>Ga0315338_1003699_pt1 | contig 13010 bp, 15 predicted proteins | sample ASW8metaG_FD_204518 | JGI IMG/M metagenome (GOLD analysis project Ga0315338, IMG submission 204518) | Ammonia-oxidizing marine archaeal communities from Monterey Bay, California, United States - ASW #8 | ecosystem: Environmental > Aquatic > Marine > Coastal | place: USA: California | collected... | reverse complement strand
AAACTCCTACCTCTGGTCGAGTCCACTTTAAGGGGCAGAACTTAGCAGATCTTTCTGAAGCTGAGCTTCGCAGTTTGAGAAAAGAAATGCAGATGATTTTTCAGGATCCTTCTTCATCCATAAACCCGAGGCGAAAAATAGGCGAGGTCTTGAGTGAACCCTTCGCAATTCACGGCGTCAAAGAAAACGTTTCTGAATCCATTATAGAACTACTAAATCAAGTTGGTCTCTCACCCAACCATGCTAATCGATATCCCCATGAAATGAGCGGCGGTCAATTGCAACGCGTGGGGATAGCCAGAGCTATTGCATTAAACCCAAGTTTAGTGGTTGCCGACGAACCCGTGTCTGCCTTGGATGTTTCGGTACAAGCCCAAGTCGTTAATCTGATGATTGATTTAAAAGAAAAATTAGGAATATCCTACCTTTTCATTTCCCATGACATGGGGGTAGTAGAATATTTTTGTGATCGAGTAGCAGTTATGTATTTGGGTAAAATTGTTGAGATCGCTAGTAGCGAAGAAATTTATAAACGGCCCTGTCATCCCTATACTGAGGCTCTTCTAAATGCCGTTCCTGGTTTAGAATTAGGAAAGATAAAACAGAAACTCAAGGTGCTCGGAGATACTCCCGACCCATCAACTCTGTCCCACGGTTGTTCTTTTCATACTCGTTGCCCTATAAAAGAAAAACAATGCGAAGAAATGGAACCAACTCTTAAAGAAGTCACATCAGGACATTATGTTGCATGCTTTTTAAAGTAGCGGTAAGCCAAAATCAATCCTCATCGTTCTCCCGCAAAGAAGGCATGGATGATGCATGATGCATGATCATTTTCCAGCTCCCCTCATTCAGTTGAAATAAATTGGTTGAAAAGACCTTAGATGCCAAAACACCATTGCTAGCAATAGTATAAAGTTTTTCAACGCAAGATACCCAAGCCAAATCCTCAGAGGCTGTCACAGTTACATCCGAAACCTGGATATCCATATTTCCTGAGTTTTTAAAAATTCCCTGCCAACTTTCCATAATGGGTTCGAATCCATTTAGTGGGCTCCAACCAGGATGAACACAAATCACAGTCCCCTGAGAACTCCATACAGATTTCATGGCATCCAAATCACGAGCATTGAAGGCTTTATAAAATTTTTTATTTGCTGCTATTGCCAGTTCTTCTTTTATCATTTAGTACTTTTCTTAGCATTAAGGATGTTTTGCATTAACCCTTTACCAATATGTCCAGCGCAGCAAATGTTTCATTCGATGCCCAGTTTTTTGCCCCGTCAACCCGTGCGGCCATTCTTCCTTTTTTATCTATCACATATGTAAATGGGATGGTAAAGGAGGGATAAAGCTTTTCTGCAATCCCATCCAAATCTAAAAGAACCGGAAAGGTTAGACTATTAATATCAACAAATTGTTTAACCTTCGAGCTGTCCCCTTTATCAAGACTTATAGCAAGCACGGTTAACCCTTGCGACCGATACCTGCGGTAAAGTTTTTCAAATGCCGGCATTTCTTCAAGGCATGGTGCGCACCAAGTGGCCCAGAAGTTTAAAATGATGACTTTATCCTTATAATCATCGATACCTTCCAGATTTCCTTGTAAGTTTCTTAATGTGAATTTGGGAGCCACGCTACCTACTTCAAAACTTCCATTGACACTCGAACCAGAATGCCATACTACAGAGTTTTGTGCACGATATATAAATACCGCTATCGCGACAACGAACAGCAAATAAAGTAATCCATGCTTTTTAAGATGAGTAGAGCTTTTCTCTTTTAAGACGGTCGATTTCATCTTTTAATTTTTCCTGCCGAACGCGTTGTCCCATGAGCAAAAAGTACAGTAACGTAAATGCACCCAGAGAAATTCCTAACGTTCCAAGCATACTGGGATCCATCCCTTTCCCAAAGCCTTCAGAAGAAATCACTTTAGGCTGAGGATGAAAAGTCCGCCACCATAAAACGGAAAAGTGGATAAATGGGATATTTAAAAAACCTACTATCCCCAGCACTGCAGCATACCGCGCTCTCATGGAGCCTGGGTCGGTTTGTGCTCGCAACATCAAATAAGCAACGTATATCAGCCAAAGAATTAATGTAGAAGTCAAACGGGCATCCCAAACCCACCAGGTACCCCAAATAGGTTTCGCCCAGATAGGACCTGTTATCAAAACTAGAGAACAAAAAATCACGCCTATTTCGGCGGAAGCGTGTGCATAAATATCCCACTCTCTTTCTTTTTTCCATAAGAATAGAATAGATGATATGAATACAATAAAAAAAGCAAAGAAAGAAAGCCAAGCAGAGGGTATGTGAAGATACATAATTCTCTGGATCGGCCCTTCCGTTTTTTCAGTAGGAACAAAAAGGAAAATGGCTGCCATAGCGGTAATAAAAGCGAAGCCCGTCAACCATATTAAGATCGAACTCTCTTCCTCTAAGCCTTCAGCTGTTTCCTGGGTCATTATCGAGATTCCTTAGAAATAGCTTCTTTTAATAATTCCACATCTTTTTCTAGTTCTCGATTTCGTTGCTTCAGGGTATATATAAAATAAACGATGCCTCCCCACACAAACGCGTTTGCAGCAAACAGAAACCCAAAGTTATCCATTCAATCATTCCTCCAATATTTGGTCTATCGTCATTATGGAAACCCCAATATAAATGATATCAAAGGAAGCCGTCAAACCAATCCACTTCACCATATCAAGAAGCGGTATTCCCTCAAGAAGTTGGCTGGTCATCCTCACCACCCCTATTACGATGGGAATCAGTAGTGGGTAAAGTAGAATAGGCAACATAATTTCGCGCGTTTTAAGATTGGATGAAAGAGACGACAAGAGTGTCCCCAAGGCACAAAACCCCAACGTTCCTAAAAATACTACTATCAAAAGTGGACCGAGATGCGCCAAAAGGTCGATATCAAAAAATACCATAAAAAGAGGGAGAATAAAAAGCTCCATGATCGACAAAAATATAAAGTTGCTGATTAATTTCCCAAAATAGATCGTTGTTCTATCTGCCGGGACCAGCATCAAACCCATCAGACACCCGTTTTCTTTTTCCAACATGAATGAACGGTTCAACCCAATCGTTCCCGCAAATAAAAATGCCACCCACAAAATCCCAGGACCCACCTCACTGGCTTTTACAATACTCAAGTTTATGGAAAAGATAAAAATCAAGATCACTAACAATGCAAAAATGAACATGGCGCTGAGCAATTCTCGAGTCTTCAGCTCAGTGACAAAGTCTTTCCAGATAATCGCAGCAATCTGATTGAGGTATAAGTTCATAGACGAATATTTAAAAACTCTTTATCATTTAATACTAATTTCCATTATGAATTGGTTATCACGGACCGCATCAAAATACATAGCTTCAAATTGATCCCTTTCGACATTTCCAATATTTTCGAGAAACGCAAACCTCCCTTGCACCTGTAAAGCAACCTTGTCACACATCTCCAAACCGCAGGAAATATCGTGAGTGGTCATTAAAATGGTTCGATGGCGGTCATGCAATCTTTGTAGATGTTCCTTCAAAATATTCGAGGCATGAAGGTCCAGGCCTGTAAAAGGTTCATCTAAAAATAAAATTTTGGGATCATGAAGGATGGCCCTGGCAATCGACAGACGTTGAAGCATACCCCGAGAAAAAGTTCTAACCCGGTCGTTTCTTCTCTGGCTCAATCCAACTTCATCAATGACCTTCAAGGCTTGGTCCTCGGGTTGGGCGATACCGTGCATTCGTGCAAAAAACATCAAATTTTCCAGTGGAGTCAAATCGGCATACAAGGCGGTAGCATGGGAGATCACCCCTATCTCTTTACGCATTTCCGGATTTCCTTCAGTGACATCGAACCCGGCCACCTTTGCTGACCCAGAGGAGGGTTGCGTCAAACCGGAAAGGATTTTTATCAAAGTGGTTTTTCCTGCACCGTTGGGACCGAAAACGGTCAAGAACTCCCCCCGCTTCAAATCGAAATCAATTCCATCGACAGCCTTTAATACACCAAAGGCTTTTCGCAAATGTCGAACCTCCAGTGCGTTTTCATAGGATTCCATTTAACTGACCTGAGAGTGGGGAGATCATCTGGTGGACTTAGTTTTTTTTCGACTTTGTTCTAACTGATCCAATCGTTCGATTATCTCGTTGGCTTCTGCTTCCAGTTTTTTTCGAAGTTCTTGATAATCAGAGTCTGAAATCTTTTCAGTGTTTAGATCACACTCAAGTTCCTTGATTGAAATAAGGGTTTCCTCTTTCCGCACTAGTAGATGTTTATATTCATCATTGTCGGGATCGACAGCTTCCACTAGCTTTTTAAACTGCAGTTTACCAAACAGAGGTATTCCAACAAGAAGCAGGACAACCACAACGAAAAGTAGTTCTAAGAAGTGGACAAATCCCATTCCTATAACTCGATCCCATCTAATTCATCTTGCAATCGTTTGGAATATTTTCCAGGTGTTGCAGGTTTTTCTTCAGGCTTGCCCTGAGCATCTTCCGGCTGCTTTTTTCCAACCCAGGTATAAAGAATTTTTCGAATGCCCACTCCTCCCGCAATAAGAGCCATAAATGGCATCACCCAAGCTGTCAGGTTGAATCCAAATTTTGTCGGAGCAGACAAAACTGTTTCGCCATATTCCTCCACCTGAGATTTAATAATTTGTTCAACGGTCAGACCCGAGTCTAACATTTTAGAAAATTTTGCCCGAGTTTTGTCTGCGGTAGAGCAGGTGCAGTTTACAAGTACTTTTCCGCATTTATCATCGCATTTGCACATCAGTGCATTTTCTAAATCTTGCAGGAGCGAACCAGCATTTGTAACGACAGGAGCAATGGAAATAAACCCTGCTACTATAAAAATGCTGAATATGATCTTTAATAAGTTCACTTTTTACTCCTGTGCCGGGGAAGGAAACAAAGACTCTTCCCTGCGAAAACGTTCCAAACTACGCCTTTGTTCCAATCGATCAGGCCACATGGATATCATCGTACCAAATGCGATGATCAAGCCACCTGTCCACATCCAACTCACCATGGGGTTCACATAAACCTTAATGGTAGCGGACTCGTCTTCCCTAAAATCTGCAAGAATCATGTACAAATCTTCTTTCCAGGTTGAAAGCACATCCACCTCGGACACAGGTTGATTCTGTCCTTTATAAAATTCTTTTTCGGGGCGCGCCGTCCAGTAATGGCTGCCGTTTCTTCCAACTTGAAGTTGGGCAATGACCCGGGTTTTAACACTGGTAGCTTCTACTGCAACCAGTTTTTCATAGGTGATGTCATACCCTCTAATTTTAAATGTTTCCCCAGGCTTGAGATGCTTTTCAATATGGGTTCCATATGCCTGTGATCCTGCGATACCCGCAAAAATCAGAACAACGCCGATATGAACAATATAACCTCCGTAACGCCTTTTATTGCGCCAGGTAACAGTTGTTAACGCTCCTAACATCGATTCTTCATATAATCCCATTCTAGAAGTTGTTCCTTTGTAAAATTCAAGGAGGATACAAGTCATCACAAAAGCACAAAGGATAAATGCAATATAGGTATAATTTTCAACCCGGCTCCCCAAAGGAATAACTGGTAGTAATGCTATTGCTGTAATAAAAGCAGCCGCTAAAGGTCTTAGAAAATTTTTTTTCAAGTTGGATAGAGTGGTCCGACGCCAGGCGATGACCGGCCCAATACCGACGAGCGCCAAAAGCGCGAGACCGATTGGAACATTGACCTGGTTATAAAAAGGCGGGCCTACGGTAATTTTTATCCCGCGAACTGCTTCTGAAATAATCGGAAAAATGGTTCCCCAGAATGTTGCAAAAGCAATTCCCAGCAAAAGCAAATTGTTAAAAAGAAAGCTGCTCTCACGCGATAAAAACGAGTCTAGCTGATTCTCGCTTTTTAACAAGGGAAGGCGAACAATTATTAACGCCATACAAGCAAAAAGAATAACGAAAAGAAATGCCAGAAAATAATAACCTAAAGTAGCTTCATCAAAGGTATGAACAGATTGGATAAGGCCGCTACGTGTTATAAATGTTCCAAAAATAGTCATGACAAAAGTAAGGAGAATCAAAGACATATTCCAAACTTTCATCATATCTTTTTTTTCCTGGATCATTATGGAATGCAAAAATGCGGTTGCTATCAAAAGTGGCATAAAAGCAGCATTTTCCACAGGATCCCAAGCCCAATAACCTCCCCAACCAAGCTCTACATATGCCCATGAAGCACCAAATAGATTTCCCATGCAAAGAAAAAACCAGGAAATCAGTGTCCACTTTCTCGTCACTCGGATCCAACCGTCATCTAAATTCTTACTGATCAATGCTGCTACCGCAAATGCAAAAGGAACGGTGAATCCAACATAACCCAAGTATAGGGTTGGCGGGTGAATAACCATCCAGTAATTCTGCAAAAGTGGATTCAAACCGCGGCCATCTTCAGGGGGCAATGGGATGCGTTCAAATGGGTTGGTAGAAAAATTAATCAGGAAAAGAAAAAAAATAATTATTATCAACAACACGGCCATCGCATAAGGAACAACCCGAAGATTTTTTTTGCGGTTCTGAAAATGAACCACCACCGTGTAGGTGGTGAGAAGTAAGGTCCAAAACAAAAGGGAACCTTTCTGCCCTCCCCAGAAAGAAGCGATTTTATAAAATGTATCAAGCTCAATATTAGAATAAGCCCATACATACTGGAGGCTAAAATCGTTGACCAGAAATGCTCTCCACAAACAAATAGAGGAGATTATTACACAACCCCAGACGATCAAAGGAGTCTTGTCTGCACTCAAGTAAAGGTCTACCCGGTTTCCGCGCGCAGCCATAACATATGCGACACAACCATAAATAGCAGTTGCCAATGCCACAAGTAATGTAAATTCACCAATATCATTCATGGGAAAAAATAGTAGCTGATTGCCCCTTAGCTTAAGGGACTAGCTTATCTAGAAATTTAAGGGAAGGTCAAATGGTTGTCTTTGGTAAGGCATCGGCTTTGTTCAGGCCGGACTCCTTATATTTATCGGTATTCAAGGTTCCAGGATGCATTTTGCCTGCCTCTCTTTCTGCCTCATATTTTGAGGGGCAACTAGTCAACAAAGTGTTGGCGTGAAAGACACCGTCTTCCCCCAATGTCCCTTCCACAACCACTTCCCGGCCATCGGCAAACATGTCAGGCGTTACCCCTTGATAAGCTACCTTTAGCGAGGATTCCTTTTCCTCAATTGAAAACATCACATTTAAATAATCATCAGGGTCTCTTTGAATGGAGCCATTTACCACATTACCTTTAACCTTTAATCCGGATCCAGCATAGGAAACTTTTTGGCTGAGTAATTCATCAACAGTAAAAAAATACTGTGAGGTATTGCTTATCCCGATAGTAATTAAATATCCAATTGCACCAACTATCAACAAGCTTCCCACTAAAAATCTTACTTTTTTATGCTTCATAATAGATTGTAATCCTTTGGGGAAAGGTAATATTTGTAATTATTTAAGGCTTTTTTCATAGTAGCATCAGGAATTTAGGCTTGTCAAAGCAAATCCATGGGAATCGCAAGCGATATCAGCTGTTTCTTGCCGAAAAGCATCAGCTTACGCATATAATAAGGAAGGAACTTAAATACTTTATTCCAAACCCACTCCTCACCATACACAAACCGCCAGGCCAATTCAGTAATTTCTTGAACCCGAAAGTGTCACGCTAAAAACGTGTAAGTGTCTCATAAAAACCCTAGCTAAACTATACCTCATTTGAGAAAACCCTGTTTTAATAAAAGTTTAAACGATTTTTTCTATCTGAAAATTAAACACTTTTGCTGCATTTTAGGTTGACAGTCTGTCGGGTTATGATAGGATTGTGTTCTAAAGTGTCTAAAAATGTAATTTTATGTCATTTTTTGGCAAATCTACTAGGAAGAGTCAATGAGCAGTTTTTTAGGTACCTACAATATTAGCTTAGATGAAAAAGGCCGTTTTAATGTCCCCGCAAAATTTCGCGGAACATTAGAGCAGTCTGGCCCGCAGCTGGTGGTCTGTGCCATGGAACCCTTTCTCGTTGTATTTCCCCAAAAAGAATGGGCTGAAAACGAAGAAAAATTAAGCACTCTGAATGCGTTCAATAAAGAAGACCGTACCCGATTGCGAGAATTTTATTCGCGTGCCACGGATTGTGAAATGAAGTCTGGAAAAATTTTATTGCCTCTGAACTTGAGAGATATTGCCGGACTCAAAAAAGAAGCTGTGCTAGTAGGAATGTCAAAAACCTTTGAAATCTGGTCTCCCGAAAGATGGGGCAGGCAGGGAGGAGATTAAAGAAACGAGGCTTTCGGAAGAGTTTTTCTGGCATCCAGTAGCCATAAATCGTTTCGAATAAATTATGCCAACGTACCACGAATCGATAATGAAAAATGAAGTCCTTCATTATCTGAATATTCACATGGAGGGTGTAATCGTGGATGGCACATTAGGGGATGGGGGGCATACAGAATTCATCCTCAAAAACACAGGGCCAAAAATCAGAGTACTCGGCATCGACCGGGATCGGTCTGCTGTTGATCGGGCCAAGGAAAGGCTTCGCCCTTTTAAGCATAGGACAACGCTTGTACACGGCTCACTAGAAAACCTGCGGGACCTTGCGGGACAATCCGGTGTTACAAAAATTAATGGGCTTTTGCTTGATTTTGGCGTTTCCTCTCCCCAACTAGACACGCCTGAGCGCGGATTCAGTATTAGAAATGATGGGCCGCTTGACATGAGAATGGACAGCTCGCAAACAACAACAGCAGCAAGTCTTCTTGAAAAACTAAAAGATGGGGAATTGATTTCTATTATAAAAAATTTTGGTGAAGAGCGATTCGCGAAAAAAATTGTTCGCGCCATCCGTAGAGAACAAGAAGAAAAACCTATCATCACAACATCTCATTTATCTAAAATCATTTCAGGCGTGGTCAGGTCACCGAAATACTCAAGAATTCATCCCGCGACAAAAACTTTCCAGGCATTGCGCATCGCAGTAAATAACGAACTGGAGCAAATAAAAGTAGTTTTGAATGATGCAACAAACCTTCTAGATGCTTCTGCGCGGATTGTAGCAATCTCATTTCATTCACTAGAAGATCGACTTGTAAAAACATTTTTTCGACAAGAAGAAAAAGGCTGTACTTGTCCGCCCAAAACTCCAATCTGTATTTGTGGGAACAAGCGGACTTTAAAAATTTTAACTCGTCGCCCCATCTACCCATCTGAGGAAGAGGTCGCATTGAACCCAAGATCGGTTAGCGCAAAGTTAAGGGTTGCAGAAAGAGTATATGTTTGAAAAATCACGCCAATTAATCCGGGGTCGTTTTCATATTGCCCAAAAAGATTTTCAGATGATCTTCTTGGCCTCCGTATTAATGATGTTGGCGGCATTAGCGTTGGTCTGGCCGAATGTGAGGAAAGTGAAGCTTTCCTATGACTATCAAGCTCTTATCGCTGAACGGGAAAAACTTTCAAACGAAAACCATCTTCTACGCCTGGAAAGAGAAAGTCTTCAGTCGTTATATCGAATTCAACAACTTGCTAAGAACGAAGTCGGGATGATCGAGCCAATAAAAGGACAGGTAACAACTATTTTTTTAAAGTAAGGCTATGTCGAACAACAAAAAACCAAAATCCAGTTCCTTTAGAAATGTAGTAAAGGTTAGATTGATTTTCGTGTCCGGCCTGTTGCTACTTTTCGCAGTTTCTCTAATAGCTCGACTCGCTAATTTGCAAATCGCGCAACACAAAACCCTCTTAGCAAAATCGGAAAAACAGCCCCATCATGGGAACCTAAAAACCTATTTAGGCAGGGGAACTATTTTTGATCGCAATGGCAATGAATTGGCAACCAACCTTAGAGTTGAATCTGTGTTTGTCGTGCCTCAGGAGGTGCGGGACAGAAAATATACCTCCAAGGTTCTCGCTTCAGCCTTAGGCCAAAACTACGATCGTGTGTACAAAGAAGTATCTTCAAACAAACAGTTTGCGTGGATAAAGAGGAAGGCCTCTGCGGATGAAATAATGCATCTTAAGAAATCTGCCCTTTCAGGGGTGCGATTTCGCCCTGAGCAAAAAAGGTTTTACCCGAAACGTGAGTTGGCGGCAAATGTCATCGGCTTTGTTGGGACCGACGATTATGGTCTGGCGGGTATAGAGCAAACATATCAGAAAAAACTAAAAGGAATGGTTTATTCCCAAGCCATAGAACAAGATGGTAGGGGAAGAAATATTCAAAATTTAGGAAGTCTTTCTCGCGCAAATCTCGGCAATTATGACTTGATGCTCACTCTGGATGAAGTAATTCAATTCACCGCTGAGTACCATTTAACAAAACAGGTTGAAAGATACAAAGCAGATTCTGGAATGGCTGTGGTTATGGACCCTAATTCTGGTGAAATTTACGCTATGGCAAACGTGCCGCAATTCAATCCAAATAACTACAATAAATTCGCTCCAGAAATCCGGAAGAATAATGCTGTCGTAAGTTCGTATGAGCCGGGATCCATTTTTAAACCAATTGTTGCTGCCGCAGCTTTAGACAAGGGCATCGCCCAGCCTCACGATGAATTCTTCTGCGAAAATGGAAGTTTTAAAATTGGCGGAAAAAATATTGGTGAAGCTTCTGGTCATAAATTTGGTTCTCTCAGCATGCAGGAGATAATTGCCAAGTCCAGTAATATTGGCGCCATAAAAATTGCTCAGAAGCTTGGTAAAGATTCCTTTTACGAATACATTCGAAAATTTGGTTTCGGAGAAAAGGCTAATATCCGGCTTCCCGGTGTGTCTTCGGGTCTACTGGGAAAAAGAAAGAATTGGAATGAACGTTCATTAGCCTCCATATCATTCGGTCAAGAAATAGCTGTCACTCCTTTGCAAATGGTGGTTGCTCTTAGCGCTATTGCCAATGGTGGAACTCTTATGGAACCACATATAGCCAAAGCGTTAATGCGGGATGGGGAAATTATTAAAGAAAACAAACCAAAGAAAATCCGTCGCGTAATATCCGAAAAAACGAGCCAGCAGATGATGGAGATGTTAAAGCTTGTTGTCGAAAGTGGAACAGGGAAAAAAGCTGCATTAGAGGGTTTCGATGTGGCGGGTAAAACCGGAACCGCGCAGAAATATATTACAGAGACCCAGTCCTATTCAAAAACAGAATTTATTTCTTCATTTATAGGTTATGCGCCAGCTCATGCCCCGAGGTTGGCGATTTTGGTGATGATTGATAACCCGAAGGGACTGCATTGGGGTGGAGTTGTCGCGGCTCCGGTGTTTCTAGAAATCGTTAAAAAATCATTGCGCCATTTAAATGTTCCTTCAAGCAAAGAACGTGTTTTTATTCTTGATCGCGCCTAATGAAACAAACTGTATCAACAAAATGGTTTCTATTCTCGGAAAATGATTTCCCTTTAAGAAAAATTATGCCTGAAAAAAATCTTAGAAAATTGATGATGGGTGTTGAGACGACTGATTCTCTTGGGAATCTAAATCGTACAATCAAGCACATCGCTTTCGATTCCAGAAAAGTCCATCCTGGCGGACTTTTCGTTGCGATCCCCGGAGGGAAACATAACGGAGAAGCCTTTATAAAAGATGCCTGGGTTAAAGGAGCGGTTGCATTTGTCACGCAGTCTTCTCTTAAATCTTTAAGCTTGCCCTCTATGGGCAGCGGAAGTTTCACTGCATTTTGCGTCAAAGATTCGCGAAAAGCCTTGTCGGAAATCAGCGCGAATTTTTATAACCAGCCATCAGAACATTTAAATTTAACGGGTGTAACCGGGACCAACGGAAAAACAACAATCACATATATATTAGAAGCTCTTTCGAAAGCTGATGGAAGGCAAACGGGAGTAATAGGTACTATAGATTGTCATTTTGGAGAAACAATTATCCCGGCGGTTATGACCACGCCTGAATCTCTCGACCTCAATCAGAGTATCAGGCAAATGGTGGATGCGGGAATTTCAGATTGTTTTCTTGAAGTGTCTTCTCATGCTTTGTCTCAAAAACGTGTTTACGATATGAACTTTGAAGTGGGTATTTTCACAAACTTGAGTCGCGATCATCTCGATTTCCATGGAGGTATGGATGAATACAGAAATTCGAAAGCTAAATTATTCAGGGAAAATAGAGTTAAGGTTCCGATCATAAACATCGATGATCCAACTGGAAAAGAATTCGCTGTAGAGTTCAATAGGGGTGTTGTTTCAATTGGGATAAACCGTCCTGCTGATTTTTACGCAGAAGATATAATTCTTGATGCGACGGGTAGCCGATTCACTTTAAAAACACCCAGCGGTTCTATACAGGTGCGAACTAATCTCCTTGGCAAGCATAATATTTATAATCTTCTTTCTGCTGCTGCCGCTGCCTCGACTCAAGGTATTTCGCTCGATATCATCAGGAATGTATTTCAGAAAATTCCGGTTATACCGGGAAGATTCGAATCGGTAAACAATGGTCAAAATTTTTCTATCCTGATCGATTACGCTCACACGGAAGATGCTCTTTCCAAATCAATCACCGCGACTAAAGCATTTACCGAGGGAAAAGTAATTGTCGTCTTTGGTTGTGGCGGAGATCGTGATAGAGGGAAAAGAAAAAAAATGGGACAAGTTGCACTAAAAAATGCCGACTTCACTGTCATCACTTCAGATAATCCGCGCACAGAAGATCCTGAGCAAATTATCGCTGATATCTGCAAAGATATTACCGATACCGGCTCTTACAAAACAATCACAAATAGAAGAGAAGCCATTGGATATGCCATCGGCCGGGCAGAAAAAAACGATCTCGTATTAATTGCCGGCAAAGGTCATGAGGATTATCAAATTGTAGGTACCAAAAAAGAACATTTTGATGATCAGGAAGTTGCTAAAGAGTTTTTAGGGAAACGGACGCATTGATTACAGGTAAGGCGAAAGACTGTCTGTATGCAGTGAATGGGAAACTATTGCA
>Ga0315338_1003698_pt1 | contig 13012 bp, 15 predicted proteins | sample ASW8metaG_FD_204518 | JGI IMG/M metagenome (GOLD analysis project Ga0315338, IMG submission 204518) | Ammonia-oxidizing marine archaeal communities from Monterey Bay, California, United States - ASW #8 | ecosystem: Environmental > Aquatic > Marine > Coastal | place: USA: California | collected... | reverse complement strand
ATCAGAGTCGAGAATCTCAGTAATATTGGTTCTGTTGAATCAGAATTTCTCCATGTATACACAGTAAATTCTGTTGAGATTTGGATTAAAGACCCAAGTCAAAATTGATTTATGTGACTTGTTAATTCTCGTAAAGCTTATGCCTGTGAGGGAGTATCTAATTCAATTTAGAAAGGGTAATAATCATTTGATATGACTGCAATTTATGAAAGCGCTTGTCTTTGAGCAATATGCAAAGGACGACGATTTTGAATCAATTTTAAACATTAAGGATATTCCGGAGCCTATTCCAAAATCACATGAAGTCATTATCAAAGTAGAATCTGCTGCACTAAACTATGATGACATATGGGCTATGAGAGGAAAACCGATTGATGTTCCTCTCCCACATGTTTCAGGTACTGATGCAGCAGGGATTGTGATAGAAGTTGGTGATGATGTTAAAAATCTCAAAGTAGGTGATCGTGTTGTTTCTCATGGAAATTTATCCTGTAGAATTTGTAGTATGTGTACATCTGGACGGGAGTATGATTGCAAACAAAGGAAAGTTTGGGGATTTCAGACAGGGCCATTATGGGGAGGATATTGTGAGTTTACACATCTTCCAGAGTTCAATGCTGTGAAAATACCTGATAGTATTACTTTTGATGATGCAGCTGCTGCATCGATGACAATGATGACTTCATGGCACATGTTAGTGGCTAGAGCAAAGATTCAGCCTGGTCAAACGGTAGTAGTTATGGGAGGAAGTTCTGGCATGGGGATATTTGGAATACAAATTGCAAAACTATATGGTTGTGATGTAATTGCAACTGCTAGCCAAAGTAAATTAGAAAAATGTATTGAGTTAGGTGCTGACTATGCAGTAGATCATAGAAAAGAAGACTGGCATAAAGAGGTAAAAAAAATTGCAAAAGAAATTTCAAAACAAAAGTGCAAGAAATCAGAGATTGATGTAATCTATGAACATATTGGAGGATCACACTGGAACAAAGAATTGTCACTACTCAAATATGGTAAAACAATTGTTACTACAGGTGCAACAACTGGTTATGATGTAAAAACAGACTTGCGACATATTTTCTTCAAAGGGTTGAATGTTGTTGGTTCAACACAAGGTACACGCTCAGAACTTGAATCTGGATTACACTGGATGGCTAAAGGTAAGATGAGATCTGTAGTTGACTCTATATTTTCACTTGAAGAAGCGTCTACCGCGCATCAAAAAATGCTTTCAGGAAAAGATCTATTCGGAAAAATATTGATGAAACCGTAATATGTCTAGAAAGATGCTGTTTTAAACCTGAGATATGAGATTAAATCTATGAAATCTTTACCGGTCATAATATCAGGAATAATAGTTGTGATCTTTGGTATTGTATTTCAATTTCAGGGACAGGGTGTGATTGGTCCGGAATCATCATTCATGTATGAGAATCCAAATTGGATTGACAACGGCATATACATTGGAATGATTGGCGTGATAATTATTCTGATAGGATATTTTGTAGAAAAGAAGAGACTAATGTAGACCATTTTTTTCAAAGTATTTTTGATGGTACTCTTCTGCACGATAAAAGTGAACGGCGGATTTTATCTCAGTTACAATATCATTACCAAATCTTTCTTTTGCAATAGGATTGAGTTTCTCTTTTACTTCTTTAGCCAATTCTTCTTGTTCTGAATCATGACAGAATATTGCAGAACGATATTGTATTCCTACATCTGGACCTTGTCTATTAGGTGTGGTTGGATTATGATTCTCGAAAAAAACTTTGAGTAGATCCTTGTATGATATTTCTTCTGGTTCGTATTCAACCTGGATTGCTTCAGCATGTCCAGTTCTATCTGTACATACCTGCTCATATGTTGGATTTTCCAAATCTCCACCTGTATATCCAACTTGGGTTGATTTTACACCTGATGTCTTACTGAATATTTCCTCAACATGCCAAAAACATCCAGCTGCAAACGTTGCTTTTTTCATAATCCTAGTAAATTACTGGTTTTTAAAAACCACACGATAATGGATCATCAGGTTTTAAAATTTCACGAATAATAATTGTCGCGTATGAACCACGAGACAATTGAAATTCAATTGTATCATTTAATGCCTGAAAACCATCACATTGTATTGATGAATTTCTAAATCCACCCTCAACTGATATCTCTTGAAAGTCTTTTATCAAAAACTCTGATGGTAAGACCTCTTCTTGCTCTAGAATTTTTTGTATATAATAATCAAATCTTGTTTTTTTGAAATATGAGTGACCTACTAATGGAATTGTTAGTCTTTGACCAGTTTCATTCTGAAATTTACCTAATTTACCAGTTCTATCATAACAAACATCATTTTCTTTAGGAACAAACAGATCTTCATCATACTCAAAAGCCATACTCAATGTCTTATTGAAAATATAAGACTGGTATGCATGAATGTAAAAGCGACGCATTTGTAACGGAATTTCTCGTATTGCAATTTTTTGATCATTTGATTTGGCAAGACCTGTGAGAACTGCTATTTCTATATCCATAGATTTAGGTAGTTGTTTAATTACTTCTGAATCTGATTTACGCTCGGAGATTAATTTTCTATAGTGATTATTCTCTCCAGAATCATATTTTGATGAATAACTTAATAAGAAATCTACTGCCTGTTGGTAATTTTGTTGTATTATTGCTTTACCGATGAGATGTGTTACTGGTCGTTTTGAGCCGAATCTCTGATAACCAAAGAAATTCAAAATTTTATCATGTTCATTAAATTGTGAAACATCATTTGTTGAGTCTGAAATTTTTATCTTGAATTTATTTCCCAACATATCTTGTTTTGAAATTGGTTTTTTGGTAAAACCAATTCGTCTTAAGGAATATTTTTTTCCTTCAACCTGTTCTAATGACCTTGATACAGTTTTTGCCTGAACATACTGCTCAGTTACTGCATTAGAATCCTTTAGGCCAAGTGCACGAAGTACTAACCCAAATCTTTTTTCAACATCACGTAATGCATGAGTTGTGTCAATTCCATTTTTTCTAAGAATATACACTGCAAGTCCATTATCTTCGGAAATTGAATTCGATGCTTTTTCAGATATTATTTCATTAACTTCAAAATCTTCATTGATTTGTTTAATTTTGCCTTTAGTGCCTGAAAATTTAGTTGAATATACAGATAACCCTAATGCTGAATCAATTTCTGGTATCACGATTCTATAATAACATCCACGTATTGTGAGACAGTTACCTCATTATTCCCTATACCGAGTAATACCTTGTAATTACCTGTTAATGATGTCTCACTTGCTTGAATTGTTATTCTTATTTCTTCAGTATTTCCTTGAGGTGAGTTCCTTGATGATGAAATCAATAAATCAGAAAAATTTGTTGTTGTGGAGGCGGTATGTGATGTTTTAATCTCACTATTTATGGAATCTGAAATATCGGCATATGTGATTGTAAGAATGATTTCTCCTGATTCACCTTTTTTGAGTACTAGAGTTTCCTTGTCAGTATTTGTTTTGAATGGTAGTGGTTTGATTGTATCTATGACTCCAATATTATTTTCAGCCCATTCTGTGAACCAAATTGCGTTATCAGTTATATCAAAACCAAAAATCTGTGCAACACCACAATTAGCATTTGAATCTAAATCACAATCTGCCCAATTAGGATTCTTTGATGGAATCATATATTCAACAAGTGATTCCTTCTGAACATCGAGAACTGCGATTTGATTTGAGGTCTGTTCATTAAATACAAGGTTACCAAAGTTATCAGTGTCGATCCAGTATGGCCTAGAGACTGGAGATTTTATCACTCCTGTAACATTTCCGTATGAGGAAAGTGGGGGTTCTGTTGTTATGTATTTAGTAAATTCTTCAGTAGTAGGATCAAATCTAAAGAAGAAGCTGCTGGATGTGTCAACAATCCAAACGTTACCGTTTTGATCAGTTGTTAAACCATTTGCAGTATTAAGTTCGTTTGGAAAATCAAAAACATCTATGTATTTTTCTAATGTGGCTTCAGTATCATCAATTGAAACTTCATTTTGATAACCTTCAAGATTTAATTTAACAAGAAAGCCAGTTGAATCTACAACCCAATTGGTATACCATAAATTATTTTCAGAATCAATTGTAAGATCACCAGTAAATGCTTCTGGTATTGGATTTAATACACTAATGTATGTCACATCATCCATATTTTGTACTAAATCAAATATTGTAACTTTTCCACCAGTAAAATCATTCACAAAGACATTAGAACCATCAATTTCTATTTTCTGTGGTAATGAACCAGACAGAGATGCTGGATATGACATTCCATCGTAAGTTTCAGTAATTGTGTTAAATTTCCAAATTGAATCATACGTTCCATCAGTATACCATAGTGTACCATCTGGTGAATAATCCATTCCCCAAGACATTGTACGCCCTTGTTCTGGCCAAAATGAGTTCTCAAATTCTGTAAATTGTTCAGATACAGGATCAAATTTTGCGATGTTTCCTGTGTTAGTTTCTATAAACCAAACGTTTCCATTTGGTCCTACTTTTATTGCAAGTGGTTGTGTACACACTGTAGGAATCTTATATTCAGTGACGAATGAATTAGATTTTGCTTCTTCAACACCACAAAATGTAGCACGTTGATCATCAGGAAAATTATCCATTGGAGTTCCAGTTTTTGTGATATCGTTCTCAATCTCATCTGCAGACATTGTGGGTGGTGGTGGTGGTAATGCAAACATAATGGTAGATGTAAGAAGAATTCCTCCGAAAAAAACTACTACGAATACTCCTTTTTTATTAACTGCCAATAATTGTTTCAGATTATAGGCTTGTTATATCTTTTCCAAACTATTACAGAAGTTTTAAATCGCCTGTTATCTTATCGATTTTCTCCTCTGGTGCAGGACCTAATGAGATACATGTTGTTGTACCTGGTGCAATTTGGGTATGTCCAGCATCTGTTACTTCAGACCAAGGTAAATCCAATTCAATAGCACCTCTTTTTACTTCTTCTAATTCTTTAATACTGGAAACTTTAACCACAACTTTTTCTTGACCATTCCACCATTGTTCAAACCATTTCGAATTTGATTTTCTAACATGCTCTGCCCCCAACACACACGCATGACCTACCTGTGCAGCAATCTTCCCTTTTCCCATATCCAAATCGGTTCTAACCACTATAACTTGTTTAATATCAGACATGCATATATGCGAAAACTGCTGATGATAAACTTTGCAATTTAAATGCGTGAGTTTGATTAAATAGTAATCGTTTTCTGATAACAGTGATGTATGATGTAGTGATTGCTGGAGGGAGTATCGCAGGACTACTAGCTGCACGTGAAATTGCCAGTGATGGTCATTCTGTTTTAGTGTTAGAAGAAGGTTTTGAAGTTGGCACTCCTGAACACTGTGGAGGGTTGGTCAGTAAAAAGGCCTTATCCGAATTAGGTATTGAACCTTCAGTCAAATCATTTGATAGTGAAATTACTACAGCCAAAATTTTTTCTCCGGGTGGAAAGAATTTTGAAGTTAACTCAACAAAGCAGCAGATTGTAGTTGTTAACAGACGAGAATTAGATAAACAAATTGCACGTCAAGCTAGAGATTCAGGGGCGAAGATTATGGTGAAAACCAGTTTTCAAGAAAAAATTCCTAATGGTGTTAATACTTCGAATGGCAGTATCAACTGTAGATATTTTATTGATTCTCGTGGTGTATCTGCATTAGTAAACAAAGATAGAGATGGAATTTATCTCACAGCACAATACGAAGTCTATGCAGATTGGATTAATGCTGGTGTAGTCGAAGTTTATTTAGATCAAGAAAAATATCCAGGATTCTTTGCATGGATAATCCCATCTGGTAATGGTGTTGGGAAAGTAGGTGTTTCTGGAAAGGGAATAAACACATCAGCAATGATCCAGAAATTTTTAGAACAAAAAGGAAATTTTTCAATCATTAGAAAAATTTTTGCTCCTATCTGGGTTAAGGGGCCAATCAAAGAATTTGTGAGTGAAAATACTATAATTGTAGGAGATGCAGCTGGACAAGCAAAACCAACTACAGCTGGTGGAATTTTTTCATGTGGGATGGCTGGTATTATGGCGGGAAAAGCAATTGCTATGGCTTTAAAAACAGACGATCCTTCAAAATTAGAAAATTATGAAAAAATGTGGAGAGATAAATTTGGGAATGAATTTGAAAAACAAGGCATTGCTAGAAAAATCTTGTCACGTATTAGTAACCACACTGTCAACAATCTTTTTGATTCAATTACACCAGAAGTTATAGATGATATTTCTATGAAAGAAGACTTTGATTTTCACACCAGTTCCATTGTAAAGTTGTTAGGGGTTAAAGGTTCTCTAAGTGCAGCTCAATCATTGATTGGTGGAGAATTAAAAAAACTACTTTCTCATTAAGGCTAATAATTCAAGGAAGGTATAAATTCCTAGTAACGTGAAAATTGATTATGTCATCTAGCATAGAATTACCAGTTTGTAGCGGTTGTAATAGGCATATTATGCCAAATGATAAATCTGTAAAATTTAATTGTCCAGAATGTGGAACTACATTACTTTGGAGATGCCAGAGTTGTAGAGAAGCTGCGACTAAGTATACTTGTGACTCATGTAAATTTACAGGACCATAAAGATATGACTAGATTACTTTTAGTAGTTAAAATACTTCCAACTGGAACAGATGTGGATTTGGATGGATTAATTATTTCAATAAAAGAGAATCTAAACGATGGAATAGAATTAAAACAATCTGAGAAAGAACCATTAGCATTTGGACTCGAATTTATCAAGGCACAGTTTACTTTAGACGACGCAGAAGGACAAATGGATTCACTAGAAAATTCTGTTAGATCAGTTGAAGGTGTAAGTGAATTCGAGGTTTTGAATATGAGTAGAATGTCTGTAGATATGAAATAGGTGTGATGGAAAATTGGCTCGAACTAACGACCCATTACAAATGCGGGTTGATGAAGCAAAACAAAGAGATATAGGAAAAAAGCGGGCGAGGATTGGTCCTGACGCAATGGATTATCTTAAAGTTTCTCCAGGAGATGTTATACAAATTACCGGAAAAAAGTCCACATGTGTTATTGTTTGGCCATCTGATGAGGATGAAAGATACCCAGACACCATTAGAATTGATGGTCAAACAAGAAAAAATACTGATACTGGATTAAATGATATAGTAACAATTAAAAAAATAGTAACAAAACCAGCTAAATCTATCACACTAATGCCAATAACTGATACAGTTACAGTTGATAAAGAATTTTCAGATTTTGTAAAAAATAGACTTAAAGGCTTACCACTTAGTCATGGAGACGAAATCTCTGTAATGATTTTAGGAAATGCAATGAATTTTAAGATAAGTAAGATATCACCAAAAGGTGTAGTGAGAATTGAGCGTTCAACAGGATTAACAATTCTTTCAGAAAAATCCGATGACAAAAAATTTAGAATAACATATGAGGAAGTCGGAGGATTGCGTTCTGAAATTAAAGTGATGCGTGAAATTGTAGAATTACCATTACGTCATCCAGAATTATTTACTAGGCTGGGAATTGAACCACATAGTGGTGTTCTTTTGTATGGCCCTCCTGGATGTGGAAAAACACTACTTGCTAAAGTTTTAGCCAGTGAATCTGATGCTACTATGTTCTCAATTAATGGTCCAGAAATTATGAATAAATACTATGGTGAAACGGAAGCGAAGTTAAGAGATATTTTCAAAGAGGCTAAAGAAAACTCGCCTAGTATTATTTTCATTGATGAAATTGATGCAATAGCACCAAAGAGGGAAGAGGCTTATGGTGATGTGGAAAAACGAGTGGTCGCTCAACTTCTTGCATTAATGGATGGATTAACGGACCGAGGAAATGTCATCGTGTTAGGAGCAACAAATCGTCCTGATAGTATTGATCCTGCATTAAGAAGACCTGGAAGATTTGATAGAGAAATGGAAATTTCAGTACCAAATGCAGATGGTAGAATAGAAGTAATGGAGATACACACTAGAGGAATGCCAATTTCTAAAGATGTTAATTTGAAAACTTTATCATCAGAATTAAATGGCTACACTGGTGCTGATATGAAATCATTATGTAGAGAAGCTGCAATGAGATCAATTAGAAGATATTTGCCAGCAATTGATTTGGAAACAGAAAAAATTCCCACAAAAATTTTACAATCAATGCAAGTCAAGCTAATTGATTTTTATGATGCAATGCATGAGGTTGTACCCACTGCAATGCGTGAATTCTATGTAGAACGGTCAAAAGTTTACTGGGATGATGTTGGTGGATTAGATAAAGCTAAGAAAATACTTGAGGAGAATCTAATTATTGCGATGCTCAATCCTGAAAAGTTTTCTAAAATGGGAATTAAACCGCCAAAAGGTGCATTGCTATATGGTCCTCCTGGATGTGGAAAAACACTACTGGCACGAGCATTAGCAACTGAAAGTAGTGGTAACATGATTCTTGTACGAGGCTCTGAAATTTTGTCAAAATGGGTGGGTGAATCTGAAAAAGCAATAAGGGAAATTTTTCGAAAGGCAAGATCATCATCACCATGTGTAATAATTTTTGATGAATTAGATTCACTTGCAAAATTCAAATCAAATGACGAGGCAGGACCTGGAGAGACAATTCTTACTCAATTACTAACAGAAATGGAAGATGGAGCTGCTTCTAGAGTAGTGGTTATAGGAATCTCAAATAGACCAGATATGATTGATAATTCAGTATTAAGAACAGGACGACTTGATTTGAAAATTTTTATTCAGGCACCAGACGAAAGAGGAAGGCTTGATATCATTAAGATACTAACTAGCAATATGCCATTATCATCAGATGTAAACTTGAAAGAGATTGCTGTTGCAACACAGAATTACACTGGTGCTGATCTTACTGCATTATGTAGAGAAGCGGCAGTTAATGCAATGCAAAATAATGCATCCACAATATCTAGTGCTGATTTTGCTGCAGGACTAAAACAAATTAAGCCTTCCATTACAAATGAAGTTGAAGCTTGGTATGAAAAAATAAAGGATGGTGTCTCAAATGTGATTCCAAAAGAGTCAGATAGGATGTACGGCTAAAATGACTGCAATGATTAAAAATAAAATATTAGAAAAGGTACAACAAAGTGAAAGCCTAACTGATAAAGAATTGTTTAATACGTTAACGAAAGAAGAAATAATCCCAGAAAGTGAATTTAATAAAACACTTCTTGATTTAGAAATTAAAGGATTAATCTCAGTTTCATGGCAAACAAAAAATATCAAAAGAATTGAATATGTTAATACTAAGAATGAAGATGACGAATATGATAAACAAATTCAAGAAACTGAAGATAAAGACTATGAAGCCAGTTTTCCTAATAGTGAATGACTATATTCTAAAATGAAATGCTGCGTCAAGTGCAACTGCTAGAAAGATAATTGTTAGATAAGGAGCCGTAACTTTGTATGCTTTCCATGCAAAGTCTGATGTGGGTAATTTAGTTAGTCGATAATGATAAACTAACATTAGACCACCTGCGGCAGCTGCAATTATAGTATACACAATCCCCATTCCAAATGCATAGAGCATCAATGAATATGGAAGTAAGATTAATGTATTGATTAGAATATACTTTGATGTTTTTTCCATTCCGATTAGTACTGGAAGCATTGGAACCTTTGCCTCACTATACTCGTCTTTCATTTTCATAGCCAAGCACCAAAAATGTGATGGGGTCCATACAAATACCAAAAATCCAACCAAGAACCCAAGAATATCCATTGAGCCGGTTGCAGCTGACCAGCCTGCCATTGCTGCTGCACTACCAGCAAATCCACCTATTACGATGTTGGAAGAATTCAGACGTTTTAGCCATACTGTGTATATTATCACATAGAAAAAAATTCCTAATGCAATAAAAAATGCCGAAACGAAGTTTAGTGCAAGTGCACCATAAACCACTGAAACAACACTTACCGCTAATCCATAAAATAACACCTGATTTGGTTTTATACGTCCAGATGGAATAGGTCTAGTACTAGTGCGTTTCATTAATGGATCGATATCACGATCATAGTAATGATTTAATGCACTAGATCCTGCAGATGCTAAGGCTCCTGCAATAATTATATGAATTAAGCCCCAACTATCTAATTCAGGACCGACTAGCTTACTTGCAGCATACATTGAGGTTACAGCGGTTATTACTAGTAAAACTACAATCCTAGGCTTTGAAATCTCTATAATTTCTTTTAGTCCCAATATTGTTCGTCATTGAATCATTGTATTAATTCCCTTCTAATTGCGATCATAATCATTCCACAACGATAAAATATTCCGCTAAAGGCACCAAAACAAATTGAGTAATTGGGAATTAATTATGCCTGGTGGTGGTTTGACTGCAATAGGACTTGCGGGATTAGTTACATCATATTCAGGATTGGCTCATACATTTGTTGATGGAATGCACGCACTAACTGGTTTGTTAACTATGATTGGTCTCATTATTCTTGCCCAAGGAATTTTAGATGGTGGTGGTGTTTCTACAACCAATAGAACAAAAGCTGTTGTATTGGTAATTGTGTCTATCTGTCTTGGATTTGGAACATTTGCATTAATATTTACAGAGAATTCTACTGTATCAGTATTCTATGCAATATTGATTATGATAGCAGTTCCAGCTATTGTAATATCATACTTTGCAATGAAAGTTCCACAATATGTAAAACCTGTTGGAGTTATATTTGTCCTGGCGTTTGGTTCTGCAATTGGATTATACGTTGCATTTGGATTTGTTGGTCCAGATGGATACCTTGTTGCAAGTGAAGTAGAAGAAGTAATTGAGATAATTGAGGAGGCAGTTCCAACTGGACCCATTTTTGCGATATCAATCTTAGCAGGTTCTGCCGAGCAAGGAAATCCTGATTATGAACCAGACGAAGCATTAGTGTCACAAGGGCATATTATTGAATGGATAAATCAAGATGAAATGTCACACACCGTAACAAGTTCATTGGACTTTGGTGAAACATTTGATTCAGGTCTCATGAATGCTGGTGATTCATTCTTACTTGACAGCAATGAACTTGATCTAGGTTCACACGAATACTTGTGTATTGTTCACCCATGGATGGTATCAACAATAATTATAGAAGAGTCTGTAGAATAACAATAGTGAGTAAATCCATAATTTTATCAGAATTAGATAAACAGAAATTGATAAAGTATGCTGAAGCAGAAAAACCATATGAATCATGCGCAATTTTAGTTGGAAATGAAAGTGAGGGAGTATGGTTAGTTAAAAAAATATTCTTAACGGAAAATATTTCAAAGTCTGAAATCACATTTACAATTTCACCAGATAAAGAATTTGAAGTGGATCAAACAGCAAAGGATATGAATATGGAAATAGTTTGTATTTTTCATTCTCATCCAGAATCAGAAGCTTATCCATCGGAGACTGATAAGAAATTCATGAAGGTTAATCCATTCCCATGGATAATTTATTCTGGTGAAACAAAAAAAATGGATTGCTTCATTTTAGAAAATGAGAATATAGAGAAAATTTCGATTACAGAGTCATAAATTAAATAGAACCAATTTTGAGTCATGGATATGGACATACACGTATACGATACTTATGTTAAAGCCAAAGATGGTCATACAATGCATTTCGATGTTATCACCGATAAGCAAGATCATGACCAAGCAATTGCATATGCAAAAGAATGGCTAGCAACTGTTGGTGAAGATGGTGCAACTGTGACAGGAGAGGAATGTCAATTCTGTCACACACAAGGTGCGCCAGAACCAGTAGAAAATGAGATTAAAGAGAAAGGCTATTTCATTCAAAAGATGGAAGGCTGTTAATTCTATAATCTTTTTTTATTTTATTTTTCTATGATTAGAGTTCGGATCTAACGTTTTCCATTTTTTGAGCAAAATAGAAGCATATTACAGTGCCAACTATGCCTACCACAATGAATGGAATAGACATGCCAAATGTTTCAGATGTAAATCCATAAAACATTATCAAATTACTTGGAATGATTCCAGCTATACTTCCAAAAATACAACCTATCAAAATTACAACAAATTTTGGTATCACAAATAATTACTGTCCTATACAAGTTATAGGGATTTTCTATAACACTATGATTGTAAAGAATACAGGAACAAAGACAATAGCAATGGTGTTAAGTAATTTGATCACTGTGTTCAATGCAGGTCCTGCAGTGTCTTTGTAAGGATCACCAATAATATCACCTACAATAGCAACTTTATGTTCTTCAGTACCTTTTTCACCTTTCATCTCGATTAACTTTTTAGCATTATCCCATGCACCGCCAGTATTAGCCAAGTGATATGCAAGGAATATTCCAGTTACGACGGCGCCCATAAGTAGACCTGCAACTGCAGAAGGACCTAATAGGATACCAACAATTATTGGTGCAGCTACCGCAATTGATGCAGATTTCCATAATTCGCCTAATGATGCAACAGTAGCAACATCTACACATTTTGCATAATCAGGTTTTGATGTTCCTTCTAAAATTCCAGCATCATTCTTAAACTGTCGTCTTACTTCATCTACCATTTTCTTTGCGGCCCTTTCAACGCCACTAATTAATTGACCAGTGATGATAAATGGAATTAATCCGCCAACAAGAAGACCCACAATTACTGCAGGGTTTGATAGACCATAATCAATAACCATTTCACTGAAATAATGTGATGCTTCAAATTGGAATGCTTGAATCATTGCCAGTGCAGCTAGTGCAGCACTTGCAATTGCAAAGCCCTTAGTTACAGCCTTTGTGGTATTTCCAACGGCATCAATTTCATCAGTGATTTTACGATTATCTTCACCCATCTCAGTCATTTCTACAATACCACCCGCATTATCTGCAATTGGACCAAATGCATCAATAGCAAGAACAATTCCTGCAAGACTCAACATTGCCATAGCAGTTAG
>Ga0315338_1003696_pt1 | contig 13029 bp, 9 predicted proteins | sample ASW8metaG_FD_204518 | JGI IMG/M metagenome (GOLD analysis project Ga0315338, IMG submission 204518) | Ammonia-oxidizing marine archaeal communities from Monterey Bay, California, United States - ASW #8 | ecosystem: Environmental > Aquatic > Marine > Coastal | place: USA: California | collected... | reverse complement strand
ACCGGCTCGCACAGCCACGGCCAGGGGCATGAGACGACCTTCGCGCAGATCGTCGCCTCCCGTCTCGGCGTGCCGATCGAGCAGGTCGAGGTCGTCCATGGCGATACCGACAGAGTCTTGTTCGGCATGGGCACGTACGGATCGCGTTCCGCGGCAGTGGGCGGCTCCGCCTTGTGCGTCGCGGCGGACAAGATCATCGAGAAGGGCAAGAAGATTGCCGCGCATATACTCGAAGCCGCGGAGGACGATATCGAGTTCGCGGACGGTAACTTCACCGTCGCCGGCACCGACAAGGCGATGGCCATCGGCGAAGTCGCCTTTGCCGCCTATGTCCCGCACAATTATCCCGAAGGGCTGGAGCCGGGTCTGAACGAAACCGCGTTCTACGATCCTCTCAACTTCTCCTTCCCCGCGGGCACGCATATCTGCGAGGTTGAAATCGATCCGGACACCGGCGCGACCGAGATCGTCAACTACACCGCCGTCGACGATTTCGGCACGGTCATCAACCCGATGATCGTCGAGGGCCAGGTCCATGGCGGTGTCGCGCAAGGCATCGGACAGGCACTGCTCGAGGGCTGCGTTTACGACGATTCCGGCCAGCTCGTCACCGGCTCGTACATGGACTACACCATGCCGCGCGCGGACAGTGTGCCAAGCATCGAGGTCGGCATGACCGAAACGCCGTCGCCGTTGAACCCGCTCGGGGTCAAGGGCTGCGGCGAAGCGGGTGCGATCGCGGCGCCGGCGGCGACAATCAACGCGGTTATCGATGCGCTGTGGGATCTGGGCGTTCGCGATATGCCGATGCCGGCGACCGCGTCCAACGTATGGAATACAATTCAAAGCGCCGCTCTGGCGGCCGAGTAAGGAGGGAATACAATGTATGAATTCGACTATAAAAGGCCCGCCTCACTCGCAGACGCGGTCAGCGCCTTGCAAGCCGCAGAAGACGGCTCGCTGCTGGCCGGCGGCCACACGCTGCTACCGACTCTTAAGCAGCGCCTGGCGCGTCCCTCCGATCTGATCGACATCTCGCAGATCGGCGAATTGAGCGGCATCGGCGTCGATGGCGGCACGGTAACCGTCGGCGCCACCACGACGCACGGGGAAGTCGCCAGTTCGGACGCCGTGCGCGGCGCGATACCGGCCCTGGCCGACCTCGCCGGCATGATCGGCGACCCGGCTGTCCGTCACCGCGGCACCATCGGCGGCTCGATCGCGAACAACGACCCGGCGGCTGACTACCCGGGCGCGGTTTTAGGCTTGGGCGCCACAATTGTGACCAATAGCCGCGAAATCGCGGCGGACGATTTTTTCCAGGGCCTGTTCGAAACGGCATTGGCCGAAGACGAAATCATCACGGCGGTCCGCTTTCCGAAACCCGAGAAGGCCTGTTACATGAAGTTCGCGCAGCCGGCGAGCCGTTTTTCGCTCGTTGGCGCCTTCGTCGCCAAGACGTCCGGCGGCGTACGCGTCGCGGTAACCGGTGCCGGACAGGGCGGGGTCTTCCGCATGACGGCGATGGAACAGGCGCTCGACGCCAATTTCGCCGCCGACGCGATCGCCAACATCGCGGTACCGGATGCCGATCTCAATTCCGACATCCATGGCAGCGCCGAGTACCGCGCGCATCTGGTCGGTGTGATGGCAAAACGGGCAGTCGCCGCCTGCGGTTAAATGACTTAATCGAGTTCGGATACGGCGAGGCGTTTCGGCGCCTCGCCTTTTTCGTGCCGCCGCCACATTTCCATATACGCAAGTTCGAGATCGCGCGCGAAACGCACCGTATCGAACAAGGGTGATTCCACGCGCAATCGTGCCGTTCGCGCGCGTAATTCATCGAGCCGCTCCGGTGCCCCCACCAGATGGCGCACCAGGCTTTTGTAGTCGTCCAACGTTTCAGTAATTAGCCCGGGCAGACCGCACGCCATGAGAAGGCTCGCCGAAACGCGCGAGGCAAAATGGCGGCCCCGCAGCGTCACCACCGGCACGCCGGCGAACAGCATATCGCTTGTCGTGGTGTGTCCGTTGTAGATGCGGGTATCGAGGGCCAGATCAGCCAAACCGGCGCGTTTCAGATGTTCGGGTTTGGGCAGCGTTGGCGCGAAGATCAAACGGCTCGGCGAAACGCCGACATCGGACGCTTCACGGCGCAAATTCTCCATAGCCATTCGATTGTTGGGCAGCAGCCATAGCACCGTCTCCGGCAGATCGCGCAGCAATGCCATCCAGGCGGCGAACATCGCCGGCTCCAGCTTGTAGGTGTTGTTGAATGACGCCAGAACGAAAGCATCCGCCGGCAAGCCGGCCTCGGCACGCGAAATCGCCGTTTCCGAAATCCTCTGGTCCCGATTGTTGACCTGATAACAATGCGGCATCGCGGCGAATGCTTCGCTGTAGTGTCGGGCGTCTTCCGGGGGCGTAACGATGTCGTCCGTGACGATGTAGTCGAAAAATGCGGCGCCGCTTGTTCCGGGAAATCCGAGCCACGCAACCTGAACCGGGGCAGGACGCAAAGCGGCGATATCCAGGCGATGCTGGCGCGTGAATCCTTTCAGGTCGACCAGTATGTCGATCCCGTCTTCATGAATTCTGCGGGCCGCCGAAATCGTATCCATGCCCGCGAGATCGACGAAATCATCGCAATCTTCTTCGATGCGCGCGCGATAGGCGCTGCCGTCGTCGATGCCGCAGGAGTAGGCGTGGACCGAGACTATGGCCCGGTCGTGCGCGCCGAACAGACCGAGCATCAGATGCGCGGTCGCATGGTCGTGAAAATCGCTCGACAAATATCCAATCCGCAGAACGTCCCGATCCCGCGGCGGATGTTCGAATGGCACACCCCATGCCGCCACGCGATGCGAGAGGTCGGCGCTCCAGGACCGGGCAACCGCAAGGTTCCGTTCCGTATTGAGCACATGACAAACATTGAGGAATGGATCTTCGACGGGCGACACGCCCTTGGCGATTGCGGCTCCGGTCATTCGATCGGTTTGCATCGTCAATTCATCGAATCCGCGCCAATCGCAAACCGTTTGCATCGCCGCGAACAGACCGACGGTTGCGGGGTTATCTTCGCCCCGCAAGGCCAGGGACTCACGATAGGCCGCGATTGACTCGGCGATCCGCCCCCGGAGTTGCTGACAGGCCGCCAAATAGTTCCGCGCCAAAACACTGTCTGGCGCTAGCGCGACGGCTTTTTCGAATGTTGTTATCGCCGCGCTCGGCCCCCTCTCCGATTGCAGCAACGCACCAAGCGCGAACAGATCGCTCAGGTCAGGTGAGTTCGTGCCGGTAAGCCGCTCATAGGCGGCTATCGCATCGGCCGCGAGCCCAGCGCCGCGGTACAGTCGAGCCAGATGTCGCCAAGACGCCAAATCGTCCGGGTCGATGGCAGCTGCCTTTTCCAAAACGGCGATGGCCTCTGCAGAGTCGCCATGATCGACAAGCACGGCGCCGAGCGTCGCATGATAGCTCGCATTTTCCGGATCGAGTGTCGCGGCAACACGCAATAGGGACAAGGCGCGCGCCGGCTCATCTTGCTGAAACGCGATCAGTCCCCGCAAAAAAGTCGCCGGTGGATAATCGGCGACAAGGTCGAGAATGCCGGTGCAAATGTTGTCGGCTTCCGTTAGCCGTCCGCTTTCGACCAGCCGTACCGCTTCCTGGAACCGCGCCGCAGTGTCGATCATGTTTCGTCAAACACCCGCAAGTCGCAACCAAACGGCTCGCCGCCGGAACGGCGTTTCCGTATTGTCAAAGTAATGGACGATGGAGCCGCCACGCAACCGATCACCTCGTCCCCGCGCCGGTGGGGCCGTATAGGCTTGGCGTTCGCGCTTTTCATGCTCATCGCGAGTGCGGTCGTTTGGGTACAGCGCATCGCAATCGCCGAGTTCATCGTCCAGCGAGTCGCCGATTCCGCAGATATAGGCCCTGTCGAACTTACGATAGAGCATCTCGGTCTAAGCGGGACGACCATCGCCAGTATTTCCATTGGCGGCGCCGGAGGGCAGAAAATCGGTCGGCTCGAAGCCGGATACAGCCTGAACAGCCTCTATCGGGGATATGTCGACAGCCTGTCAATAAGCGAGGCGCATTTTCAGGCACGCCAGGGGCCGGACGGACCGGTATTCGCGGGAATACCGCAGCAGCGCGCGCCGAAAAATGATGCGCCATTCACGAACCCGGTCCGAAACCTGCGTTTCGAGGCGGGACGCCTCCGTTTCGCCTCTCCGGACGGCGATATCGTTCTCACGGCGGACGGCCGGGTCGAATCGCCGGACGGGCAGACCAGCGACATTGCCGCTGCCATCGGCCTCGGATCGGATTGGGGGTCGTTTAAGGGAAAGCTTACGGCAACACGGCTCGCCTCCGGGGAGTTATTCGGAAGAGCGGATATCCAAGCGGGCCAGGGATCGTTCGAGACCGTCCGCGCGGCGGGTGTCCGTGGTGCGATTCAGTTCCTCGCCCTGGGGAACCGAAAGCTGGAACTGGACGCCAACATCAAGGCGGCAACGCTGAGCGCATTCGGCGAGGAATTCGGCGAGACGCATGCCAATTTCGGCGCACGGTCCGCAAGCGACGGGCGCTATGCGGTTGAGGCTACGATTGCGAGTGCGATGGCCAAGGTCGATGTCGCTGGCACGGTAAATCGTTCGGAAAGCGGCACTCTCGCCGCGGCGGCGACCTTCGAGACCGATCTGCAGCGCGACGGTCTGCGGGCCGGAATGACCGGCGAAAGCCGCTTTTCGCTTGAATCCAACGGGCGAATGACGGCCGCTCTCAAAGTCGATCGGGCCGCCGCGGCATACCATGCAAACGCACTTTCGGGACTCAAGGGCACCGTACAGGTCGAACGCGCTCAAGACGGCGCCTTGAAAGGAGAAGCCGACCTAAAATTCCAGCGGTTCAGCGCAGCAGGCATTGATGGCCAGCCGGGATCGATATCGGTCCGCTTGGACGATACCGATTTGGCGATACAAGCGGCGCTGGACTGGACCAACGGGACCCTGCGCGTCTCGGCGAATGGCCCGTTAGAAGGCCCGGTTCGCTTCAAGACGCACGGAAAGACGGCATCCGTTCAAGGATTGGCCGGGCATTTCATGGATATCGAAGCGGTCGGCGCCGCTTCGTTCGCATTTGAGGGCTCGATCAAGAATCCTCCAGATGCGTTTCACAATGCGGCCGCCAAACCGCTGTCCGTCCTACCAAACGTCGACGCAAAGGGGTGGTTCGAAAGTGCGATCCATAACATTGACTTACCCGGTTTCGCCCGCGGCGTTTCGCTGACGGGGCGCACTGAATTCGATTTAAATGCGGATGGCGTACGGCTATCGACGCCGAAACTCCAACTTGCCGTCGGCGCACTCGAAAATGAAGTTGCGACCAAGCTTCCGCGAGCCATACGAAACTATGTCGCGTCCCCGGTTCGCCTCACGATCAGGCCGCAAGGCGCGGGCAAAGCAACCGTGCAATTTGCATTCAAGGAAAGCGGTGCCAAAGTCGACGTGAATGCGGCGTTACAAATGCAATCCGGGGGCACTGAAATATCCTTGGGCGGCCCTTTCGAGGCGTCAGTGGACGCATCGGGCCAAGTCGAACAGTTTCATACGGATCGCGCAACCATCGATCTATCCGCCGTCTTGGAGGGCCGAGGCAAGGCCGAGGCAAAGGGCGCGGTTACCGATTTGCGCTATGAAGGAGACAAGGTCGCCGGCAAATTCGATTTCTCAGCGACTTATAACGGCATCGTCGACGAACGCCTGGCGCCATTGTCCGCGTCGAGCCGGATAGGCGGCCGTATCGCGATGGACGGCGATACACTATCGGCGACCGTGGCGCCCGGCGGCATGGTGTCGGTAGGGAATCTGGAACTACACGATACAGCGAATTCGAAGTCCCCGGTGTCAGCAAAGTTGAGCGCGCCGCTCCGCGCGTCAATCGATGTGGCGCAAGGTCTGCCGTCGATTACCTATAATGCGCGCTTATTAATTGCCGCGGGTCAATTCAGTGCAAAAACCGGCAAACATTGGACTAAGGTTGAACACGCCGCGATACCAGTAACCGCAACCGGATCCGGCACCGGCCATCATCTCGACGCGCAAACAAAAGCGATTGAAATCCATTCGCAAAAACTTCGGATTAACGGTGTCGGCGTTAAACTTGAACTGGGGCAGAAGGTTCATTCAACGCTGACGGCCGAGACGATCGAACATCAAGGCATACCCGCATTCTTTACGCCGTTGCGGTTTACCGCCGCCATGCAGGCCAACCGAGCGGGGCGAATGACGTTTGAAGGCCAGCTATTCGACCCTCCCGAACGAATATCCGTATCGCTCTCCGGGCATCACGACACCAATACGAATAGTGGAGAACTGGCGGTCGACGCGCGCAAGCTCGTTTTCCTGCCAACGGTCCTGCAGCCAGCCCAGCTTTTCCCAATTCTGGGCAGCACGCTCCGCGAAGTAGACGGCAGTATAGATGCACTGGCCAAGTTCGCCTGGCACGAAGACGAGGTTGAGTCGTCCCTCGAATTGCTGATTGATGCCAAACTGATCGAGGCGGACGAATTCAAATTTGAAAACACCGCAACAGTGGTCCGTTTCGACAGCCTATTGCCCCCGTCGACGCCGGCCGGCCAAGAGGTGAGCATTGGGCTACTGGATGTTGGCGTCCCAATGCAGAACGGGCGTTTGGAGTTTCAACTCAATAAGGATGGAAGCGTCCGAGCGGCCTTGCGCGAATTGGATTTTTTTGGCGGACGGGTCGAAACGCCCGAGTTCATGATACCAGCCACATTCAACGGTTTCACCGTCCCTTTGCAGGTCAACGGCGTCGCGTTGGAAAATTTGCTAGCACTTGCAAAATCTGGCGATTTGGCGGCGACTGGCACGCTGAATGGCAGTATTCCCGTCACGATCAAGGATGGCGATGTAGCGATCAGAAACGGCGTCCTCGAAACCGCGCCGGGCGGCGGCACCATCCGCTACCAACCGACAGCCATAGGTCCGTCCTTGGCCAACGCGAATGAAGGCATGAAGCTATTCCTGAAGATCGTCGAGGATTTCCAATACGACAAGGTCAAGGTGATGTTGGACGAGGACGAGCTTGGCGACGTTGCTTTCGGTTTCAAGATCGAGGGCCGGAACCAAGCGGTCTATAAAGGCATACCCGTCGAATTGAACGTATCGATGGACGGGCCGCTACGGAAAATTCTCGGTCAGGGCCTGAAGACGTACAAGTTGCCGGAACGCCTGTTGTCCGATATTAAGCGTTTCAAGGACCGCAACTAAACAGTGCGAAATCCTAGAGCACATCAGGCATAGACGAAACCGTTTTCGGTTTCGTCTATGCCTGTAAAGTTGCTCTATCTTCAAGAAATTAGATCAGATTCACGTGGTTGTTGGATCGCTGAAAGCGATTCCAACAAACCACGATCTGATCTAGTAATTCAGACGCGAAATCGGCATATTCACGACATGTCTAATTCTTTGCCTTGGCGGATGATACGCGGCGGCGTTATTTGCGGTGGAATAGCGCTCCTAACGGGATGTACGCCCGAAGTGCAAATTCGTGCGCCGGATAAACCCATCGTCATCAATCTCAATGTAAAAATTGAGCAAGAAATACGTGTGAAGGTCGAGAAAGACATCGACGATCTGCTGTTAAAGAATAAGGATTTATTTTAGTCATGCGGGCTAGGTCCTTGAAAAAAATTATTCTCTCCTTGTTCGCCGTCGTTGCGATGCTGACATCGACACCGGCAAGCGCCGACGCTTTGGATAATGCCCTACGGCAAGGCCTGGTGGGTGAAACGACGCGCGGTTATGTCGCCCCGGTAAAAAGGCCAAGCGCTGCGATCAACAATCTAGTGAACAGCATCAATTCCCGGCGCCGGGCAGCTTACAAATCTATCGCTCAGAAAAATGGTTTGTCGCTGCAGAAAGTCGAATCCGTCGCCGGCGCGCGGGTTATTCAACGCGCGCCGAAAGGGACTTATTACAAAGACAACCGCGGCAAGTGGCGGCGAAAGTAGCGCCCGGCGGAATCGACCGCACGGCCAGCAATATCTGATGTAAAGGCAGAAGAAATGGACCTACCGAAGTCCGTAGAAGAAACGCATGCGCTTCTTTCCCAAGGCAATTACGTCGCCGACCGGAGCCTAGCGACGGCGCTCTACCTCTCGCTCAGCCTGAAGCGACCGCTCTTTTTGGAAGGCGAGGCAGGTGTGGGCAAAACCGAAATCGCCAAGGTCCTGGCGCAGACCCTCGATCGCCGCCTGTTGCGGCTGCAGTGTTACGAAGGCCTGGACGCGTCATCGGCCGTTTACGAATGGAATTACGCCTTACAGATGGTCGAAATCCGGATGGCGGAAGCCGTCGGCGACCGCGACCGCGCTGCTCTCGAAGGCGACATATTCTCGAAACGTTTCCTGATCGAGCGGCCCCTCCTGCAAGCGTTGGAGCCCGCCGCTGGCGGTCCGCCGGTCCTCTTGATCGACGAGTTGGACCGAACCGACGAGCCGTTCGAGGCGTACCTGCTGGAGCTACTATCCGATTTTCAGATTACGATCCCGGAAATCGGCACCATCGCGGCTGAGGAACCGCCGCTCGTCGTCATCACCTCGAACCGAACCCGCGAAATCCACGACGCGCTCAAGCGCCGCTGCTTCTACTATTGGGTCGATTATCCCGACGCGGTGCGCGAACTCGAAATCCTTGCCATCAAGGCGCCGAACGCCCCAGCAGACCTGTCGCACCAGATCGTCGGGTTTGTTCAAAAACTACGTGACATTGATCTATTTAAACTGCCCGGTGTGGCGGAAACGATCGACTGGGCGGAGGCCCTGACGCAGCTCGACAAGATGGCGCTCGATCCGGACAGCATCAACGACACGCTGGGAACATTGCTTAAATATCAAGATGATATAGCGAAGATACAGGGCAGCGAAGCAAGCCGCATCCTGAGCGAAGTCAACGCGGAATTGGCCGGAGCGGCCGAGTGACCGACGTCGGCCCGTCGGAGGGCGGGTTGATCGCCGCCAACATCATGCATTTCGGCCGCGCCCTGCGCGCCGCCGGCCTGCCGGTCGGCCCGGGCCGGGTCCTGGACGCAATTCGCGCGGTGGAAACGACCGGAATCGAAAGCCGCAACGACTTCTACTGGACCCTGCACGCGGTCTTTGTCAGCCGGCGCGACGAGCGCGAGCTGTTCGACCAGGCCTTCCACGTCTTCTGGCGCAATCCGAAGATCCTGGAGCGCATGATGTCGCTGGTGCTGCCATCGTTCAGCGACGATACCGGCGCGCCGGAAGAAACTTTGTCGCCGCGGGTCGCGGCGGCGCTTGCCGGCAACGAAGCCCCGCCGCAGGAAGAACAGGAGAAAGAGGCCGAGATTACCTTCGACGCCGCGATGAGCTGGAGCCGCAGCGAACTGCTCGGCGAGAAGGATTTCGAAAAGATGACCACCGAGGAGGTCGACGCCGCGCATCGCGCCATGCGCTCCATGCGCCTGCCGATTCAGGACGTGCCGACCCGGCGCTTCCGCCGCGATCCATCCGGCCCCGCCATCGACATGCGTGCGACGATGCGAGCGGCATTGCGCCATGGCGGCGATACCATCCCGTTGCTAAAGCGAGACCGGCGCAAAAGACGGCCGCCGCTGGTTATCCTCTGCGACATCTCCGGCTCGATGGATCGCTATGCGCGCATGCTAGTTCACTTCATGCACGCGGTGACCAACGATCGCGACCGGGTGCACACATTCCTGTTCGGCACGCATCTGACCAACGTGACGCGCTATCTGCGTAGCAAGGACATCGATATCGCGCTCGAAAAGGTCGCGGGCGGCGTGACCGACTGGTCGGGCGGAACCCGCATCGGCACCTGCCTGCACGACTTCAATAAATATTGGTCGCGGCGAGTCCTCGGCCAAGGCGCGGTCATCCTGTTTATTTCCGATGGCCTCGACCGCGACGCGGGCGACGGGGTCGGCGCGGAAATGCGTCGGCTGCAGGGGTCGTGCCGCCGCCTGATTTGGCTCAACCCGCTCTTGCGCTACGACCGCTTCGAACCCAAATCATTGGGGGTGAAGGCGCTATTGCCTTTTGTAGACGACTTTCGCCCGGTCCATAATCTGAATAGTTTGACGGAACTGGCCGACGCGCTGAACCGGACCGGGCCTCGGGATAGCGCGGAAATGGCCAATTGGCGCGGGAGGGCCGCATGACAGATTCACAAATGCTCGATCACGACGACATACTGGAGCGCGCCGCAAACTGGAAACAGGACGGTAACAATGTCGCGCTGGCGACGGTGGTGTCGACATGGGGATCGTCCCCCCGGCCGGTCGGCAGCCGGCTCGCGATCCGCGGCGACGGGCAGTTCATCGGCTCCGTGTCTGGCGGCTGCATCGAGGGCGCGGTCGTCAGCGAAGCGCTCGGCGCGATCGAAGACGGCAAGACACGGGTACTCGACTTCGGCGTGACCGACGAGATGGCCTGGGAAGTGGGCCTCGCCTGCGGTGGTGAAATTTCCATCTTCGTCGAAAAGCTCGATTAAGCCCCGGACGATTGCACGAGAGACGACATGAAACTGACCAACCTGAATTCCCTCAACGAAGCACGCCGGAACGGCAAATCCGCCCTCCTCTACAGCGACGTAGATAGCGGCGCCGAAACACTCACCATCGAAGACGCTGGTTCCGGAGAGATCGCACTGGCACCGGCGATGCGCGACGCGGCCGAGAAGGCCCGCAACGAAGATCGCGGCCGCCTGGTCGAGATCGACGGACGGCGTATCTTCATCCAGGTGTTCAATCCGCCACGCAGGCTGATCATCGTCGGCGCCGTGCATATCGCGCAGCCGCTGATCCCCATGGCGCGCCTCACCGGATACGACGTCACCGTTATCGACCCGCGCGGCGCCTGGGCGACACCCGAGCGGTTTCCCGACATCACGATAGACAGCCGCTGGCCCGACGAAGCGCTCGAGGAACTTAAACCCGACCTTCGCACCGCCGTCGTGACCCTGACCCACGATCCAAAACTCGACGATCCGGCGCTGACCGTCGCCCTGCGCTCGAAGGCGTTCTATATCGGTGCACTCGGCGGCCGGAAAACCGCCGGAAAACGGGCGGAGCGGCTTTCCGAGGAAGGTTTCGGCGCTGACGATTTCGCGCGCATCCGCGGCCCCGTCGGCCTCGATATCGGCGCGGTATCGCCGGCGGAGATCGCCGTTTCAATCGTCGGACAGATCACCGAGACCCTGCACCGCCCGGAGCGCGCGGCAGCATGAAGTTCGGCGACACGCCGGTCGGGGACGCCGCGGGCGCGATCCTCGCGCACAGCGTCCGGACCGGCGGCGTATCCTTCAAGAAGGGCCGCGTCCTGACCGGGACCGACGTCGACGGCCTGCGCGCCGCCGGAATCGCCTCGGTGATCGCGGCGCGGCTTGAGGACGACGATGTCGGCGAAGACCAAGCCGCGGCCCGTATCGCAATTTCCGTCGCGGGCGAAAACCTCGAGATTTCGGCCGCTTTCACGGGCCGCGTAAATCTGTACGCGAAGACCGCCGGCCTGGTCGATTACGATCCCCTGCAGCTCGACCAGATCAACATGGTCGACGAGTCGGCCACGGTGGCCCTGCTGCCGCCCTTCGCCGCCGTCGTCCCACGCCAGATGGTCGGAACCGTCAAGATCATACCTTTTGCCGCCCCAGAAGTGGTGGTCGCCTCCTGCGAGATGCTGGGGCGCGGTAGCCTGGTGCAGGAAGGCCTCGTTGAGGTCGTACCCTATCGGGCACGCACGGTCGGATTGGTGCAGACCAGCCTGCCGGGCACGAAGGAATCGGTACTGGATAAGACGACCAATGTCCTCCGGGCACGAGTCGAGGCGCTGGGCGGCGATCTGATAACCGAGCGGCGCTGCGGCCATGCGACGGAAGCGATAAGGGCCGAGATCGAAACCCTGCTGACGGCTGGCTGCGAAATGGTGCTGATCGCCGGCGCGTCCGCGATCACCGACCGGCGTGACGTTATTCCCGCCGCCATCGTCGCGTCCGGCGGCACGGTCGACCATTTCGGCATGCCTGTCGATCCCGGCAACCTGATGCTGCTGGGCTATACAGGGCCGGTCCCGGTGCTGGGCCTGCCCGGCTGCGCCCGTTCGCCGAAACTGAACGGCGTCGACTGGATCCTGCAGCGCTTGTTCGCGGACATTGCAATTACCGGGCAGGACGTCATGGCAATGGGTGCCGGCGGCCTGCTGAAGGAAATCCCCGCCCGTCCCCTGCCCCGCGCGGAAGCCACCGCGGTGATGGTACCGAGCGCGCCGAGGATCGCCGCGATCATTCTGGCCGCCGGCCAGTCCCGTCGCATGGGTGTCGAAAACAAGCTTTTAGCCGATATCGAGGGCAAGCCGATGGTGTTGCGGGTCGCCGACGCCGTCACCGCGTCCCGTGCCACGCCGGTGGTCGCTGTCGTCGGACACGAAGCGGACCGGATTCGCGCAACCCTATCCTGCGCCAACGTTGCATTCGCGGAAAACCCGAACTTCGCCAACGGGCTCAGCACGTCGCTTATCGCCGGCCTCTCCGCATTGCCCGAGGAAGTGGACGGCGCGATCGTCTGCCTCGGCGACATGCCCAAGGTCGACGCCAGGGTCATCGACCGCCTGATCGCCGCGTTCGACCCCCTGGAGGGGCGCGCGATCTGTGTACCGACCTTCAACGGCAAGCAGGGCAACCCGATCCTTATGGCCCGGCGGTTCTTCGGCGAGATGGGCGAGATCACCGGCGACCGCGGCGCACGGCACCTGATCGGCGGCTATCAGGAACTGACCTGCGAGGTGGAGATGGCCGAGGACGGCGTCCTTGTCGACGTCGATACGCCGCAGATGCTGGAGGCCCTGAAGGCCTGACTAGAGCGCGTCGCCTTTAATTGGCATCATATCCTGCAGCGCTGAAATAGTTCATGCATTCCTCTTCTCCGAAGAGGTCGCAGACGGCTCCGGCGGCTTTCCAAAGC
>Ga0315338_1003695_pt1 | contig 13031 bp, 8 predicted proteins | sample ASW8metaG_FD_204518 | JGI IMG/M metagenome (GOLD analysis project Ga0315338, IMG submission 204518) | Ammonia-oxidizing marine archaeal communities from Monterey Bay, California, United States - ASW #8 | ecosystem: Environmental > Aquatic > Marine > Coastal | place: USA: California | collected... | reverse complement strand
GGCGGCGCAGGGATTGCAGCCTTTGGCTTTGCACGGGCTACAGCTGGCAAGCTGCACCGGCGCATCGGCCGTTGCGGCGGCGGCCGGCAACGCGGTTGCACCAGCGAGCATGGCGACGGCGCCTAAAGCGACAACCGATTTCTTCAGGGGGAATTTTTTCTGTGTGGACATAATGCCTCTCCTTAGATTTGCCAACCGGCGTATTACCGGTCTGTTGCGATCGAAATACCGCCGGTTAAGCAATTCTGGCGGTTAGCAAGATGAACATGGCAATCCTATGTAAGGGCCGCATAAAGAAACCTTAAAGATTCTGTAAAGGTCTCTCACGTCCCTGTGAGGGAGGCGGAATAGGCCGATCTCCGCTAGAATATTGCATCGATTAACGAGTGCTAGGCGAACGCAATGTCGAAGACAGCTTTTCTGTGGAATGAACGGTGTTTCTGGCATTCCGGCGGCAATTATGCGTCCGTCGCACCAGTCGGTGGTTTGATCGAACCGCTTGCCGCCGGCGGCTTGCCCGAGAATCCAGAAACCAAGCGCCGTTTGAAAAATTTGATGGACGTGACCGGCCTAATCCGCGACGTGGAATGCCCGTCTGCCGCGCCGGCAACCGAAGAGGATCTTCTCCGAGTGCACCCCGCGGCCTATCTCGATGCATTCAGGCGGGTTTGTGCGGCGGGCGGCGGCGAACTTACGCAGGGAACGCCGTTCGGCCCGGACGGCTTTGATATCGCAGCGCAATCGGCGGGACTCGTCAAACATGCCCTACTCGGTGTCTTGAACGGGACCGCCGAAAATGCCTACGCGCTCAGCCGTCCTCCCGGTCATCATTGTCTGCCCGAAAAATCCATGGGCTTCTGTCTATTGGCGAATATCGCGATCGCGATCGAAGCCGCGAAAGCCAGCCGGTTGGCCGAGCGTTTTGCCGTGGTCGATTGGGACGTCCATCATGGCAACGGGACGGAAGGAATTTTCCTCGGCCGCGACGATGTGTTGACGATCTCGTTGCATCAGGAAAACAACTATCCCCGAGACAGCGGCGATGTGGCGACACGCGGTTACGGCAACGGTGAAGGCTGTAACGTCAACATTCCCTTGCTTCCGGGCGGCGGGCACGACTCGTATCTCTACGCTTTCGAGCGGATCGTGCAGCCCGCGCTGATTGATTATCGGCCCGATGTCATTATCGTAGCCTGCGGTTTCGATGCGTCCGGACTGGATCCGTTGTCGCGAATGCTTGCTTCCGCCGCGACATATCGTGAGCTGACGGCGCGGACGATAGCGCTGGCGAGCGACCTGTGCGATGGCCGGTTGGTATTGGCCCACGAAGGGGGCTATTCGGAAATCTACGTTCCATTCTGCGGGCACGCCGTCATTCAGAAGTTGTCTGGATCCGTGATAGAAGCGCCGGATCCGTTTGACGACCGGTTACGAAAGCAGCAGCCGAACGAACGCTTCCAGGCACTGCAGCGCCAGATCATCGATGAGCAGGCCGCGTTTTTTGGGTGCTCCTAGGCCGGCAGTTCGATCCAGAAGCAGATGGTCTTTTCATCGGCATCGACGCCGACCGTGCCGCCATGCGCTTCGACCAACTGCTTCACGATCGACAGGCCGATACCCGCGCCGCCGGTTTCCCGGGACCGAGATTTCTCGATTCGATGAAACCGCTCGAAGACGAGCTCGGTATCCGAAGGCGTAAGCCCGGTGCTCGTATTCTCGAATTCTAAGCGAACCCCGTTGGTCTTCCGGCTTGCGCCGATGCGGAACGCACCGCTTTCCGGCGTGTATTGCCACGCGTTCTGAATTAAGTTTCGAATGATCTGTAGCAACTTATCCGGATCGCCTCGAACCTCACCGATGCCCGCTTCGAATGACAGATCGACCGCGATGTCACGCGCATCGAACTCATGTCGGTTCAGGGCCAGGGCGCGCTCTACATACTCTCGTAGGTCAACATTCTCGCGGCGTAGATAGGCGCGGGCGGCGTCGGCGCTGGTCAACTGGTTCAAGTCTTCGACCAGGCGGACCAATCGCATGATCTCTTCCTGTAACAGATCGTATGTCTCGTTCGAGGGCGTCACGACGCCGTCGGCGAGCGCTTCCAGATACCCGCGAATATTGGTTAGCGGCGTGCGTAGCTCATGCGCGAAGTCGGCGACCATGGTGCGCCGCAAGCCTTCGAGATGCTCCAGACTGTCCGCCAATTGGTTGAAGGCGCCGGCCAGCTCCCCGACTTCATCGGATGGTGCACCGGTGATCCGGGCGCTGTAATCTCCCGCCGCCAGGCGATGCGTCACTTCACCCATATCGGACAAAGGCTTCAAGACCTTGCGGGTCAGGATCACGCTAAGCAGTCCAGCCAACGCCAGGGCCACCACCGCCGCTTGAATGAAGTAGCGATGCACCGCGTCGAGAAACATCTGGTGCGTTTCCGACGGCGAAATTTTGTACTGCTCCATCAAATTGCTGAAGTAGTCGGCGGCAAGCAGGTCGATGGCGAGCCACAGGACCGCGATGACGATGCCGATGACCGGCAAATTCACGGCGAGCAACTTCCAAAGCAACCGTTGTTTCACGCTATTTCACTTGCATCGGTGAAGCGGTAGCCGACACCGTGAACCGTCTCGATGTAGTGAGGCTCGGAAGGCGTGAGCTCGATCTTGCGTCGCAATTTGCCGATATGCACGTCGACGACCCGGTCGACGACGGATTCGCCACCGACGTAGAGTTTGTTGAGCAGATCTTCACGCGTATAAACGCGGCCGGGGGACGCAATTAGCGTCTGCAACAGCGTAAATTCGGACGGGGTCAACGCCATCAGTTCGCCGTTCACTGTCACGCGCCGCTTCTCCGTATCAAGCATGAGCGCGCCATGCCTGAACACGGCCGACGCCGGTAGCGTGGGGGTGGCGGTGCGCCGCAAGATCGCCTTGACCCGCTCGACCAATTCGCGGGGACTGAACGGCTTCACCACGTAATCGTCGGCGCCGATCGACAGGCCGACGACGCGGTCCATCTCATCGGCGCGCGCGGTGAGGATCAAGATTGGGACTTCCGACTCGCGGCGTAGCGCCTTACATATTTCCCACCCATCAATACCGGGCAACATCACGTCGAGTACAATGAAACGAGGCGCTTTGGACTGCGCCAGACGGAGGCCTTCATTGCCATCATTGGCGACCAGTGTCTCGAAACCGGCGCGTTCCAGGTAGCGCCGCACCAGATCGGCAATGTTGTGGTCGTCCTCGATGACCAGAATGGGCGCCTTGTTTTCCATAGGTCTGTGGCCAGTTAGGCGAAGACAGCTGTTGCGCGCGAGGAATAGGTGCCATCCGGCGTTGTCGACCATAGAGAACAGCCGTTCTCCGTCGGCTTCCCCGCTACGGTGAACGGGGCATTGTCGAATAGAGGCGCGCGCGCTTGGAAATCGAACTTTTGGATCACGCGCCTCGGATTGCTGTCGAGCGCGAGCTCGACGAGTAGCGTGGCGATCAAGGGGCCGTGCACGACAAGCGCCGGGTAGCCTTCGACCTCTGTTACATATTGCCGGTCATAGTGAATGCGATGTCCGTTGAAGGTGACCGCCGAATAGCGGAACAGCATGACCGGATCGGGGGTTATCGTCTTCGACCAGGTATGATCGGTTGGCGCGGTTGGTGTCTTGCCGCTGCCTCCGGCATTGTCCTTGGCGTCGGCCGGCGGGTTGCCACGATAGACGTAGTCGTGATCCTCTTCGATGGCGAGGCCATTTTCGCCGCTGAAGCTATTGCGCACCGTGCAGATGACCAAGGTGCCGGTACTGCCTTGCTTGATCTGAATGTCCGCGATGCGCGCCTCGCGCTGCATCATTTCGCCGATTATCAGCGGCTTGTGATAGGTCGCTCGGAAGCCGCCGAACATGCGGCGAGGCAAAGGGACGGGGGGCATAAAGCCACCTCGGGCCGGATGACCATCTGTGCCGATCTCCGAGGCCGGAACCCGTGGCATGAAATAACACCAGTTGCCCATCGGACCGATCTCATCGCCCTCTTGCGGCACGTTCGGCTTGTCCAGCAAGGCGGCCAGCCCATGTATGCGGCCAGCATCGGCGCGCTCCTCGGTCGTCTCGGTCTTGCCGATCCACTCCTTCAGCGCTTCAAGCTCATCAGTCATTTGGCCTCTCACCATTGATAGTCTGTCGATCCTTGCTTTAACAAAGATATAGTGCACCTGAAAGCACCGTCTGTATTCCTTTAGGAAAATCCCGATGTCAAACGCGTCCGCCGATCCCGTTCCCTCCATTCGCGAAGCGGATGCGACCGGAGAGATAGCAGAACTCTACGACGATATTCGGGCGACCTTGGGCGTGCCGGTGGTCAACTTGATCTGGCGCCATCTGGCGATCTTTCCAGATGGGCTTGCGTGGGCTTGGGAAGCGTTGAAGCCGCTCTATGCAAGCGGCGCGATTGCCAGGGAGGCGACGGCATTGCGGAATGGCCTCGATATCCCGACCCTTCCTGGACTGACGGCCCCGGCGCTTTTCGCTGCCGGGCTGTCGGCTTCAGACCTGAACCGGATCAACATGATTCTTTCATCGTATGAACGGAGCAACGCGATGAATATCATCGCGCTCGCTGCAATATTGTCCGGCATCGATGGCGTGGAGACCACGGTGCAACCGGCGGGTTCCGGGCTGGTCGTCGAGGCGTCTGTGGCGGGCGAGATGCCGCCGCTTTTGACACTGGACGAGATGGACGATGATGTTCGCGCTCTGGTGCAGGCCTTGAATGCGATCGGCGGCCGCACGGAAATTCTCGCGAGCATGTATCGTCATCTCGCTAACTGGCCGCCCTATCTTGGCCTGGTTTCGGCGTTGGTAACGCCATTCGACGCGGAAGGGCGGCTCGAACCCGTTATCCTGAATGTGATCGCCGAAGGAAGGCGGCGGGCGGCGCATCTCACCGGAGCGCTGGCGACACCGGCTCAGCCGTTGGAGGCCAGCGTGCGTGACGATTTGCGCGCTGCGCTGAACCAATTCATTGACGGACCGATCGGCAAGATGATCGCCGTCGTTCCCTTGATCAAGCAGGCGATGCCCACAACTTAGCTGGGATCGATAACGACCAGCAGGTCCTTCGCTTCCACCCGGGTGCCCGCCGCGGCGACGATTTCGTCGATTGTGCCGTCCGTGTCGGCGTAGAGCGTCGACTCCATTTTCATCGCCTCGATCGTCAGTATCTGATCGCCGGCTGCCACCGTATCACCTGCCGCGACGGATAAGCTGACGACGAGGCCTGGCATCGGTGCCGCCACGTGGCCGGCATTTCCCTCGTCCGCCTTGCGGTGAACCCGCGCGCTGCTCGATAGGCTCTTATCGGCGACTTTCACTGTTCGCGGCTGGCCGTTGAGCTCAAAAAAGACGGTGCGCTGACCTTCCTCATTCGGTTCGCCCAGCGCCAGATAGCGCACGATGAGCCGTTTGCCCTGTTCGATTTCGATGAAACTTTCCTCGCCGATCTCTGGCCCGTAGAAAAACAGCGGTGTCGGTAGGACTTCTACATCGCCGAACTGACGCCGATGCGCGGCATAGTCCGCGTAGACCTGCGGATACATCAGATAGGACGCCAAATCGTAATCGTGCAATTGGCGATGGACCTTCTGTTCCGCTTCCGCTCGCGCCACTTCCAAGTCGACCGGCGGCAGATGGGCGCCCGGCCGCTCGGTATTGGGCGACTCGCCTTTTAGAATTTTGGCCTGCAGCGATTCCGGGAAGCCGCCGTATGGCTGGCCCAGGTCGCCGCGAAACAGTTCGATGACTGATTGCGGGAAGGCGACGTCGCGCGATGGATCGAGGACGTCCTCCCGGGTCAAATCGTTGGTCACCATGAAGATCGCCATGTCGCCGACCACCTTGGAAGTCGGCGTGACCTTGACGATATTGCCAAACATGTCGTTGACCTCGGCATAGGCGCGGGAAACTTCGGGCCAGCGTGCATCTTCGATGCCGAGCGCCCGGGCCTGTTCGCGCAAATTGGTGTACTGACCGCCGGGCATGGCGTGTTCGTAGACTTCCGCCATGCCGGAGCGCAGTTCGCTCTCGAACGCTTTGTAGTAACGTCGTACACCTTCCCAATAAGTCGTCATCGACCGCAACGTGCCCTTGTCGAGACCGGGGTCTCGGTCGGAGCCGCGCAGCGCCTCGGCGATGGCGCCGAGGCTTGGCTGCGAGGTTAGTCCGCTCATCGAATCCATCGCCGCGTCGACCGCGTCGATTCCCGCGGCGGACGCAGCCAAGACGCTGGCCGCGGAAATGCCGCTGGTATCGTGTGTGTGGAAGTGGAGCGGCAGCTTGATTTCTTGTTTCAAGGTTTCGACGAGGGTCGTGATCGCGGCCGGCTTGCAGACGCCGGCCATGTCCTTGATCGCCAGGATATGCGCCCCGGCCGCTTCCAGCTCGCGCGCCATTTTGACATAGTAATCGAGCGTGTACTTGGTCTCATTCGGATCACTGAGGTCGCCCGTATAGCAGATCGTGGCTTCGCACAGCTTGCCGCTCTTCAGCACGGCGTCCATCGCCACGCGCATGTTCTCGACCCAGTTCAGCGAGTCGAAGACGCGGAACAGGTCCATGCCGCCATCGGCCGCCTTCTCGACAAAATACTCGACGACGTTGTCTGGGTAGTTCGTGTAGCCGACGGCGTTTGAGGCCCGCAGTAGCATCTGCGTCAGCGTATTCGGCATCTGCTCGCGCAATATTTTGAGCCGAGACCATGGGTCCTCGTTGAGGAACCGCATCGCCACGTCGAAGGTCGCACCACCCCAGCATTCGACGGAGAGGAGTTCCGGCAGGGCCTTTGCGTAGTAGGGCGCGATACGTGCCAGATCGTGCGTGCGAAACCGGGTCGCCAGGAGCGACTGATGCGCATCGCGAAAAGTCGTATCGGTGATCAGGAGTTGTTTTTGGTCTCGCATCCATTGCGCGAAGCCCTGCGCGCCGAGTTCTTCGAGCCGTTGGCGGCTTCCCTTCGCTGCACGGTCCGGCAGGTTTTTCGGCATGGCCGGCGCCGGCACGACGCCGGGGTGCGGCCGGTCCGCCACTTCAGGGTTGCCGTTGACGATCACGTTGCCGAGGAAGGAAAGCAGGCGGGTCGCCCGGTCACGGCGCGGCGTGAACTTGAACAGCTCCGGCGTGTCGTCGATGAAGCGCGTGGTGTAGTCGCCGGTCAGGAACTTTTCATGGCCTATCAGCGCTTCGAGGAAGACCAGATTGGTTTTCGTGCCGCGGATACGGAATTCGCGTAGCGCGCGGTCCATGCGCAGGGCCGCTTCATCCGGCTCGGGCGCCCAGGCGGTGACCTTTTCCAGCAAGGAATCGTAAAACGGCGTGACGATCGCGCCGGAATAGGCCGTGCCGCCATCGAGGCGGATACCGAACCCGGTCGCGCCGCGATAGGCAGTGATGCGGCCATAATCGGGGATAAACTGGTTTTCCGGATCCTCCGTCGTAACCCGGCATTGCAAGGCATGCCCGTTCAACCGGATACCTTCCTGCGCCGGCACGCCGGAATCCGAAGCGCCAATCGTGGCGCCCGCGGCGATGCGGATCTGCGCCTTGACGATATCGATGCCGGTGACGACCTCGGTTACCGTATGCTCGACCTGAACACGGGGGTTCACCTCGATGAAATAGAAGGCGTCCGTATCGGTATCCATCAGGAACTCAACCGTGCCCGCATTGACGTAGTTCGCCGCTTTTGCGAGCCGCACCGCCATACCGCAAATCTCGTCGCGCTGGGCGTCGCTCAGATAGGCTGCCGGCGCCCGTTCGATGACCTTTTGGTTGCGGCGCTGCAGGCTACAATCGCGTTCATACAGATGGACGATGTTGCCATGTGTGTCGCCGAGTATCTGGACTTCGACATGCCGCGCGCGTTCGACCAGCTTTTCGAGAAACATTTCATCGTTGCCGAATGCCGCATTCGCTTCGCGTCGGCCGGAACCGATCTCCTCCAGTAGCTCGCCTTCGTTTAGGATCCGGCGCATCCCGCGGCCGCCGCCGCCCCAACTCGCCTTGCACATGACGGGATAACCGACTTCCGCGGCGAGCCGGGTAACTTCCGCATCGTCGTGCGGCAAGGCGCCGGTCGCCGGCATCACCGGAACATTCGCGTCTTCGGCCATGCGGCGCGCTTCGACCTTACTGCCGAGGCCGCGCATGGTGTCGCCCGCTGGGCCGATGAAGATGATCCCGGCATCCCGGCACGCATCGGCAAAATCCGGGTTTTCGGAGAGGAAGCCGTAGCCGGGGTGAATGGCGTCGACCTTCGCTTCCTTGGCGATGCGAATAATATCGTCGATATCGAGGTAGGCCTGCACCGGACCTGAGCCGCGTCCGACCAAATAGCTCTCATCCGCCTTGAAACGGTGCAACGCAAAACGATCTTCTCGGGAGTAGATTGCAACGGTACGGAGTCCAAGTTCGGTTCCTGCACGGCATACGCGAATAGCAATCTCGCCTCGGTTCGCAACGAGTAACTTGCGGATTTTCGGAATGCGCTTATGACGTGTTGTACTGCTCACGTGACTCTCCCCAGGTATGGCTGACGAAACAGCTCTTAATCGACGAAATCGATTTGATTAGCTTATCAAAGTTAGCGGGTTACCGGTATTAATCTGTGCAATCCGCAGGTTGCTACGACCTTCATACTTCATTAATGCCTAATACATACAATTGCTTAGGATGATGTAATGAAAGATTTATGAGTTTGCGCAAAAGCGCGAATTCGGAGCAGGATTTAGTGGCGAATCCGGCATTTCAGACGACGAACGGACTGCAGGCGAAAATAGCGCCGCCGACACGCGAAGCCGTGCTTGCGGCGGCCGCGAATGTCGCACCGATTTGCTATTTTCTGCTCGGGCCGCAGAAGAAGGTTCTGCTCTTCGGTGGCGCCGACATTTCCGTGTTTGGGGCTGCCGCTACTATCGGCGTTGGCATGCCTGTCGAGCAGATTCTCCAAGGTGTCCCAAACGTACTCGCCGCGGTGGAACGCGCCTATTCCGGTGAAACAGCGGAAGAGATGGCGGTTTTTGGCGGTGCGCGACGAACCGTGCGCGTTTTTCCGATGAGCGAAGGAGTGGCATCTGGATATGTTGCGATCGTTGCCCATAGTTCGGACCATGATTTGAATTGCGCTAGAAGGTTCGTGCCGGAAAACCTGGTCGATTGCCTGTCCGAGGGCGTGATAACGGCGAATTCCGAGGGAGAAATCCTTTTCGCCAGCAATCAAGCATGCGCCATGCTGGGGATAGAAAACAACGATCTTGTCGGCAGTGCGATCGGCAGCACTCTGCCCGATATTTCATCCAAGTTTGCGGATCTTCCAATGTCCAAGGAAATCGCGCTTCCTCGTGAAAATGGCTTCAGCCGTTCGCTCGCGGTTTCTTCAACCTCGTCGGAGTTTGAAGGCGAACGCGTCATTACGACGATCCTTACCGACAGATCTGAACTTGATGCGGCGCGCCAGGCCCTGACGAAAAGTAACGCGCGCTACGCGCTCGTCGCAGCAGGCGCAAATGACGGATTATGGGAGTGGAACTTTCAGGATGGGACCATTCAGTTTTCCGCGAGATGGCGCACATTGCTCGGGTTGGAAGCAGCGACGATAAGGCATACGCCAGACGAATGGCTGTGCCGTATCCATCCGCAAGACGTGGACGGTTTCTGTGATCGGTTCGACTCTCATCTCGAGGGGCGCACATCGCAGTTCGAGCACGAGTACCGGATGAAGCATGCGAACGGCGAGTATCGTTGGGTTCAGGCCCGCGGGCTCGTCGCGCGCTGCGACGACGGCGAGCCTTTCCTTATGGCCGGTTCGCAATCCGATATTACTGATCGAAAGATGGCGGAAGAGAGCCTGACGCACGGCACCTTACACGACGCACTGACCGGCCTGCCCAATCGGGCCCTCGTCCTCGACCGGGTCAATCAGGCGCTGGCAAGATTGGCTCGCGAGGAATTGCAGAGTTTTGCATTGGCAATACTCGACCTGGACCGGTTCATGCTCGTCAATGAAAGTCTTGGCCATGCAGCAGGCGATGAGCTGTTGGTGTCCCTGGCCAGGCGCCTGGAAAATAGAATGATGTCCGGCAATACGCTTGCGCGGCTGGGCGCCGACGAATTTGCAATTTTGTTTGAAGCGTTTGAATCCGTCGATCAGATCCGAAACGTTATCGACGATCTGCAAGAGGCTATCTCGCAACCGTTCAACATGAACGGGAAGGAGATATTCGTTTCCGCGAGCATTGGTGTCGCTGTTGGCATCCCGGGTTATAAGAGGGCTGAAGAAGTCTTGCGGGATGCGGATCTCGCGATGTATCGGGCCAAGAAAGAGGGGAAGGCCGGATTCGAAATATTCGATGAAACCCGCCATCGCAGATCGGTGGACTTGTTACAGATCGAAACCGATCTTCGACGCGCACTCGATAATGGCAATATCATCGCGCACTATCAGCCGATCGTGGATCTCAAAAACGGCGCGGTTACCGGTTTCGAGGCGCTTGTTCGGATGGAGCACCCGGTGCGTGGGGTCGTTCCGCCGGGTGAATTCATCGGTATCGCGGAAGACACCGGACTCATTGTGCCTTTGGGTGAACGCGTATTGGAAATGGCCTGTGCAACGGCGCGCGACTGGCAATCGAAATTCGGACTGAAGAACAAGCTTTCGATGAGCGTGAACTTTTCCGCACGCCATTTGGCGCAAGAAAATATCGTCAATAGATTGGAGAGCATTTTGGAACAATCTTCACTTCCGCCGGAGGATTTGAAGATTGAAATTACCGAATCGCTCATCATGGCGAACCCGGAACTTGCGGCGCAGACGTTCGCGCGGATCAAGGAACTGGGCGTTACCCTCTCACTCGATGACTTTGGGACCGGCTATTCCTCGCTGAGTTATCTGCGGCGTTTTCCGATCGATACTCTGAAGATGGACCGATCATTCGTCGGCCGTATGGACACCGACGAGCGCGACATGGAACTGGTCCGAATGATCATCATGTTGGCGCATACGCTGGGTATGGAAGTCATTGGCGAAGGCGTGGAAACGGAAAGCCAGTTGGCGATATTGCGCGAGCTCAATTGCGAATTTGGTCAAGGTTACTACTTTGCGCGCCCGCTGACCGAAGAAGATGCCGTCGCATTTCTTTCTGCCCCACCGCATTGGAATTAGCGCTCGCGCCAATCGCGGCTGTGATAAGGTTCCAGGGCAGGGGTAACGTCTTCTCCGGAACGATTTATGAAAGAATGCAGCAAGTCGATCATGCGCCGGCTGGCGGAGCCGAATTTCGTCAACCGGTACTTTCGCGGCGAAGGAATCGATATCGGCGGTGCACCCGACCCCTTGGCTTTGTATGTTGAGTTGTTTCCACTGATGCGCGGCGTCAAGGTATGGGACCTGAATGACGGCGATGGTCAGACCATGTCCGGCATACCGAACGACCAATACGATTTCGTCCATTCCAGCCACTGTCTTGAGCATCTTCGCGACCCGGAGGAGGGGCTTCGAAATTGGTTTCGAATTCTTAAGCCAGGCGGCCACATCATCGTGACGATCCCGGACGAGGACCTTTACGAGCAGGGTCAATTTCCCAGTACTTACAATGCCGACCACAAATGGACATTTACGATCTTTAAAACCGACTCGTGGAGCGGCAAGTCTAGGAACGTCGTCGACCTCATTGCGGCTTTGGGGAACGCCGCGGATGTGCAGAAACTCGATCTGCTGAATGCGACCTATCGGTACGGATTGCCGCGGATGGACCAAACACTTACGCCGATCGCCGAGTCGGGGATAGAATTCGTGATCCGAAAGAGGACGCCCGAAGAGGTCGCATTCGGTGGTCGGCGTCCAATTCCGGGAAATGTTCCGGATAACGCGTTTCATCTGTTGACCGGCATCCGTCGCCAGGGACGCGACTGACGCGATGTCCGAGGATTTCGATCGGGCCGTCGCCGATCATCGGGCCGGAAAGTTGGAGTCGGCGGCCAAGATCTATCGGCAATTACTGGATGCCGATCCCGAACACGCGGATGCTTGGCATCTTTTGGGCCTGACACTGCATCAACGGGGCGAGAATGATCTTGCGGTAGAGACGATCCGCCGCGCGCTGCTACTCAATCCCCGGGTCGCGAACTACCACAACAGCCTTGGATTGGCCTTGCATGGTGCGGGCGATGCGGCGGCGGCGGCGCAAGCGTTGCAGACCGCGGTGACAATTGATGCTGGGGACGCCGACGCTCATAATAATCTTGGCATGGTGTTTACTGATTTGCGGCGCTTCGAAGAAGCCGAAAGAACACTTCGCAAATCGCTTTCGATACGGCCCGATCATGGAGGCGCAATTTACAATCTGGGCAGGGTTCTCGTTTGGCTGGGCAAAGATGCCACGGCATTGCACTACCTGCGGGACGCTTGCGCGCACGATCCAAGCAACCCGACCTACTGGAACACGTTTGGTGTTGCACTGGATCAGGTTGGCGATTGCAGTGATGCGCGATCCGCGTTCCAGCACGCGATTGAGATCGATTCGGAGCACGTCGACGCCCATGTCAATCTGGCTCATAACTTTCTCAGCGACGGAGAATTCGAAGCCGGCTGGCGGGAACATGAGTGGCGATTGCGGCGGCCGGAATTCCAGCGGCGAATGCGGCTTGCGCCCTGGTGCGGCGAAGACATCTCGGGCAAGACGATCCTGCTTTGGGCGGAACAGGGCCTGGGCGACGCAATTCATTTTGCACGTTTCGCGCCGCGCGTCGCGGCCTGCGGCGCGCGGGTGATACTCGAAGCCCCGAAAGCGCTCCACGACTTATTCGGTGCGATTCAGGGCGTTTCGAAGATGGTGTCGCCCGGTTACGCTGGCCCGCACGATGCGCACGCGGCGTTGATGAGCTTACCCAGAATTTTTGGTAATGCCGAGGACTCGGAACCGTATCTTACCGCGCCGTCGGCGATGACGCTCGACGCGTCCGCCGAATGTCGGGTCGGGCTGGTTTG
>Ga0315338_1003694_pt1 | contig 13032 bp, 9 predicted proteins | sample ASW8metaG_FD_204518 | JGI IMG/M metagenome (GOLD analysis project Ga0315338, IMG submission 204518) | Ammonia-oxidizing marine archaeal communities from Monterey Bay, California, United States - ASW #8 | ecosystem: Environmental > Aquatic > Marine > Coastal | place: USA: California | collected... | reverse complement strand
ACGCCAGCGCCGAGGAGGCGGCAGCCGCTACCGCTCAGGCAGAAGCGAATGCCGCACAAGCAACGGCAACGGCCGCCGCCGCGGAAGCGACCCTTGCGACGGCGGCGACCGAGGTTGCCCAGACGGCGGCGGCCGCTCTTGAGACCAGTTCCACAGGCGCGGTTGCGGTGGCGGCAGGCGCCGCTGGCATCCAAGTGGCGGGATCCGCGGAATTGGCGCAGGCCCAAGAAAGTATCGCCGCCGCTGAAACCCTCGCCGTGCAAACGGCGGCGGAGGCGGCGGCCAGTGAAGCCGCGGCCGGTGAAGCCGCGGCTGCGGCGGAAAGCGCCGTGGCTGCGGCGGAAAACGCCGTGGCCGCGGTTGGCGCCGCACAAGCCGAGGTTGCCCAGGCTAAAGCTAATGAGGCAATCGCTGCTGAATCTGTTATAGCCGCTGCTGAAGCGCTGGCCGCCGGCGGTCCCGCCCAGTTTACCCAATCTATTGCCGCTTTTAATGCCGCTTTCGATGCCGCCAAAGCCTTAGGGCCGGGGCCCGGTGGTCCGGGGGGTCCGGCTTTTGCCGGTACTGACCCGTTTTTCGCTGGCGTTGACCCGTTTTTCAAAGGTGGTCCTGGAATAGGCGGCTTCGATAGTTTTGGATTCTTTCTCGGACCCCCGGTTACGTTGGCCGAGGGGCTCACTCTTTTTAGCCCCGGGGGTGCAGTTGGAAAAAGCATAACACCCGGCTTCGGCGGTCAGCTCACCGAGCTACAACAAACGATATCCATCCTGCTCGTGGACCAACTGACCACCACCATTTCCGATGCCTTAGACCTCCAGGTGACGGCGTCCTCGGTGGCGTTCACCGCCAACATACTCGGCGGTCAGGCCTCGGCGGTCAAATTCCCCAGCGTCAATTTCGGCACCGTGGGCGCCGACACGTTCGACTTGGACGAAGGCATTGCGCTCTCCAGCGGCGACGCGACGCCCCCGTTATTCAACTCCTCGAGCGGCTTTTCCACGACCGCCGGGGGCGGCGCCGGCGAAATCCTAGGCTTGGCAACCAAGGACACCACGTTGCTGACCTTCGAATTCACGGCGCCGGTGGGCGCCCAAGCCCTGGTCTTCGAATGGATGTACGGGACCGAGGAATTTCCCAATTTCGGTGGCACGTTTACCGACATCGCCGCCGTGTTCGTCGACGGGGTCAACTACCTTTCGTACTCGGACGGCCAGAAGGTCCATTTCCGCAAGGCCACGTCCGGCGACCCCGGCACCGGCGGATTTTTAACAAACAATCCCGTCGTCGGCTCCGGCGGCGAGCCCGGCGACGGGTTGCTTGACATCGAGTACAACGGCATCACGCCGCCCGATGTTATGGTCGGCCTCTTGGATCCCGGCCTTACCACCCACAAACTGCAGATCATCGTCGCCGATACCGGGGACCTACTCTACGACACCACCCTTTGGCTCGATCCCATCGCCGTCGCCACGCCCGGGTTCACCTTCAGCTCCAGCGTCAGCAACGTCGCCATGGGCACCACCAGTGCAGACACCCTCACAGGCGACGACGGCAACAACCAGTTATACGGCTTGAATGGCGACGACACGCTCAGTGGCGCCGGCGGCAACGACAGGTTATACGGCGGCAACGGCGCCGACACCCTCACTGGCGGTGCCGGTAACGACCTGCTCAATGGCGGCGCCGGCCAAGACACGCTCACCGGCGGCGCCGGGTCGGACACCTTCAAATTCACGGCCACCTCCCAGTCGTCGTCGGGCGCCGGGGACACGATCACGGACTTCAACGCCACCGACCCCCTCGAGGACATTGTCCTGGAAGGCCTTCTTGGCACCGGGGGCAGCTTCGTCTTCCGCGGCGCTCACACCCAATCCTTCCTGACCAACAAAAAAACTTCGATGCGTTTCAACGACACCTCCAAGCTACTCGAGATCGACACCGACGGCGACGGCACCAAGAACATGGAGATGACGCTTACAGGGGTCAGTCTCAACGACCTCGACGCAAATGATTTCAAGGTCACCGCGCCGTTGTTCATAGAAGCCGAGGCAATCTTGGCATTGACCAACGTCGTTGCCGGCGGCTTAGGCCTTACGGTCGTCCCCAATTCGACGACTTTTACCGCCAACATTAAAGGTGATGAGGCCTCGGCGGTCACTTTCGACAGCGTCAATTTCGGCACCGTGGGCTCCACCGTCTTCGACTTGGGCGAGGGCTTAGTACTCTCCAGCGGCGACGGGACGCCCTCGAATTCCAATACCTCAAACGGCTTTGGCAAGGATGCCGGGGGTGCCGCCGGCGTCATCCTGGGCGAGAATGCCACGGACGCCTCGTTGCTGACATTCAACTTCACGGCGCCGGCAGGCACCGAAGCCCTGGTCTTCGAATGGATGTACGGGACCGAGGAATTTCCCGAATTCGGCAACAACTTCACCGACATCGCCGCCGTGTTCGTCGATGGGATCAACTACCTTTCGTTCGCCAACGGCCAGAAGGTCGAATACATTAAGACTCAAGGCGGCGACCCGGGCACCACAGGCTTTTTCAATAACAACACCTCCTCGAGTGTCGCCAACGCCGGCAGCGCTGGGGCGCTTAACATCGAGTACGACGGCGTCACGCCGCCCGATCTCGTAGTTGGCCTCCTGAACACCAACCTTAGCATCCACACCCTGCAGATCGTCGTCTCCGATACCAGTGACAAAGTCTATGACACCGCCCTTTATCTCGACCCCATCGCCCTCGGCGTGGCCGGGTTCACCGCCACCTCCGACACCAGCGACGTCGCCTTCGGCACCAACGGGATCAACACCCTCACAGGCGACTCTGGCAACAACCAACTTTACGGCCTGAAAGGCGACGACGTGCTCAGTGGCGCTGCCGGCAGCGACAAGCTATATGGCGGCCAGGGCAGTGACACCCTCGACGGCGGTTCGGGGAGCGATTTGTTACACGGCGGCAGTGGCGCTGATATTTTCAAATATACCGCGGCCTCGAACAGCGGGAGCACGACGGTGTCCGCCGACTTGATCGGAGACTTCAGGCCCCCCGAGGGCGACAAGATCCAGTTAACTAGCGACGGCTTCGGCGGCATCGGTAGCGGCGGTGGCCGAGGAAGCGGTTCCTCACTCGCTCAGGGCACAAACTACGTGGAGATCGCATTTTCGGGTGGAAACCTTGGCGTCTTGAAAACGGCGCTCGACGATGGCACCATAGAAACTCTGGTTCGCGCCGCCGGGGTCGCCGACGACACCGATTATCTGGCGTTCCTGACGTTTACGGACAATGCCACTTCCTCTGGCGGTATCGGCGCCAACAACTCGGGCAATTTCCTGCTCTACGACGACGACGATAATGGGTCGAACGGCGTTACCGTGCTTGCTGACATGGGCCTCACCACGGCAGACCTCATCGCGCCCACAGACTTCACCTTCGTCTGAGGTCGGTGTTTGATAGTCTCCCAGCGACCCGGCCCTATCCCAAGAAAATTCGGCACGCCCTGGCCATCGCGCTGGATAGCGACCTTTCCTGCTGATGGGCGCCATCGACCGTTTCCACGGATATATCCATCAAACCCTATCCTGCTAAGGCTGTAGAGATTTAGACAAGGCCTGGGAAGCCAACTCGACAATCGACGCAGGATCAGCGGCGATGACTGAGGGCCGGGGCTGGAACGTCTTCGCACTCACCGAAGGCCAGCTGGTGTCGCCAGAGAAAGGAGTGCTGGAGGGCATCACGCGGCGTACCGTGTTAGAGCTCTCGGAAAAGCTCAACGTTGAGACTAGGCTCGGGTCAGTTCCTCGACCCGGGCCAGGGATTTGCGGTGTTTGTTGGCCCTCAGAACGCTAATTTTTCTACAGTTCTATTGTGAAAGTGCTGTGGGTTTGGTATTGAGGTTGTCTGGTGTTGGTGCGGAAACTTTCGAAGCCCAAGGCCAGGGTTCGGCATTAATAGGGAGGGGCAAGCGCGCAAAATTTCGCATTCGCGTGTACCCCATTATCAGGGAGGTAAAAATGGTAACCCTTTTTAACCGAGTGAGAAGTTATCTGATCACGGCGGCAGTTGCCGGCGGTTTGGCAGTGGCCAGCTTTCTGGTCCCCGGTGCCTCTGCATCAGCAGCCGATGAAGTAGTAATCTTGGGCCTATTTCCAACGAGTGGGCCCTATGCGGACACAGGGCCTACGCTTGATATGGGTGCGCGGATCGCCTTGGACGAGGTCGACTTTAAGATTATCGGAAAAAAAATCAAATACATTAACCGAGACAGTGAGACCAAGGCCGGCACCGCCGCTCGGCGGACCCAGGGGGCGATCGACTCCGATGGTGTGAAGTTCGTCATCGGGCCGTGGTCTTCGGGTGTTGCCCTTGCCGTCACGGAAGTCGCAAAAAAGAACAAAGTGATGTACTACTTTTCCGGCGGCACGGAGGACATTTCAGGAAAACGTTGCCACAAGTACGCATTTATGTGGGCTGCCAATGCCTGGACCGCCATGGATGCAAATCTGAAGATTTTCAAGCAGGCGAACCCGAAAGCCAAAACGATTTATCTGTTCGTAGTCGATTATGCTTTCGGCTGGACCCTTCAGAAGTACGTCGAGGCATTGGCACCTAATTATGGCCTAAAGGTCGTCGGTGTCGATCGCCACCCACTGGGCCATCGTGAATATTCATCCTTCATTACTAAGGCGATGGCGACAAAGGCGGATGCTGTCTACATGATCAACTTCGGCTTGGATGCGATTTCCGCCGTTCGCCAAATGCACAACTTCGGCTACACGCCGAAGAACCCGGTCATTATGTCTTGGTCAACGGGTATGGAAGAGTTGATCCAGATGGACGCGGCTATGCGCGCCAATCTCCAAGTCGGCTCCAACTACTACTACACCGTCGATACGCCGGAAAACAAAGCTTTCGTCGCAGCCTTTAAGAAGAAGAGCGGCGGACAGCCTCCGGGGTACGGTGGGGGTGCTGGTTACGGCCTGATGAAGATGGTGCTTCGCGGCATAAAAAAGGCCAATAGCTCCGATCCAAAGGATGTCATCAAGGCGCTGGAAGGCGAGAAAGGTAGTAACTTCGTTGGTGATTTCTATATTAATCCGCGAAATCACCAGACTGTGAGGCCCTACTTCATTATGCGCACAAAGCCGGAAAGCAAGATGGCCAACAAGTACGACTTCGCCGACATCGTCGATGTCTCCTCGACGGAACAACCTAAAGGCATGAATCAATGTAAGGATATCGGAGGCTTTTAAGGCAAGGACCTCTAACTGGTAAGACGGCCAGCACCGGCGATACTTCGCCGGTGCTGGTTTTTCGCTGGCAGTTGTTCATCTTTCTTCAAAATTTTATTGAATAAACAACAGGCTTTCAGATGAGCATTTTGATTGCAGGCCAAGTTTTGAACGGTTTGGCCACGGGCATGCTGTATGCGATGGTCGGCGTCGGCTTGACGATCGTGTTGGGCGTCCTCAATATCCCCAACTTTGCCCATGGCACACTCTATGCCTTTGGCGCCTATTTCACATTCACCGTCGCCAATTGGACGGATTCGTTTTATTTGGGGGTCCTTATCGGTCCCCTCCTGGTAGTGCTGATGGGCTTTGTTATCGAAAGCCAGGGGGTAAGGCGGCTCTATGGGGCACATCACGATTATCAACTTCTGTTTTTGTTCGCGATTGCGCTCATCCTGCAAGAGACGGTAATCCTGATCTGGGGTCCGGTCGGCTTTTCGCTGCTACCGCCGAAGAACCTTGCTGGCGGCGTCGATCTCGGCTTCATCATCTATCCGAAATACAGGCTGGTGCTGATGTTGTTTACGACGACCCTCGTGGTTGCCTTGTACCTCTTTATGACTCGGACGATTGTCGGCGCGATTCTGCGCGCCGGAATCGAGAACCGGGAAATGGTTAAGGTCCTCGGGATCAACATCAATAAGGTTTTTCTTTTCACGTTTGGTCTCGGCGCTTATCTGGCAGGTCTCGCTGGGGCCCTGTCGACTCCCATCTGGGGCCTGACGCCCTCAATGGGCCTCGACATTCTTCCCATCTGTTTCGTAATCGTCGTCATCGCCGGACTCGGCAGTATCCTGGGTGCAATTGGGTCAGGAATAATAATTGGTCTCGCTCAGAGTCTGACGACGGTCTGGTGGCCCGAAGCGTCGAATGTGGTGATCTATTTTATGATGGGCCTCGTAATTATTCTTAGGCCGCAGGGGCTATTCGGAAGCCGGTGATGCGCGATAGAAATATTTACCTAATCATTTTGGCCTTCATCGTCATCGGCCCATTCTTGGGGCCCCGGGTGATGGTCACCGAGATGCTGATCTTCGGCATTGTCGCGGTGGCTTCCAACATCATGATCGGCTACACGGGCATGCTGTCCTTCGGGCAGGCAATGTTCTTCGGCATCGGCGCCTATGTCGCGGGACTACTGCTCAAGGCGGGTATGCCGCTCATCATCGCAATGCCGGCTGGCATTCTGTTCGTTCTGGTGCTGTCGATCGCTGTCGGCTCCATCTGTGTCCCGCGGACCGGCCTCTACTTCATTTGTATTACCTTCGCCTTCAACCAAATGTTCTATTTTATTGCCTATTCGTGGACCGATTTAACCGGGGGGGAGGATGGTCTGGCTGGCATCCCGCGTCCGAGCCTGCTGGATGACCCGGTCTCCTTTTATGTATTTGTCACCGTCGTGTTCTTGGCCTGCATTGTCGCCATGAAGCACATTGTCGACTCGCCGCTGGGACTGATTTTCCAAACCATCAGGGAGAACCCCGAGCGTGCCGCAGCAGTGGGGTATAACGTGAAGCTTTACAAATGGATATCCTTCACCATAGCGAGCACCTTCACCGGCCTCGCCGGCACCGTCTACGCCATGCTCTACTATATCGTCCCTATCGATCAAATTCATTGGCTCAAGTCCGGCGACTTCATTTTTATGACGCTCTTGGGTGGCACCGGGAACTTCTTCGGGCCTATCATAGGTGCCATCGCATACATCTGGATGTATGATACTTTCGCGCTGTTCTGGGGGCGTTGGCTGTTAATCATGGGCGTTGTATTCGTCATCGTCGTCATCTACTTGCGCGGCGGCGTCGTCGAACTCATAGGCAAGATCAACAAGAAATATCAGCGGACCCAGGGGGCACCATAACGATGGCCGGGTTGCTAGAATGTCACGCCTTGTCAAAAAATTTCGATGCTGTTGACGCAGTCATCGACGCCAACCTCGAGGTGGCTGAAGGTAGCGTCCACAGCATTATCGGTCCCAACGGCGCAGGCAAAACCACATTCTTTAACCTAATTTCAGGCGAGGTTTCCCCGACGACCGGACGCGTCTATTTCAAAGGCCAGGATATCACCGGGTTCTCCTCCCACCAGATCCCTCACGTTGGCATTGCCCGATGTTTCCAACGGACCAACATCTTTCCGAAGCTCACCGTTTTCGAGAACGTGTGGGCCGCGTTATTCGCGCGGTTGAATGCAAGCGCCTTGGAATTAATCAAGCGAGTCTCCGATTTTGGAGAAATCAAAGACAAGGCGCAGGAAATTATTTCTGAGGTGGGGCTCGAGAAAAAACTGACTGAGCGTGCAGAGACGCTTTCCCATGGACAGCAGCGCCTCCTTGAGGTGGCTATCACGCTCGGGGGGACGCCAACACTTATGCTTTTGGACGAACCCACCCAGGGTTTGGCTCCCGAGGCTACCCAGGAGATGACCCAGCTCATCCAAGGTCTTGCCGGCCGATACACTATTCTCCTCATCGAGCACAAGATGCACGTGGTTATGGCGATTTCCCACTTGATTTCGGTAATGCACTTCGGGCATTTCATCGCCGAGGGCGGACCTGACGAGATCCAGCAAAACGAAGCGGTCCAGGAAGCATACCTGGGAACACGTCGATGATCCTGAAACTAGATGAGATCCATACTTATTACGGGCTTGTGCATATGTTGCAGGGTGTTTCCCTCGAGATAGCAGAGGGAGAGGTGGTGGCCATTCTCGGACGGAACGGGGCGGGGAAGACCACGGCGCTCAAGAGCATCATGGGACTGGCTCCAGCACGCCAGGGTAAGATCCTGTTTGAAGACAAGGATATTACCGACCTACCTCCTCATTTGATTGCACGCCAAGGCATTGCCTATGTCCCGGCAAGCCGCGGAATATTTATGACCCTCACGTCTATGGAAAATTTGAATATTGTTCGCACCAAGGGGGCTAGGTGGGATACGGAGGACGTATTCCGGCGCTTCCCCAAACTTGCTCCATTGAAACGACGCCGCGGCCGTTCTTTGTCTGGAGGCGAGCAGCAGATGCTTGCCATCGGCCGCGCCTTGGTCACCGGTCCTTCCCTGATCCTCCTGGATGAACCCTCCCAAGGGCTCGCCCCGATGGTAGTTGAGCTTGTCGTCAACATGCTTCGCGAACTAAAATCCGAAGGGGTGAGCATGTTGTTGGTGGAGCAGAACTTGCAGATGGCCCTCGACCTGGCGGAGCGGGTATACATCCTCGATCAGGGGGAGGTCGTCTTCGATGGGTCTGCCCAAGAGTTGAAAAATAATGACCAGTTGACTGCTAGTTACCTTGGAGTGAGCGGATGAGGAGTTTTTGGAGGGGCGGTTTTGGCCGTCGAGAAGATGAATAAATATCTGGAATTTGTCGCAACTTACGTGGCTATCGGTTGACGCTGTGAAAGACGCACCGGTGCAAACCACCAACTACGTTGCCGATCCCGGCAGGGTCGTAGACCTCGCCCGGCGTATCCGGGAGGGGGAACTCTCCCCGGCCGACCTGGCCCGGGACTACCTCGATCGCATAAAAGTTACCGAGCCGGCGGTTAAAGCATGGCGCGAAGTCTGCGCCGACACCATGGTGACGGAGGCCGAGCAGCGAGCAAAGGAGGTCGAGGACGGCGTAGTGTGCGGGCCATTGCACGGCATCCCGGTGGGCATCAAGGACATCATCGACGTCGCTGGCGTTCCAACGCGCTGCAACAGCTTAAGCCGTGCCGACGCGGCGCCGGCGACGGCCGACGCCGAGATCGTCTCCGCCCTGCGCGCCGCCGGCGCGTTAATTCTCGGCAAGACCCAGACGACAGAGTTCGCCTACTTCGACCCGTCACCGGCGCGTAACCCGCACAATATCGAGCACACGCCTGGTGGGTCCAGTAGTGGCTCGGCGGCGGCGGTCGCAGCCGGGACCGTGCCCGCGGCACTCGGCACCCAGACCATGGCCTCGGTCAACCGGCCGGCCGCATATTGCGGCATCGCTGCGTTCAAACCTAGCACTCGGCTATTCAGCACTTTTGGAATCGAGCCGCTGTCGGCATTATATGACACCGTGGGTTTCTACGGTTGGAGCGTGGCCGACGCTACGGCCGTTTTCGACGCTGTCTGCCCCACGTATGCGCGGCTCGGGTGGAAAGAGCTGCGGGATAGTCCTCTGATCGTCGTGGCCCTGCAGGATCCGTTCATCGACGATTCGGATGACGAAATCAAGCAAGCAGTCGAGCGGGTCGTCGAGCGTTTGGCGGGGGCGGGCCATACCGTTGAGGCAAAAAATTCGAGCGTGTCTTTCAAACAGCTTTACGATCTCCACGTTCTGACCATGGAATACGAGATTGGCCGCATCCAGATACGGCTTCTCGATGAGCCGGAGGGACAAGTCGGCATTAAGCTCACCGAGACCATAAGGCGAGGAAGCAAGATTGCGGATGCTGCCTACCTGGATGCGCGCCGTAAGCTCGACAAGTTCCGCACAGAATTTTTTGACGCGTTCCGGGGTGTGGACGCTTTTCTCTGGCCGGCCACGCCGAAAACTGCGCCCAAGGGCATCGCGTGGACGGGAGAACCCAAGTTCATTTCACCTTGGACAGCACTCGGAGGACCCATAGTAACCATGCCGGCAGGATTCGCTGCCGATGGCCTACCCATTGGATGCCTCATCACGGGAGCGCCGGGCAGCGACTTTCAGTTCAGTCAAATTGCCTGTCGCATCGCCGAAGCGGCTGAGGCACACGGGATCGCCAGCTAATAATAGCGGCCCCTGTGGAATTATTACCGGCCTTACGAAAGGGAATGACCCCCCTCCCCACGAATGGAGTGACCTCGTTTACTGGTCCACCGCTTAAGTTAGAGTTTGGCGCGGTTTAAGTTGATGTTCCGGCCGAAGCCATTGGCGAGCGTAGGCCGGAACTTCAACGTTGGGCAAGACGGTTTCTGATGCCAGAGCGAACGATAAGCAAATAAGAACTGTTTCCGATGCTTGGATACGATCAAAATTCCGGCATTTTCATTTCGCTCACCGTCGTCTGCCTGAACGGCCGCAGGAACCGCCCTTTGATCCGCGCTTTCCTTAAAATCGCTGAAAAAGTTGACGGTTAAACTCGGCAGCGTTTTTAAAGCGCGCCTTCCATCAAGCCTTTTGGATCATGGGCGCCCTGGTCCTGGACCGCGCGCCAGACCTTCTCGGAAGTCAGTGGGATGTCGATGTGGACGACGCCAAATTCTTTCAGCGCATCGAGGACAGCGTTGACGACCGCCGGCAGTGAGCCGACGCAGCCGGCCTCGCCGGCGCCCTTGACGCCGAGAGGGTTTTTCTTCGTCGGCGCCCCCTCGTAGTACTCGATGACCATGTCGGGGACGCCATCGGCGCGCGGCAACCCGTAATCCATCAGCGAGCCGGTGATCAATTGGCCGCTATCGTCAAAGACGATGTTCTCAGTCAGGACCTGCCCGATCCCCTGGGCGACGCCACCCATGACCTGGCCGTCGGCTAGCAACGGATTGATGATGGTGCCGAAGTCGTCGACCGCCCAATACCCTAAAAGAAGGATAGCGCCGGTCTTGGGATCGACCTCCACCGCCGCCGCGTGACAGCCGTTGGGGATCGAAATCTCACCCCTCTCGAAGGTCGAGCCCGTATCCAGACACCCCGGCTCCAGGTCGTCGGGAAGGCGCTCGGAGTCGAAGGACGCCTCGATAACCTCAACCATCGACACGGAGGCACCTGAACCAGAATCCTTGAAGCTACCGCCTTCGAAGGTCAGGTCAGCGGCCTTCGACTGCAACAGGTGCGCCGCCAACCCGGACGCCTTTTTGATCACCTCGCCGGCGGCCTGGGCGACAGCGTTGCCTCCCAGTTCCATGCCCCGGGAGCCGCCGTGGCCGCCACCGATGGGGGTCTTATCGGTGTCGGCCTGATGGTATTCGACGCGCTCGAACGGAATCCCCAAACGGGCCGCCAGCAACTGCGACATCGACGTCTCGTGGCCCATGCCCGTGGACTGGCTGCCGACCGACAGCGATACCGTTCCATCGGCGCCAAAGGCGACACTGGCGAATTCCTTCGGCCCGCCGCCGGTGCATTCCAGGTAGGGGGCGATGGCAAAGCCGAACAACCGCCCGGCGGTCTTAATCTGTTCGGCCCTTTCGGCAAACGACCCGGGATCGGCCAGTTTCAGAGTGCGCTCGAACACCTTTGGGAAGTCGCCACAATCGATGTTCAGCCCCATGGACGTCTTGTGGGGGAGCTTTTCTGGCCTCATCAGGTTCTTGCGTCTGATCTCGATCGGGTCCAGGCCGAGCTGGCGCGCCGCGTATTCGATGATGCGCTCGGTCTGAAACGTCGCCTCGGGCCGCCCGGCGCCACGGTAGGGGTCCATTGGCCCAGTGTTGATGAATACCGCGCGGCTGCGGTAGTACATCACCGGAAAATCATAGGGTCCGCCCTGAGTCCGGGCCGAGCCGCCGGTCGGCGTAAACGGCCCAATGGTCCAGCAATAGGCGCCGATGCCGGCGACCGTTTCCGTGCGCAGGGCCCTGAAGGTGCCGTCGTTGTCGATGGCAAGCTGGACGCGGCTAGTCTGTCCCCGGCCGTGGGTGTCGGACAGAAAGCTTTCGGAGCGGTTGTTGATCCATTTGACCGGCCGGCCCAATTTCTTGGCCGCATAGAGCACCAGGGGCGGTTCCGGATAGGCGCTATTTTTGACCCCGAAGCCGCCGCCCACATCCGGCGCGATGTGGCGGATTTTCTCCTTGTCGATGCCGAAGACGTTCTCGGCCAAGGTATCGCGAATGGCGTGGACATTCTGGGTTGAGTTGTACAGCAGGTAGGTGTCGGTCTCGGGGTCGTAGCTGCCGACGCAGCCGCGGGGCTCGATTGGCACCGCGGTGACCCGGTTGTTTTCCAAGTCAAGGGTGATCACGTGGTCGGCTTCCGCGAAGGCCTTTTCGACCCCTTCCCGGTCGCCGAGCTCGAAATCGAGGCATAGGTTCCCCGGGATGTCCTCCCACAGTTGCGGCGCGTCCGGGGCCAGCGCCTCGACCGCATCGGTGACCGCGTCCAGGGACTCATAATCGACGTCGATGAGATCCAGGGCGTCGCGTGCAATTTGGTCCGTTTCGGCGACCACCAGGGCCACCGGCTCGCCGACATAGCGGACCCGGCCGATGGCCAGGCAATGGCGTGGCGGTTCCGACAACTCCGATCCGTCGCGATTCTTCCGGATCGCCGTTTTCGTCGGCATCGGGCCGAACCCTTCGGCGATCCAGTCCTCGCCGGTGACCACCAGAAGTACGCCTTCCATGGCCAGCGCCCCCGATACGTCGATATTCTTGATACAAGCATGGGCATAAACCGAACGCAGCACAACGGCGCGGGCCTGGCCTTCCAGGTTGATGTCGTCGATATACCGGCCACGGCCGGTGAGGAACCGCTCGTCCTCGGACCGCCTCACTGGTTGGCCGATGGTTACGTCGGTCATGCCGCACCCCCATTCGCGTTGGCTGCGTCGACGGCACGCCCCGCCATGACGCCGATCAAATGGGCCCGGTAGCCGGCCGAGGCATGGATGTCAGCGATTAGGTCGGCCTCGGGGACGGCGATGCCCTCCAAGGCGTCGGCCTGGAAATCCTTGTCCAAGGCGGCCTCAATTTCGGCTGCCCGGAACACCACTGGTCCGGCACCGGTGACGGCGACGCGAACCGCCCCGTCAACACGGGCGACGAAGACCCCGGCGACAGCGTACCGGGAC
>Ga0315338_1003693_pt1 | contig 13034 bp, 9 predicted proteins | sample ASW8metaG_FD_204518 | JGI IMG/M metagenome (GOLD analysis project Ga0315338, IMG submission 204518) | Ammonia-oxidizing marine archaeal communities from Monterey Bay, California, United States - ASW #8 | ecosystem: Environmental > Aquatic > Marine > Coastal | place: USA: California | collected... | reverse complement strand
GGGACCTGAGGATGTCATCCCGGTTGCACAACTTGCTAACATCCCGTGGATCCTGACTGCACATAAGGACTCGCCGGAAAAAACTACAGGCGCTCTGGTAAAAACATTAAAAGCGGCCAAAAGCCCAGTAACACTGCCAATTGTAAATATTGCAAGTTCAGATCATTACATGTGGATACAATTTCTGATCGCTGCCGGTGTGCCTCTTAATAACGTAAAGTGGGTACCGTTTGGTGGAGGTGGGCCTAAAATGAGAGCAATGCTTGCCGGCGAATCCAGGGCCGATATGTTGCTGTCGTTTTTGATTAAATCACACGTTGGGAAGGGTACGTTAATACCCATGGCAATAGCCTCCGCTCAGCCACATAAAGATTTCCCAACTATGACTACCCTCAAATCACAGGGATACCCGGTTATCGATGGTATTTCCTTGGTTATTTACGCTTCCCGTAAAACGCCAAAAGCTCAAATGGACGTCCTGTTCAGCACATTTAAAAAGGCAAAAAGTGACCCCGAATATCAAAAAGTTTACAAAAAAATGGGTCAAGACCTGAACGGTTTGCAGATTGGTGGCGAATTTGAGCCCTACTGGCGCCAATACTGGAAAGATGCCGTCCCGAATTTGAAAAAAGCAATGGGAAAATAGCCCAATAATTCCATAAGACTTTTATGGGACGCAGCCAAAAATGCGAAGCAGCACTTGCCGCCATTCTAATGGTAGCAAGTGCTGTTTTTTACCAATTTATTCCTGAATTTGTCTCAGGATACAGATTTTATTTTCCTGGTACGACTGACCAAGCGATGACGCCGGATTTTTTCCCGCGAATATCTGTATCCTTGCTAATGGTTTCGGCATTCTTTGTGCTGGTAACAGTACCCTTAAGGAAATCTGAGTTACCGATATTTCAACTAGAATTCAACCAAATCAAAGCTGTTTTAATCATAATCGCATCCGTTATCGGATATGTCTTGATGATTTGGATCATCGGCTTTTTTGCCGCGTCAATCATCTTTCTGTTTATATTCTGTTACACTGCAAACTACAAAAACCCCTACATCATATTTTTAACGGGTTTTGCGACTAATTTAGTCGTTTTGGCACTTTTTGAATATGGCCTATCGGTGCAATTACCCCGGGGCCTCATCTTGGATTCTTTTTAACAAGATGAGGAAAGAAGAAAATAATGTTAGCTGATATAGGCCAAGCCTTTTCCAATGTCATGAGTTTTGGACCAATGTTGGCCATATTCTTTGGTGTTGGTGGTGGCCTCGTCATTGGCGCTATTCCTGGCCTCAGCGTAACTATGGCGATGGCTTTGTTAGCCCCGATTACTTTTTTTATGGACCCACTCATAGGAATAAGCTTTTTGATTGGTTTGTTTAAAGGTGGAACCTATGGAGGCTCAATTTCTTCAATCCTTATCGGAACTCCTGGAACAGCCGCCAATGCGGCGACCCTCCTCGACGGCTATGAAATGGCAAAACAGGGCAAGGCCGGTAAAGCAATCCTCGGAGGTCTTTACGCATCCTTGATTGGGGATTTTGCGGGGTCAATTGCTTTGGTGTTTGGAGCCCCCTTGTTAGCGTTGGTTGCTCTACGTTTCGGTTTTCCAGAGTACTTTGCCTTAATATTATTCTCTCTAACAATGGTTTGCTTTATTTCAGGTAGTTCTCTTTCCAAGGGAATTTTTGCGGCCTCCATTGGGCTTTTCTTGGGCCTCATCGGTTCTGACCCAATCGGCGGTGTACCAAGACTTACCTTCGGTATTTCCAAGCTACAAAGTGGTGTTAGTGTTGTTCCACTTGCCATCGGTTTGTTCGCATTGTCTGAGGTCCTCGTCAGAGCGGAAACACTACGTAGCGAGAAATTCAGGTACGTCGGTAAGGACGCACTAGGAACCATCCAGCTAAAATTCAGTGAGCTTTTAGGCAACGTCAAGACCATATTACGCAGTTCAGCTATCGGAACATTAATAGGGGCCCTCCCCGGGATCGGTTCTGAAACGTCTAGTTGGGTCGCCTATGGACTTGCCAAAAGAGCTTCAAAAACTCCAAAGGAATTTGGTACGGGAAAACTTGAAGGTGTTCTTGCACCCGAAGCTGCAAATAATGCTGTTTGCGGTTCTGCCATGATCCCAATGCTGGTCTTCGGAATTCCGGGTGACGTTGTGACAGTTCTTTTGATGAGTGCACTTATAGCTCAAGGGCTCAACCCTGGGCCTTCCCTAATCGAGGATAACCGCGTTCTTTTTCTAGGTCTGTTTATTTCTGTATTTATAGCTACCTGTTTTCTATTTCTTATTGGTCGGCTCTCTCTCAAACTTTGGGTCAGAATATTAAATATTCCTCCGGCCTTGTTGTATGGGGTAGTCGTTGTTTTGTGCATCGTTGGAACTTATGGCGTTAACTCTGATTATTTCGATTTAATTGTCATGGTTTTTGCCGGCCTACTGGGTTATCTTATGCGACGCTTCGACATTGGTCTTCCCCCTCTCATACTGACATTCGTCTTATCAACACTGCTGGAGAACTCATTTCGTAGAGGTATGATCCAGGCAGATGGGGACATCTTTTTCTTTCTGGAACGACCAATAGCAGTGGTATTTATCGGTTTGACAATATTGGTATTGCTTAGCACCGCCTATCGGACCATCAAAGGTCAGAGAAATGAATAACAGTTACAAGATGTGAAATAGTAAGTTTTGGAGGCCCGAAAAAGGATGATGTTGAATTAACTTTTTTTAAGCAACGATTATGTAAACAAAATTCTGAAAGTTTATTGAGAAGGAAAATGCGATGAGTGATAAAAAACAAATTATTCTAGACAAGCAGCCTACTACATTTCCAAGCTTTCCCCATGCAGTCAAAGCGGGTGGGCTCGTATTTTTATCAGGTATGCGTTCAAGCCAACACCCCGCCTCACATCGCCAATTTTCCGATATTCCAAAACCTGGCCATGACAAGAAACAAGATTTTCAGATGGCAGATCATCTGGAAAGTCGGGTCGCGCACGACTCTTGGTACACGCACCAAAATATGGATGCTGTTCTTGCTGCTTCAGGAAGCGGACCTGATCAGGTTTTGCGGCAACATATTTGGCAAAGTGACAAGAGATTTTTCCCTGTTTATCAAAATATCCGCCAGGTTTTACAAAAAGTACCTGCACCAAGTTCTGGTCTTGGCGTAAGCGAGGTTTTTGGAGATAGCAAGGGTACAATTGGTATTGATGCTATAGGTGTTTGCCCAGGCGATAACCCTGACCTACCAGCGCGCGAAGTCGTCGCTTCTGTGGATGACAAAGAACTTCCGGCAGCGTCATTTTACTCCCAAGCCGTCCGTACCGGGCCATTGGTTTTTACGGCGGGACATATTCCCATCAAGACATCAACAGAGGGTAAGCCGTTAGTAAAATCATTTGACGATATTCCACCCGAAGGAAGATTTCTTGAAACGGGGCAAAGCCATCCGGATAGCCGTGATGGACCTATAGCAAGCCAAACATGGTTTATTTATAACGAACTTAAAAGAACTCTTGAAAATCAAGGTTTAAATTTGGCAGATACGCTTAACTCAACAGTCTATCTGGCAGATATTAGAGATTTTCCTACTTTTCATAGGGTTCATAGACATTTTTTTCCTGATGCCAACACCGCATTAACTGTGTCAGGTTTTGCAGAAGTAGGCCATCGTGGCTGCCTCATTGAAATAGAGCTTACTGCATCAACTGCCCACAAAAATTTTGGCAAAACGACAGTAGACTGGCCAATTAGTTCACCTTTTGCTGCACCGGCCGCCGTTAAAGCAGGAGACTTCATTTTTTATTCGGGAATATTGGGCATAAATAAGAATTGTAGAATTGTTACTGAATCCAAAGACTTTGACTTAGCTCCAGAAATACCCGAAGGGCTCCTCTCAAAAATTGGGGAACATGCGGAGGTTTCTCATCAATCCTGGGCCGCACTTCATCTACTCTCAAAAATCTCACAGGACGTTGGCTCCAGTATGAATGACTTGGTAAAGATAACCGTATATTTGGAGAGTCCGGCGTCCTTTACAATTTTTGAAAGAATGCTTTTGAAACTCGTATCCAAAGAAAACCTGCCCGCTATTGAATGTGTTATAATTCCTAATCCTGGTCCTACTCCTGAGGCTCAAATTCAATTTGAGGCAATAGGCTGGAGCGGAAAATAACAACGATGTCGTTTATTTATTCTTACTGATTCAAGCTACATTACATAGCCGGCCAAGATCTCCTAAAGAGAATTTATAAATGAATGTACTGTAAAAAAAGAGCGCGCCGACCATTACTACAGCAATGTCCAGCGCGCTTTCAAGGAGACACCTCACGTTAATCCCGATTGCAATTAAATCTACTACTCCTCCAAACCTAAGCCTGAGCAGGTCGCCCCTATCTCTCACCCGGCAACTCGATTCTAAGCATTGAAGATATCGTTGAATAGATGAAAGATTCACAATAGTTGCAGAAGACGTGACTGTTGCATTGTTTTCCTCTAACCAAACTGATGTTATGCCATTAGAAAATGCTAGAACAGACAGTCGGAAATCATCTTACCGAAAAGGAATCTGGTAAATTAAAGACACTGTTGCTGACAACTATGAAGTTGTTGTAACAATGATTGAAGGAAGGAACGTTTGGGACGATGAGTGGTAGCAGTATACGTTTTGGTAGTGACCTCGGTGACATGCGGAGCGAAGATTTCCCTCTATTGACCGGTAGAGGACAATTCAGTGACGATCTCAACGTAGATGATCAACTGCACGCCGTATTTGTGCGATCACCCGTTGCCCATGCCGACATCGACAACATCGAAACCAAAGAAGCACTCTCCGTTCCAGGCGTCATTGGCATATATACCGGCTCCGACCTGGTTACTGCGAATATAGGGGACATACCAGCAGCGACCTCGATCAACGGACGTGATGGCAATCCAATGCTACATGCACCTGTTCCGGTGTTAGCCCATGAGCGCATTCGCCATGTCGGCGAACCCGTAGCTATAGTGGTGGCGAAAACCATCACGTCGGCCCAAGATGGTGCCAACGCAGTTCATTTGGAACTAAGTGAGCGACCCTCAGCAGCGACGGTTTCCGCCGCTCTCGCAACGGGGGCAGCCATAATTTATGAAGATGCCCCCAATAATATTGCCCTCGACTGGACAGATGGCGACAGGTCTACCATCGATGCCACCTTTGCCTCTGCCGATCATGTCATCGAGACAACGATTACAGATACGCGGCTCGCTCCAGTTTCAATGGAGCCGCGAGCCGGCATCGGTGAATGGGATCAGGAAAGTGGATGCTACACTTTGACGGCAGGTACACAAGGCGTGAACCTCGTGTCACGCATGCTAGCCGAGCATGTCTTCAAGGTAGAACCTGAAGACATCCGTGTTATTACACACGATGTTGGGGGTGGGTTTGGCATGAAATCTCAGCCCTATTCTGAATACGCAGCTATTTTATTTGCCGCAAGGGAAATTGGCAGCCCCGTTAAATGGGTAAATACACGGCTCGAAAGTTTCCAGGCTGATACCGCGGGACGCGACGGTGTACTAAGGGGTAGTATGGCATTCGACCGCACAGGTAAGATCTTGGCACTTAAGTTTAAGAATAGCGTCGGAATGGGCGCATACATATCAACTTTTGGTGCAATATTCGCGACCAATAACACTAAAAACTGCCTGTCCAGTGTCTATATCATTCCCCAAATTCACATCGATGTGGAAATGGTTTTGACTAATGCAGCTCCCCTCGGCCCATATCGCGGTGCGGGAAGGCCGGAGGCGATTATCATGGTCGAGCGTTTGCTTGATCTTGGTGCCAAAACTTGCGGACTGGACCGAGCCGAAATTCGCCGCCGTAATCTAATTCCGGTATCTAAAATCCCTTATGAAACACCAGTTGGTCAGATTTACGATTCAGGCGAATTTGAAGCTGTATTGGATCGTGCACTAATTCTTGCCGACTGGGATGATTTTCCGAATAGACGTGAAGCAAGTGAAGCTAACGGGAAGTTACGAGGGATCGGTGTCTGTTGTTTCCTGGAAATTGCCGGAGGCATACTTAACGAACCTGCTAATTTTAATGTTGAAAATGGTAAAGCAGTCTTGAGGCTTGGTGTTCAAGAGATGGGTCAGGGGCATTTAACAACGTACACTAACCTGATAGCTAAACACCTCGGTATCAATACTGCCGATGTCGCGTTGATTGAGGGTGATAGTTCTGTTGTGCCTGGCTTTATTCCGGCTGTTGCCTCGCGTTCCCTAATGTTGGCTGGCAGTGCAGCTGTAATGGCCTGCGACGAAGCAGTCGAAAGAGGTCGGATGATTGCCGGCAAGTTACTTGAAGCGGCAACCGATGATATTGAATATGGAAACGGCAGCTTCCGGATCGTTGGAACTGACCGAACAATCCCCCTTCTTGAATTGCCGTCACGGGCAATGGCGGCCGGTCTCACAAATTCCAGTCTGGATACCACATGCGAATTTGTCTCACCGCAAATGAGTTTCCCCAATGGCTGCCACATCAGCGAAGTCGAAATTGATCCTGAAACTGGCTCTCTCTCGGTCGTCGGCTACTACGCCATCGATGACGTAGGGAACGTATTCCAGGAAACAATTGTTGAAGGTCAAATCCACGGCGGAATTGCTCAGGGCCTTGGTCAAATTTTTGGTGAGCAGGTTATCTACGATGACAGTGGTCAACTACTGACAGGGAGTTTTATGGACTACCCCATGCCGCGTGCAGACGAGATCCCATCATTAACCGTGGAACATCATACGGTTCCCTGTACCAATAATCCACTCGGAGTAAAGGGAGCAGGAGAATCGGGTGTTGCAGGTGCACTCCCTTCAGCATTTTCAGCAGTTCTGGATGCTTTGTCCACATACGGCGTGAATGACTTTGATCTGCCGGCAACTCCTTCTCGCTTATGGGCAGCACTTCATACCAAGGCACCTGCCTAAAGATCCGACACCCTAAACGTTAATTACCGGTTCAGTTATTGTAAATTAGGATAAACCGGAAAATATCAAATTCCTGCCAAACCAAATGTACACAACCGCGTTCTAAAAACGACGAATTTTAGAATTACAAATTGACAGATTCAGCTACTAACCTCCTCACTTATCCAGTAAGATTTTCGCCAATAAACTTAAACTAGAGAATAATATTCGCGTCTAGGGAGGAAGGTAAATGTATCAATTAAATAACAGCGTTAAACTGGTCGATTATGACAAATGGTATCAAAAGGCGTGGGCGAGTGGTTTTTTAAAAAACATACAGGCAGAGTATGATGTAACTCCCGCTAGAATACTGCGGGATGATGAAGACCCCAACCATGCTATCGTTGTTCTCACGGCCCAAAGTTTAAAAGCCTTTGACAATTTACTGGCCGACCCACGAATTCACGAATTTGTTGCTGATAAAAACAATTTTCTCGTTGAAACGCCAAAACCCCTAGGACGTTATACCGCTACAGAAATCAATGATGTAAACCCTGAGGCTAAATATGGTTTCCACACCCAACATAGGCTAGTGGATTACAATCAATGGTTTTCTATATTCAAAGACTCAACATTCAGAAAAGAAATCGAAGAGGCGAATGGCTTGCGATGTGTAAGAATACTGAGAGAAACCGAAAATCAAAATAACGCGGTAGTTATTTTTCAAGGTCCAAGCCAAGATGCCTATGACGCAATGCACAATGACCCGAGGGTCCAAGAGCGTTTTAATGATAAATCAATTTTTATTGAACCACCAAAATGTGTGGGGCGCTTCACACCAGTTAATTTGTAGGCACTATTTGGATTAAAATTGGGAGGTAGCACCCCTTAAGTCTATTCTATTCGGAACAGTTTTTTTGCAGTTCCGCCGAGTATATTCTCTATGTCGTCGTCGGATAGACCCTCGACACTCAAGAGATGTGCAATTGGATTGCGGTTCGTCATGCCGAAGTCATGATCGGTTCCCAGCATCAACTGACTGATACCTACTTCTTTAATTAGATGATTTAAATTTTGCGTACCGTAAACGAGCGTGTCGAAGTAAAGGTTTTTGAGATAATCGCTCGGTTTTTTTTCTTCTAGGCCTCTTCCTCCACGATCTGCGCTGTTATGTCCATGATCAAAGCGTCCTATATATGAGGGCAAATAACCACCCCCATGAGCGGCAGCAATTTTCAGGCCTGGAAAACGATCTAGTGTCCCCTCATAAATCAGATGTGCGAGTGCCGTGGCTGTTTCTAAAGGATTGCCAATCATATTAGTTAAAAACCCCCGACCTTGAAGCCTCGGATTACCACTCTTGGGAACACGAGGGTGTATAAATACGACTACACCCAATTCTTCAGCTTTTGCCCAAAACGGATGAAATTTTGAGTCCGAGAGCTCCTGACCCATGATGTTTCCTGTGATCATACACCCTCTATGACCCAGATTTTTAACCGAATTTTCGATTTGTTTAGCAGCAAGGTGGGGGTGTTGAAGCGATACAACACCCAAAGGGGCAAAACGGTCAGGGTGAGCCGAACATACCTCGCTCAATGTTTCATTTTGTAAAATGGCAATCTGTTCAGCTAGATCGTATTCTGCCCACGGAAAATGCTGTTCTGTACCGACGCTCAATACTTCGAGATCCGTTCCCATCTCATCCATTTGTTTGAGACGAATTTCTATATTTTCGGTTTTTTTTAACTGACCCTCATAGGGATTTTCGCCTTTCAATTCTTCCCGGCCTTCAACTAACGGCCATACATTGGATAACTGACAGTGAGCATGCATATCTATAATTGTCATGCGTTTTCCGTTGATCGTAACAGGCCGAGGCGTCTCCGATTTTATGGTACTTGGGTTTTTTGGGAAAACGGGATTATCGGCATGATAACTTAAACTACACCCGCTGAATTCTATGTTCTCAAAGCCTTTCTCTTCCATGCCGGATAGCTCCTACTTAATCACGCAAGTCGGATCAATCTCAATGAGCGGACCTGGATACATCGTCCCGGTTGATGGAACGTATGCGAGCGTTGGCGCCTTTGATAAATCGGGAAAGCGCCTCTTCCAAACACGCATAAAACCACGATAGTCGCGGTGCGGTTCCACCAGCCACACTCGAACCTGGTGGCAGTGTTCCCAGTCGCTCCCGTTTTCTTCAATCTGTCGAGTTAAGTTATCAAGCACATGATCAGTCTGGACTTCAATATCACTGAAATGATTAGGTAATCCAGCTGGAGAGGTATGCACGGTATTCATATCACCAGCAGTTTTACCGGCAACAAACAGCCACGGCCCAGCCTTAAGCGTTGGCGTAAAATTAACTTTGCGGCGTTCCACAGGATGATAATCCACACCTTGTTGCGATTCCTGCTTGTCCTCCCCTCCCTCAGGCACCCAGACAGTCAGGTCTGCAACAAAGCAGGCGCCGGGAACTATGAGACCCTCTACGCCCATTGACGCCCTGCATGGTGGTGGCTGCATAAAACTACGCCAAACCGTATCGATGTCGTTGAATGTCTGTAAATCGGTTTCATACAGGTACGCCTCCATAGCATTGGAAAGAGAGGTACCTGCCGTAGCAAGTACACGGTTCAGCCTTTCAAACACGTACTCAGCCTGCATTGTTGCGTTACTGCCATAATTCGGAAATCCTGGAGGCCGTCCAACGGCTATGCCTTGTTTAAAATCGCTAGCAGTAAAGCCGGAGCAGAATACTAAATTGCCGGCCCAGACGGCATGGGGTGCCCATTCCGCTTCTAACGGATCATCCCCTTCAGGGTCTGACAAACTTACCCGTTCCAATTTCGAGGCGCCAGAAAGTGCAATCGCATCGATGCTAAGAAGAACCCCGCGAAATGGAAACGTGTCTCCAACCTCAACCGTTGTGCGGGCCGGTGGATTTTCGGGGAAAAATTCCTTCCAGACATTCTTAAATTCATAAAAATCCTCTGCTTTGGCCAGGTGCACATTAACTTTGAGAACATTTGCCAGAGAACTACCGTGATCTTTAAGTGTCTCGTTCAGGCCATTAAGGCTAGACCGGGTTTGCGCCTCCATGAGAGATGGACCGGTCTCCCCCAACCTACTGTCAACACCGATAGCTTGACCAGAACCATCTACAGGATAGATGGAGGACGTAAACACATAATCACCAACGCAAACTGAGCCTGGAGCTACCTCTATCGAGGCCGCAGCTCCGCGTTTTAATCTATTAGTGTTCAATTTTTTTCCCTCCAGTTTAAAAACATAGTTTTCGAAAGTCCCTTAAATCAGTGCATGTGAAGATCAGGGTGCATACGCAATGAGATCATATTGTACAACACAGGCTGGAACAGGCAGGGGTCCTGACGTTTGGAATACACTGGTTGGTGGAATGTTATCACCTAAATTCTCATTCCACGCAGCCTCGGCGTTTGGCGTGTCCTTGAGATCCGTGTGATGGATCCGCCGCTTAACTAGATTGTTGATCGAAGTTCCAGCTGCCTGACAAATCTTCTCAACATTCTTTATGACATATTCTGCTTGTAGTTTTGCAGGCGTCGAATGAAATGGAAAGTTGGGATCACTCTGCGCCTCGGTTGCAAGGCCGTTTTCGAAATCTGTTGCCATTTGACCCGATATAAAAACATAAGGACCTGCCTTGACCGCATGCGCCTCCGGACCCAGGCGAGGAGGTACTCCATCTACATTAATGACTTCCTTCTTAAACGGCCCTTTGGGATCAACGGCAATAAATTCTGACTCAATCCTCATCGTGTTTTCCAAAAAAACCAACGGGACAGGAATTATGACCCGGGCTGGAGGATCAACTGGAAAGTATTCGTTCCAAACTTCGTCAACCGCTGCCAAGTCAGTCATATCCGTCATGTGCAGTTCAGCTCTAACGACATCACTCAAAGTGCAACCAGCATCTTTAAGAAGATCTTTCATTCGCTCGAGTTCATAGCGGAGTTGAAACTGTACCTGGTTCACGGCATAGGGGAACGGATAATCTGTCTGCGTCTCTGGAAGCGGTCCATCTTGATTGTGTGCTGTAGTGCCACGCGTAAATACTAACCCTCCCCCCTTGAGTACCTGCGAGAAGACTGCCCATCCAATAGATTTAACTTGGGCTATGGGAGGTGACTTGGTGAGAGCTACAGGGGTCATAGGTAAGGTGGCGTCATCCGCAACATTTATCAAATCAATTAAAACCCGGGCATCACGAGCAGTTAAGGCTGGCGTGAAGACTAGCGTACTTGGCGGCGGGTCTTCATGGGAAAACCAGTTTCGCCTTTCACGCAATGCCATGTCGATATCTTCACTGTGAATATGGAACGAATTAATCTTCATAATATGCTTAAGCGACGTTCCAAGTTCAGGTAACCAATCGACCAGATTACCGTAGAGATAGCGAAGTTGTTTCTCTATTAATGAACCGTGGTATGGCATACCCGGATGCAGGCGCGTCTCATCTGGTACACCTGATTCCGGGTGCACCGCCATTTGACCCCCAACAAAAATAAGGTCACCCGCCCTTACCGCTACCGGAGCCATTCCATCGGTCGCGTTCGGATGGCGCAAATACTTCAATTCGTTATCACCGGTCATAATTTTTTCCCTTCCTTGGTTTCAATTATCCTATTTAACAGCACAATGTAAGATGGAATTTGCTATGTAATATTCCTGTTTTATACCAACCAAGTTTGCCTTACGGGCTGTCTAAACTTGAACTGGTTTTTGGTATACCTCCGTTTTCTACTACGGAATACAGATGATCCAGTGACGACGCTAGTGGACGACGAAAACCATCTCCTAAACTCAGCCACATTCTTAATAGATGCCTTTTGTTATCCAGTTCCGAATGATCTGTATAAGCGTCCCGTGCGTGCATGGTGGTATGATTATTTAGGAGTTGTATGTCACCCTCTTCGAACGTCATAGAGAGCCGAAGTTCAGGGCGATTGGCAGTATCTTGAACAAAATCAAGAACTTCAGATTGTTTCTGTGTAATTTTGAACTCAGGTCCAAATCGTTCACATGAATGAACATAAATTCTACTTGGAATTCGAGACGATAATATTCCCTTTTCTACGCTGAACATAGGAACCGAAATATACGGTAATTCGCCTGGTCCCTCTTCCCCTCTCCAATCAATATAGAAATGCTTGTAAGCAACCTCCAATAAATCCGGACGTTCCTCGAGCATTATGTTATGAAGTGTCAAAGAGCTCACAACATGGCTCAATCCCCCTTTCTGTGCTTTTTTGAGGCAAAATAAACCGAGCAAATCAACCGGCAAAAAATCAACGTGAAAATCCATTTGGCTAGCAGTTTGGTAGAGCCTAACTCCGGGATCGTCGGTCGATAAACCCTGATCCCTCACATGACCCAAAGTATGTCCTTTGCGGTTTTGGGATACAGGCTCCCCAATATGAGTACCAATACCCCAATATATCATTTCACATTCATGCTGGTTGTACCCTTCAATTTCGATACCGCGTATTAACGTGTAACCGCGTCCCTTCACCACCTCCTCAACAGAATTATTTATTTCTGTCGCAGCAATCGGAATAGGAAAGTCGGATTTACCAAATGGAATTTGGGTATTATTTGACGTAGCATACTCGAGAGCATTCTCAATATCCGAAATAGCATCACGACTTAAATGGCATATCCATTCGTCATTACTCTTGATTTCCTCGCCAACCCAAGCTCCTCGGTTGGTAATCTTTTGACAAATTTTTTCCAATCTATTTTCCCCAAAATCGTGTGACAGTTAAATAGAGATTTACGGAATACCACATATCACATTGCCACGCCGGAAGAGCTTCGGGAGGTAAATCTCTGATAAATAACCATAATTAATAGAAGTAATGCGGTCTGCACCACCATGAAGGCTGCCAAACGAGCTGAATGCCTCTCCATCAAGAGATAAAACACGACTGACATAACTTCGGTCCCGTGGGTATACAGAAACATGACCGAAGAAAATTCACGAACAAATATAACGAAGGACATCAACCATGCGGAAACTAT
>Ga0315338_1003692_pt1 | contig 13035 bp, 14 predicted proteins | sample ASW8metaG_FD_204518 | JGI IMG/M metagenome (GOLD analysis project Ga0315338, IMG submission 204518) | Ammonia-oxidizing marine archaeal communities from Monterey Bay, California, United States - ASW #8 | ecosystem: Environmental > Aquatic > Marine > Coastal | place: USA: California | collected... | reverse complement strand
CCTGGAAAAATTGGAATTATCTCAAGATCAGGAACGTTATCTTATGAAGCAGGAAAACAGACAACAGATGTTGGCCTTGGACAAACAACTGTAATAGGAATTGGCGGAGATCCTATTAACGGTATGAAATTTGTAGAATGTCTTGAATTATTTATGGCCGATGAAAAAACAGAAGGTGTCATTATGATTGGTGAAATTGGGGGAACAGCCGAAGTAGATGCCGCAGAATTTATAAAAAAAGAAAAAAATAAACCAGTTGTTGCTTTTGTTGCAGGAGCTACAGCGCCTCCAGGTAAAAGAATGGGCCATGCTGGTGCAATAGTATCTAGCAGCGCTGAAACCGCCCCTGAAAAAATTGAAGCTTTAAAGTCTGCAGGAGCTATTATTTCAGAATCTCCTGCTGAACTTGGAACAACAATGGTTGAAGCTTTAAAAAAATAAAATTATTCCCAAGGCCCCTTCTCTTTTTCAACTAGTTTTTTTTTTCCTAACAAAAAAATTATTAATATTCCAGCAATAAATCCTCCAATATGTGCCCACCATGCAACGCCTCCGCCTTCACCTGTAGATTTAATTACGCTTAAAAATTGATAAACAAACCAAAAAATTAGAACTATTGATGCCCTAACTCTTAATATTGTAACAATTCCAAACCATACTAATAATTTTACTTTTGCTCTTGGATAAAGTATTAAGTACGCTCCTAAAATTCCTGAAATAGCTCCACTTGCACCAATTACAGGAATGGTAGAACTAACATCTGAAAAAACATGGATAAGGGTTGCACATATTCCGCAAAATAAATAAAAGATTAGAAATTTTATATGACCTAAATAATCTTCGATATTATTTCCAAATATCCAAAGATATGCCATGTTACCGATTAAATGCATCCAACTTCCATGTAAAAACATGGAAGTAAAAATTTTGTAAATATAAATATCTGAAGGAACTAACCCAAAATTTTTTATTCCCATAAAAAAATCTTCAGGCAGTGAAATTTGCCATAAAAAAATCAAAATACATGAACCAAGAATCCCGTATGTTATAAAAGGTTTTCTTACAGTTGGATTTTCGTCACCTATTGGAAAAATATTTTTACCCTCTTAAAAAAAATTAATTATCACTGTAGTATACACGCCAAATATTGTTGCCAAGATCATCTGAAATTAAAAGAGATCCATCATTGCTTATACCTAACCCAGCTGGTCGTCCGCAAACATTAGCTTGTTTATCTCCAGAAAACCAAAAACCAGTTACAAAAGATTCATAGCTACCAATGGGTTTATTATTTTTAAAAGGAATTCTGGCTACCATATAACCAGCTGGTCGACTAGAATTCCATGATCCATGCAAAGCAACGAAAGCATTTCCATAATATTCTTTTGGAAATTGTTTTTTATTATAAAAAATAAAATCTATTGGTCCTGAGTGTGATTTAAATAAAACATCAGGAACATTAACTAAAATTTTCTTAAAATTTTCCGGAATCTTGATTTTTGGTTGAATGTTATTACCCAGATAGAAGTAAGGCCAACCAAAAAAATTATCTTGATTAATTTTTGAGAAATAATCAGGCACTAAATTATCACCCATTCCATCTCTTTCATTTACAACGGCAAAAAGTTTTTTGGTAATTGGATGAAAATCTAATCCAATAGGATTTCTTATGCCTGTTGCAAAATTTATTTGTTTATTAGTAATTAAATCTAATTGTTGAATTGTTGCTCTTGGATATTTTTCAATTTCAATATTACCCCTGCTTCCAATAGCAATATACATTTTATTTTCTTTAATTACTATATTTCTTGTCCAATGACCATTGCTATCTCCAAGAGCATTTGGCTTTGTTACTTTTATTGCTTTACTTTTTTGAACTAAATGACCTGGCATATATGGAATTTTCCATACAAAATCTGTATCAGCAATATAAAGAAAGCCATTATTTATATCTATGCCAAAAGGTTTGTTAAAACCTTTGGCAAAAATCTTTTCCGTATCACTTTTACCATCGTTATCATTATCTCTTAGAACTTTAATATTGCCCGTATATGATTCAACAATAAACACATCGCCATTGCTTGCTACTTTTATATTTCTCGGTCCGTCAAGATTTTTTGCGAATAAATTAACTCTAAAATTTTTGGGAGCTTTTAATAAACAAGAATTTTCACTAACAAAATTATAACTATTTGCTACACTTTTTGTTGCATAAGGTTCAGAAAGAGAGTTTACATCAATAAAATATTTTTCACCTGGAATTGGCAATGCAAAAACTGGCTGAAATATTAAAAAAATAAAAAAAATTTTAAGAAATAATAACCTCATCTCCATCCTTTATATTTTTTAATTTTTTAACATTCAGATTCGCATCACCCCAAATATTAGTCTTAGCAGCAAGTCTAATTTCAGTATCCCTTGAAATAGGTGTTTGGCCGTAACCAATGGCTATGCATTTACCTTCAACCCAATAAGCTATTTCTCCAACGTTTATTATATCTTTTGCATCACTTTCTAATTCTAAACTTTCTACAATAGGTATTTCAAAATATATTTCTTCCCCCCATGTTTTAATTATTGATTTAAAAGGCAAAATATTTTTAATAGCACTAGCAGTTTTAGTAGACCTTAGTTTAATATTAATTGTATAACTGGAAAATTTTAAATTTATATTATGCATAAACCTCTCATTAAATTAACGAACAAAAATTGGTTATTAGCAAAAAATACACTTAAAAAAGAAGATATAATTTTAAAAAAAATAATCAATAGATATGGATCGGAAAAATTACAAAGTAAAAAGAATGCTTTTTTAACTTTAGCAAAATCAATTACTGGACAACAAATATCTGTAAAAGCTGCAAACTCAATCTGGAAAAAACTTGAAAAAAAAACAAAAAAAGTAACTCTAAACAATATGTTAAAATTAAAAAAAAGGGAAATTGCAAAATGTGGTTTTTCAAAACAAAAGATAAGTTATTTATTAAATTTAGCTAATTTTTTTAAAGAAAATAAAAATATAGAAAAAAAATGGAAAAAAATTGAAGATGAAAAAGTAATTGAAGATTTAATTAAAATTAAAGGCATTGGTAGATGGACTGCTGAAATGTTCTTAATTTTTTACCTTTTAAGACCAAATATTTTTCCTTGCAAAGATATAGGATTGTTAAAAGCTATATCAATTAATTATAATTTAAAATATCCTTTAAAAGAATCGGAAGTTAAAAAACTTAAAAAAAAATGGCAACCTTGGTCAACTGTGGCAACTTGGTATCTTTGGAGAAGCCTTGACCCAATACCTGTAAAATATTAGCTATAATATTCCTTTATTTTCATAAATAAAAGAGAACTAGCTAAAATAAGCGTTATAGAATTAGCTAAAATTATTGCAATATCACTTATTAATAAACCATAAATTAACCAAAAAGTAACTCCGGAATTAAAAATTATCAACCACAAAAAAGATAGATCTTTAACGCTTTTAGCACGCCAAGATTTAATTACTTGGGGAACAAATGCTATGGTAGTTAAAAAACCTCCTAATAAACCAAAAAAATTAACTGAATCTATCATAAATGTGGTGCCCTCCCCCGGACTTGAACCGGGACGGATCTTGCGATCCTCAGGATTTTAAGTCCTGTGCGTCTACCAATTCCGCCAGGAGGGCAATTTTAAAAAAAATAATTTACATTATAATAAAAATAAAAAATTTAAAATAAACTTTATTTAGTAAATAAGGAATTTTAAATATATAATTCAATAAATTATGTTAAATAATTGTACGATTTGGATAGGTTTACCTGCATTTAACGAAGAAAAAGCAATTAAAAAAGTATTAAAATCTATAATTAGTCTAAAAAAAAAAATTAATAAAATTAGAGTTATTATTATAAATGATGGTTCAAAAGATAAAACACTTTCAAATGCAAAAAAATTTCAAAAAAAATTAAATATAAAAATCATTAATAATAAAAAAAATAAAGGTCTTGGAAACGCATTATATTCACTTATTCTCTTTTTTAAAAAAAAAAGCATTGGTAATGATAAACTTGTTTTAATGGATTGTGACAATACACACGATCCAAATCAAATTATAACAATGCTTAGAAAAGTAGAAAAAAAAGATAACTTCGTTGTTATAGCTTCAAGATTTCAAAAAGGAAGTCTTGTGAAAAACGTTCCATTTTTAAGAAACATGCTTTCTTTAACGGCTTTTATTATTTTTAATATTTTTTTTATGACCAAAGGCGTAAGAGATTTTACTTCTGGTTATAGATTGTATGATAAAAAAACAATAGAAAAATTTTTTTCTATTATTGGAAATAAATATTTACCTACCGCTGGTTTTGAAATGCAACTTGAGATTCTTTTAAAACTTAGAAAAACTAATATAAATTTTTTTGAAATTCCAATTATTTTAGATTACAAAAAAAAACCAACAGCATCTAAAATGAATGTAATTAAAACAATATTTAATTATTTAAAATTAATTATTGTAAGAATTTTTAATTAAACTAATAAAATAATGTTAAAAAAATTATCATTGGTATATAACTTACAGATTGCACGTAAATATCCTGTTAGTTTAGTTCATTTTGTTACAAATAGATGTAATGCTAGATGTTCGTTTTGTTTTATTGATTTTGACAATCCAAAAACATTTAAAAATGAATTAACAGTAAATGAAATTGATAAAATAACAAAAAATCTTGGTCCAAATCTAACAAATGTAAATTTAACCGGAGGCGAGCCTTTCGCAAGAAAAGAAATATTAGATATTGCCAGATGTTATTTTAAAAACACAAATATCGATTCAATAACTATACCTTCAAATGGCAGTTTGCCTTTAAGAATGGTTAAATTTTCTAAATCAATTAGTAAAGAATTTCCGAAAAAAAAAGTTTTAATTTCTATATCAATTGATGACTTACCTAAACAACACGCAAAAATAAGAAAAATTCCAAATCTTTTTGAAAAAGCAATGAAATCATACCAATCTTTGAAAAATATATCTGGAAATATAATGGTTAATGTTGCAATAACATGTTCACATGAAAATTATAAAAATGTTCCAAAACTTTACGATACTTTAAAAAAAGATTATAAAGTAAATTCAATAACTGCCAATATAGTTAGAGATGAAGGCGTATATAAAATACCAAAAAATAAAAAGAGAAAAATATTAAAAGCTTATACATATCTAACAAATAAAATTTTGGAGGATTATAAAAATAACAATTTAAAAAATTATAATTCAAATACATTAGAGGGTAGAATTATTAATAAAAAAAATTTTATGCTTTATAAAATAATGAAAAAACAATATTTAAAACCTTATTTTACAAGCACTTGCCACGCAGGATCATTATTTGGAATAATTGGATCAGAAGGAACAATTTACCCATGTGAAATTTTAGATAAACCGCTAGGTAACATAAGAGATTTTAATTATGATTTTTTATCTCTTTGGCATAATAAAAAAACATTGGATGTAAAAAACTGGATAAAAAAAACTAATTGTCATTGCACTTATGATTGTGCATGGTCTTTAAATATTTTAGGAAATATTAAATATCAACCAGAATTAATTGAATCAGTTTTTAGGAAATCGTGGTAAAAAAAAAAATAAATCTCAAAGATATAACAATAATTATACCAGCAAAAATAATAGAAAAAAATTTAATTAATTGTGTAGATGTTTGTAAAAAAAAGTATCCTGATACTCCGTTAATTATAGTTTTAGATTATTTAGAAAAAAAAAAATCATTATTACAAAAAAAAAATATAAAATTAATATCTACAGGGTCAATTACAATTGGAGAAAAAAGGAATATTGCCGTAAATTCAACAAAAACTAGTTTTATAGCTTTCCTTGATAGCGATGCTTATCCAAGTAAAAATTGGTTGGAAAATGGTATAAAATTATTAAAAGAAAAAAATATTGTAGCTGTTGGAGGAACGGAATTAGATTTTCCCTCACAAAGTTATATCGAAAAATGTATTTCTAATGCTGGAAGAAGTTTTTTAATAACTGTATTAAACTTTCGAAAAAATTTAAAAAAAGAAAAATATTGTAATTATTTACCTACTTGTAATTTAATATTAAAAAAAAAAACATATAAAAAAGTAGGTGGAATGAATGCTAATTTAGTTACTGGAGAAGATTGGGATTTTGGTGAAAGACTAAGAAAAAACGGAAAAAAAATTTTATATTCTCCAAACGTAAGAATTTTTCATAAAAGTAGAGACTTAAAAAATTTTTTTAGACAAAGACTAGTTTACGGCGAAGGGGTAATTAATTTATTAAAAATTAAGAAAAATTTTTTTTATTTTTTATCACTGATTTTTTTGTTTTTTTTAGTCTTTTTATTATCTTTTCCAATAATATTTATTTATCCTATATGGGAAAAAATATATACTAATATATTAATATTTTATTTAGCTATTGTTTTTTTCGAAAGTGCAAAAATATCAAAAACCCCCCTGTTATTTCTTGGAACTTTTTTTGCTATTTTAATTGGTAACATTACACCTGGCATTGGCACTTTAATTAAAATTCTAGGATTTAATTTAAATCCAAAAAAAATATATAAAAATTTTTAAACCAATTTTTTTTTAATAATATTTACAATTTCTATTGATGCTTTTCCATTTCCGTATGGACGGAAGCCCCATGACTTTAAATTAACTCCTTTTTTCTTTGCCCAACATAAAGCATTTAATATATCTGCAGATTTAAAACCTGTTAATTTTCCTATTTTTAATTTTAAAACTTCCTGTCTTTCTGTTCTTTTTCTACATATTACAACAGGCACGCCAATAGTGGAACACTCTTCCTGTATTCCGCCTGAATCTGTTACAACAAATAAAGAATTTATTATAAGTTTACATGCACTTAAATAACTTAATGGTTTTGTTAAATAAAAATTTTCTAATTTTTTTAAATATTTATTTATGCTATTTGATGCAAATTTATTTGGGTGTTCTGGACATACTAAAAGTAAATCTTTATTCTTTTCAAAAAAAATTTTTAACGTTTTAAAACATTTATCTAAATTTTCTCCTCTGGCTTCACGTCTATGAGCAGTTAATAAAACTATTTTTTTTGAATTTTTTTTAGCATATTGTATTATTTTTTTTGCAGTATTATCATTTTTTTTTTTTAAAAAAGAAAAAAAACTATCAATACCAGGATTACCTACAATAAAAATATTTTTCTTATTTATTCCTTCTTTAACTAAATTCGTCATACCTAATTTAGTAGGAGCAAAATGCAAATCACTTACTGATGATATTAATTTTCTATTTAACTCTTCAGGAAAAGGGTTTTTGTTATCAAAAGATCTTAATCCAGCTTCGTTATGTGCAATGGTTACGCCAGCTAAATTTGCTGCAAAAGCACATCCGGCAGCTGTTGTTGTGTCTCCTTGTACTACAACTAATTTTGGCTTATTTTTTTTTAACATTATGTAAAAAACTTTAATTGATTTTTTTATATTTTTAATAAGAGATTTAGTAGATTGGAGTTTATTTAAAATTAAATCAAATTTAACTTGATTTTCTTTTGAGTAAAAATTTAAAAAATTTTTATGTTGTCCTGAATTTACTAATACAACATTTTTTTTTCCAAATTTTTTTATACATTGATAATAAACCGGTAATTGTTTTATTAATTCTGGTCTAGTACCTATTATTACCCATATTTTTCTTTCAAGATTTAACACATTAATCTATATTTGAATGTCTACTAAAGATAAATAGATATGATTAAATTAAAGCATTTATATAAGTATTTTCTAGAAAAAAAAATAAATTTTTTTATTTTTATTCCTCTTTATTTATCTTCATTTAATATCTTATCAGATTTTGTAGAAAAAAAAATTATAGGATCTTTTTCAATTTTTGGAGATTTCCTTATTTATAGGTGTGCGGGGATAAATTATTTAAATAAAGAATCTCCCTATGGAATAAATAAACTTCAAGAATGTTTGAATTCATATCCAAATTCACTTGATTTTTTTTATCCTCCTATTACTTTAAACTTTTTTAAATTCTTTGCATATTTTGATTTAAGCATAGCGCTGTTTATTTGGGGAATAATCGTCTTTCTTTCATTATTTTTAATTATTTTTTTTTCATATAAATTCTTTGGAAAGAATATTTCTTTTTTTATCTTCTTATTAATCTTTTTATTTTCATTTGGAGGCATTAACTGGACAGGAATAATGACTGGGAATATTTCTATTTTAGTATATGGCCTAATTAGTTTGGGAGTTTTTTTTCTTTATAAAAAAAAAAATAATTATTTTTACAGTCTAGTGATTTTAATTTCTTTAATCAAACCAACTTATATTATATTTATTTTATTGCCTATTTTAATTTCAAATTCTCAAAAAATTAAAGAATTAAAAAAAATTTTTTTATTTACGATATTTTTTTTATTTATATATTTACTTTCGTATTTGAATAACCCAGTTTTGTTTAATCAATTTTTAACTAGTTTAGCCTATGCAAGATCACCTGAATTTATATCTATATTTGGTCAGGGTACAGGTTTATCTTCAATTATAGATTTTTTTTTAATTTCATTAATGAAAATTTTTTCTTTAGATATAAATTATTTAATTACAAAGAATATAATTTGGCTGGGTATTATTTTAATATTTATTTTTTACTTTTTATTAAATGATGTAAAAAAAAATTTTTTTAACAACAATTTAGCTCTTGGAATTTGCTTGATAACTTTATGCTATCCAATATTAAAACATTATGAATGTTTTCTAATAGTTCCATGTCTTTTTCTTTTAATCAATGATTTTAAAACAAAATTTAAGTACTTATTATTAATATTAATGTTTAGTTTGCATGATAAATATTCTCTTTTCTTGATATTAATTATTACATTTACTTTTGAAGTATACTTAAGCAATAAAAAGATATTAGTATGGAAAAAATTCTAGTTTGCGTACCTACCTATAATGAACGTGAGAATATAGAAATTCTATGTAAAAAAATTTTTAAAACTAAAAAAAAAATTGATTTACTTATTATTGATGATAACTCTCCAGATGGAACATCGGGAGTTGTAAAACGTTTAAAATTAAAATACAAAAATTTATTTCTTATTAAAAGAAAAGGAAAAATGGGAATTGGTTCTGCATTAAGGACTGGTTTTAGTTTTGCCTTAAAAAATAATTATAATGCTATAATTACTTTGGATGCAGATTTGTCGCATGACCCAGAAAAAATTTCATTATTTATAAATAAATTGAAAAGAAATGATTTTATAATTGGTTCACGATATATTAAAGGAGGAAAATCTGAATACAAAGGTATAAGAGATTTTTTAAGTAGATCAGCTAATAAATTATGTAATCTTTTTCTAAAAATGCCATTTTATGAATTTACAACATCATATAGAATTTATAATAACAAATGTTTGAAAATATTATGTAAATCTAAATTTAATACAGAAGATTATTCTTCTCAAATTGAATTTTTCTTTTACATTTATTATTCAGGATTAAAGTGCTGTGAGATTCCAATTCATTTTAAAGATAGATTTAAAGGTAATTCTAAAATACCAAAGTTACAAATTATTTATAGTGTTTTTAAATTAATAGAACTTTGTTTTAGAAGAGTTTTCTTATTTAAAAAATAAAAAAAATATGCATCAAAAAAATAACGAAAATAATATTTTAATAATTTCCAATATAATTTCATGGTGTATTTGTTTAATACCTTTGGTTTTGGTTTTTAGTAATTCAATAGCAGATATTATAGCTGTAGCTGCATCATTTTTTTTTATTTTTCTCTCTGTTAAAAATAATAATTGGTTGTGGTTAAAAGAACCCTGGGTTAAAATTTGCTTAGCAATATATTTTTGGTTAATAATTACAAGTTTTTTTGCTTATAACGTAGAGTTAGCATTTTCAAGATCTATTAGTTGGGTAAGATTCGTAATTTTTGCTGCTTCACTGCAGTTCTTTTTTTTAAATAACAAAAAAAATATAAATAGATTAATTTTTTGTACGTTAATTACTTTAATTTATATCAATATTGAAATGTTGATTGAGAAGTTTGCTGGTTATTCATTATACAGTGAACTAAGAGAGCTATTATTTGAGTCTCCTAAATTTGCTGGTGGTCCTAGTAGATTATCGGGACCATTTAAGGATGCACCTAAATCAGGTATTTTTTTAGCATACTTTATTTTTCCAACAATACTTGGAGTTTTAACAATGATAAAAAAAAAATTATCATATAATTTCCTACTAATTTTATTGTTATCTTTCCTAATAATAAATATTTATCTAATTTTTGAAAGTGGTCATAGAACATCTATTTTATCAATCTTTATATCTTCCATAGCATTTATGCTTTATTTTTTCTGGAATAAAAAAAAAATTATTATTTTTGCAGTTACAATATTTCTTATAGGTACATTTTTATACAATTCTAATTTAAATAATAAAAATGGCACTGCATATAATAAAACTATTGAAGAAATAAAGAATTACAGTAATTCTGCCTATGGATCTCTTTCATTAACAGCATTTAAAATGTTTAAGCACCATCCTATTTTTGGTATAGGCTTAAAGAATTATAGAGTTGCATGTGAAAAAGATAAATTCTTATCAAAGGGGCATTTGGGCACGGGATATGGTGTATCTCCTTGGAAAGGTCATTATAATGAAGAATTAAAAAAACATTATGAAGCAACTTGTTCGAGTCATCCTCATAATCTTTATTTAACATGGTTAGCCGAAACAGGTTTAATTGGGTTATTACTTTTTATTTTTTTTATTTTTACTTTATGTAAGAATATTTTTAAAAATAAAAAAATTGTATCAAATGAAATCATAGTTTTAGGAATATTAGTATCATTACTTCCTAAATTATTGCCAATGATGCCTTCTTTAAATATTTTTTCAAATTGGAATGCAATTTGTTTCTGGTTTTTAATAGGATGGCTATTATCTTTCTTTTCAAAAAACACTTTTAAAAAAAATTTATAATAACTTAATTACTTTTTTTATTTCCTTTTCTGCATTATGAATCTGATTTAAATTTTTACCTTTTAAAACTACATTTACACCCTTCCGTTTTCCATTCATAAATGGGTAGCTACCTATTTCAATCTTATTGAATTTTTTTTGAATAAATGCTAAATCTTCAGCAATATAACTTTCAGGAAAATTTATTAAAATTGTTTTAAAAGTTTCAGGTATACCGCGTTTAATTTTCTTTATAATTTTTTTGAACATAGCAATCATAATCTCAGGGATACCTGCCATAACATAAACATTTTTTATTCTAAAACCTGCAGCCTTAGTTATAGGGTTATGTAAAAGCTCTGCTCCTTTAGGAATTAAAGCCATTTTTTGTCTTGCCTTATTAAGTATTTCATTATTTGAATTATAAAAATTCTTTAATATTTCCAATGCCTTTTTGTTTTTTACTAATTTAACTTTAAATGCTCTCGCTATTGAAAGAGAGGTAACGTCATCGTGAGTTGGGCCTATACCTCCGGTTGTAAAAACATAATTATATTTTTTTCTTACCTCATTAATCGCCTTTATGATCTTTTTTTTATCATCTTTTATTACCCTTGCTTCAACAACGTCTATTCCATTTAAAGTTAATTCTTTACATAAATAACGTTTATTAGTGTCTAATGTTCTACCAGACAAGATTTCATTTCCAATAATAATTACACATGCTGTTGGATTTTTTAATTTTTTCATTAAGATATTATTTTTAGTTATCAAAATATGACAAATCTTGAGATTAAGTCTAATTCAAAAAAAGAAAAAATAAATATTTATAATTTAATGGATTTTAAATCTATGAGAAAGGCAGGAACGCTTGCAGCTAAAACTTTAGATTTTATAACAAAATATGTTAAACCAGGTATAACAACAGAAAAATTAGATGAATTATGTCATAATTTTATAGTAAATAATAAAGCAAAACCGGCCCCTTTAAATTATAATGGTTTTCCTAAATCAATATGTACATCTGTTAATCACGTTGTATGCCATGGCATACCTTCAAAAAAAATTTTAAGTGAAGGAGATTCAATAAATATAGATGTAACAGTAATACTTGATGGTTGGCATGGAGATTCTAGTAGAATGTTTATTGTGGGTGAATCTACAAGCATAAAAGCAAAGAATTTAATACAAGTTACTTATAAATCTATGATGGAAGGTATAAAAAAAATTAAACCCGGAATAAATCTCGGTGATATTGGATATGCAATTGAAAAAATTGCTAATGATAATAATTTCTCTATTGTTAAAGACTTTTGTGGACATGGCATTGGCAAAGAATTTCACGAACCTCCTAGTGTGTTGCATTATGGTTCTAAAGGTGAAGGTTTAAAATTAAAAGAAGGTATGATATTTACAATTGAACCGATGCTTAATGTGGGCACAGAAGAAGTGAAAGTTTTAAAGGATGGTTGGACTGCTGTAACAAAAGATAAACAATTATCTGCTCAGTTTGAACATACAGTAGGCGTAACTAAAAATGGTTATGAAATATTTACTTTATCACCAAAAAATTATCACGAACCACCTTATTGAAATAATAAAAATCGTTACAATATTAAATAATGATACCTAGATACTCTAACGAAAAAATTTCTTCCATTTGGTCTGATAAAAACAGATATGAAATCTGGCTTAAAATAGAAATAGCTATATGTGAAAAACTTTGCATTGATAAAAAAATACCAAAAAAAGATTTTTTACTTATTAAAAATAAATCAAAAATTGATGTAAAAGATATTGAAAAGTTAGATGAAAAAACACATCACGAAGTAATAGCTTTTTTAAATAGTGTCTCAAAAAAAGTTGGGGAAAGTTCTAGATATATACATCAAGGAGTTACTTCTTCAGATATTATTGATACAGCTTTTTCTTTACAGCTTAAACAAGCAACTGAAATTATAATCAATGATTTAAAAAATCTTTTAAAAGCTCTAAAAATAAAAGCTAAAAAATATAAAAAAACTATTTGTTTAGGCAG
>Ga0315338_1003690_pt1 | contig 13053 bp, 9 predicted proteins | sample ASW8metaG_FD_204518 | JGI IMG/M metagenome (GOLD analysis project Ga0315338, IMG submission 204518) | Ammonia-oxidizing marine archaeal communities from Monterey Bay, California, United States - ASW #8 | ecosystem: Environmental > Aquatic > Marine > Coastal | place: USA: California | collected... | reverse complement strand
GTTTGGCACCTCGATGTCGGCTCATCGCATCCTGGGGCTGGAGAAGGTCCCAAGGGTTTGGCTGTTCGCCAATTAAAGCGGTACGTGAGCTGGGTTTAGAACGTCGTGAGACAGTTCGGTCCCTATCCATCGTGGGCGGAGGAGATTTGAGAGGGGCTGACCCTAGTACGAGAGGACTGGGTTGGACGTACCTCTAGTGTACCAGTTATCACGCCAGTGGTATCGCTGGGTAGCTACGTACGGAACGGATAAGCGCTGAAAGCATATAAGCGCGAAGCCGGCCTCAAGATGAGATCTCCCGTGGAGTAATCCACCTAAAGGGCCCTCCGAGACTAGGAGGTTGATAGGCCAGAGGTGTAAGTGTGGCGACATGCTCAGCCGACTGGTACTAATAGCCCGTGCGGCTTGATCGGTTATCTTATTTCACGTTTTCGAAAAGCATTTCATCTCTTTCAGTTGTCATTGTTTTACTTCGTTGAGTTGATTTTGATCGACCTCCAGCGGAGCGAATTTTCCGGTGGCAATGGCGGAGGGGCCACACCCGTTCCCATTTCGAACACGGTCGTTAAGCCCTCCAGCGCCGATGGTACTGCACCTGAAAGGGTGTGGGAGAGTAGGACGCCGCCGGGGATCTTCTTAAGGGGGCGAATCGGGTAGTAACCTGGTTCGCCTTACTTTTACATACCACGAGCACAGGATGTTCAGATGGCAAAGCGCAGCAAAATCGTCCGTAACGAGCAGCGACGCAAGGTTGTTGAGCGGTACGCAGAGATCCGCAAGGAGCTCAAGAAGAAGGTCAAGGACCAGACTCTGGGCTTGGCCGAGCGTAGCGAAGCAATGATGAAGTTGCAGCGTCTGCCGCGGAACGGAAGTGCGACTCGCGTGGTGAACCGGTGTGCCATAACGGGACGTCCGCGTGGTTTCCATCGGAAGTTTGGTGTTTCGAGAATTGCTCTTCGCGAGCTGGCCCTCAAGGGTGAGCTTCCGGGCATGGTCAAGGCTAGCTGGTAAGTCGTCACGGGAGTTCCCAGGCGTTCGAGTCCCAACTTCGGATTCGTAATGCGGAGGCAGTATGAAAGAAAACATCCACCCGAGCTTTCGCCAGGTTGTATTCAACGACATTTCCTCGGACTTCCGGCTCCTGACGCGTTCGACGATCGCGACTAAGGATACGATCGAGCACGAGGGGAAAACCTATCCCTGCGTGAACGTCGAAATCTCTTCGGCCTCCCACCCGTTTTACACCGGGAAGCAGAAGCTCGTCGACACGGCTGGTCGGATCGACAAGTTCCGTCGTCGGTACGGGATCGACGCACCAGCAGAAGAAGAGTAGCCCCGACGCGACTCTCTCTTCGTTTCTAGAGTTTGGGCCCCTTCTGGGGCCCTTTTTCGTTTTTTGACGATTCGCCGGCTGGCAGCTAACGTCTGGACTTATGACCCGGGCGACCACTTGACGGGTTCGGGATGACGGGACGGCGAGATCTTGTTCTATTCTCGCACCTGCACACAACTGGATGAAAAACGTGCCCTACGGATCACGGAATTGGGAGACGAGCGAAGTGAGAGAGGTCGAGCAGCTTCTCGATGAAGCCGAGTTGCCCGACGGGGGAGGCACACTGCGTCTCTACCAGCGAGGCAACGAGTTCGCGATCACGGTCGACGGTTGGGGGCTGATGGACAGCGAGCTTCACGGTTCCGAAGTTGCCCTGGCCGAACTGGCCTGCCAGAGAATCGCAGAACGCGCGCACCCCCGTGTCCTGATCGGGGGATTGGGGATGGGGTTTACGACCGCGGCAGCCCTGCGTCACCTCGGACCCGAGAGTGAGGTCGTGGTTTCCGAGCTGGTCCCCGCAGTCCTGACGTGGAATGACGGTCCGCTCGGGGAACGAGCTGGCCGACCAATGAGCGACTCCCGAGTAGCCATTCATGAGGGTGATGTCGCCGAGCTCCTTCAACAAACTTCCGAGTCGTACTTACCCCCTCAGCTGTTTGACGCGATCCTTCTGGATGTCGACAACGGTCCTCGCGGGCTCACCTGCATCGACAACGCGTGGCTCTACTCCTCCAAGGGCGTGAGTGCGGCGTTCCAGACACTCGTCCCTGGCGGGATCCTTGCGGTGTGGTCGGCGAGTCCGAATCGCGCGTTCTCCAGGAAACTTCGACGGGTTGGGTTCGAGGTGGAAGAGGTCCGGGCTCGGGCCCGAGGAGTCCGCGGCGGAGCCCGCCACATGATTTGGCTCGCAACGCGCCCGAGTCGTTAACGCAGGACCTGAACGGGACCCGTCTCGACGATTCCTCCATCCAGCGGGACGGCAACCCAGTAGCGGCCGGAGGGAATATTCCGTCCCAGCTCGTTTTTTCCGTCCCAGCTCATCGGATTTGCCCCGGAACGACCCAACCTGCGAACGACTCGCCCGTGCGCGTCGAATACCGTGGCCGGTCCGGTTGGATTGGAGCGAAGAACAAGCTCGACGCCACCCCGGGTCGGATTGGGATAGACCGCAACCTGCGGTGGGTTCGGAATGATCGGCCCGCTCTCCCCGGGCAGCTCGAGCAGAGCGAAGGGAGGTAGTCCGGTCGAGATCGGGGTTGCCGTTTGTTCGACTCCGGTCTCTGAATCGAAGATGCGGATTCCCGGAGCAATCGGGTTCTGGTCGGCCACCCAGAGCTGACCGGTGGCCGTGACGAGGCAATCGTTGAACTCATATCCACCGGCGCGAACGATCACCTCGGGTGGAGAATCCGAATTGGGATCGAAGGCGATCACGGACGTTACGCCTTGGGCGTCGGCGACGATGCCGAAGGTGCGTGTCTCCGAGTAGGTGGCGAAATCGAGAAGGTCTCCGCCGAGTTGTTTGCCATCGACGAGAATCCCCTCGGTCTTCCAGGTGGTCAGGTCAATCGTTTCGAGCCCCCCGTCGGTCTTGTCCGCAAAGCTCCCAGCCGTGGCCACGAGGAGCCGGGAGTCGCCATTTGCGAGCTGAACTTCCAGGCGACCGAACGGGTTCCGTCCCTGCAGAAGGATGGCATCGACCTCAGGGCTATCAGGAATGGTGTCGACGAGTTCATTCGTTTCGGTATCGACCACGGCGATCATTGATTCGTTCGCGACCTGAAAGTGATTCAGACGCTGCAACGTCACGTACAGATACGGTGGAACGAACTCCATGGTGTACATCTCGCAGAGGCCGTCGCTGTCGGCAAACGACGAGAGATCTACCGTGTCGGTAACCGCTCCCACTTCAGGGTCGAACTCCAGAAGGAGGTTGCTGTCGTAGCGGCTCACGTAGGCTCTCCGCTCGGAGATAAGCGCGATGTCCTGGGGATTGCTTCCCCCGCCCGTTGAAAACTCGCGAGTTGTCTCGAACCCCTGTCCGGGGTCGACGATTTGAATGCTCCCGCAGCCCTGCCGATTGACGACGTAGATCCGGTCCGCGAAGGCTCGGGCAACAGCGTCTGGACAGATCGGCGTGAGGTCGAGTTCTGGTTGTTCGGGCGATTCGGTCGAGATCGCGGTCAATCCTCCGGTGGCCCAGTCCGTTGTGATCGCGACGACGGTCGTCGGGGCTGGCGCTCCAGGACTGAGCCTGACCGTCGCGCCGAGGAGGGAGTGGAGGCAAAGGGACATCGACAATACCGTCAGGCCTATCCGGATCCGTCTTTCCTTCAGCAGTCCTGGCCACTCGGTCGTTGGCGAAGACGCACAAGCTGGAGTTGCAGCGTTCCTCGAGGAACATCTCTTCACTAGTTGATCCCTCCGATCAGCTCGATGAGGTAGCTTCGACCGGGCAGAGGGTATCCATCGATGTCCTGCACTCTGCGATCGGCCAGGTTTCGGACGGCTCCCCGGAGTCGAAGATGGCCCGGGAGGATCGAACGCTCGAGAACGAGCTCGTGGACTGCATACCCGGCGGCCTCCAGATTTGCGCTGTTATAGCGGTCCCGAAAGGCCTTCCCTCGACCGGTTACGGCATATTCACCACTCCACTGACTCCAGGAGAGGATGGTGCGGAAGTAGCCTTCGAGTTCCGGCAGGGTGGGGAGACTCTTATCCCGATAGGTTGGGCTTTTGGAGAGATTCCGCGTGTGCTGTCGAGTGAAATTGAACTCCGTGCGAACCGATACTTCATCGGGTCCGTTCCACTCCAACGCGCTACTGACTTCGACGCCGTGAATCCAGGCGCGATCGAAGTTGTGCGCCTGAACGGTACGCTGGCTGTTTTGAATGAGGACAATCTTGTTCGTCATCAGGCTTTCGAAGTAGGTGCCCTCGACTCTCCAGGATAGGTCCTCTCCAAGTCTTCGCATCGACGTCCCCTTGGCCGAAGGAGGTGCCTGGCTCGAAATGATGATTCCCGCGTCCCATTGTGGTCCCGTCTCCGGGACCAACTCGGGATTGCCGTCCTGAAGGCCGTTCTGGCCGAAGAGTTCCGGAAAGGTGGGGACGCGGTAGAATCGTCCGTGATTTCCGCGGAGAGCGAACCGATCCGTGACGTTCCACCGGATGCCGAACGTGGTCTGGTCGAAGTCGTGGGTCGTCTCCGGGCTGCCCTTGACGTCCACCCGATCGCGCATCCAGTCCCTGGTGTAGCCGACCGAAAGCGACCAACTTCGCCATTCTGCCCGATGAGCAAGCGACCATGAACGTTGTACCCGGACCTGCGGGTCCGGAGAAAGGTCTCGAAGCAGGTCGTGCGGGGACCGCCGCTCACGATTGGCAAAAAGACCGACATCGAATTGCTGTCCCAGAGTTACCCAGGGAAAGGTGCCGCGGATTCTTGTCCCCGTGTTTCGTGTCACGCTTCGCTGGTCCGCATGACCGAGCCCAACCTCACCGAGCAGGTTTCGAAAGTGATCGACGGTCCGTTCACGGAAGACGAAGGCGGACAGCTTTGCCCGCCCGGAGGCGCGGTCCCCAAAGGGATAGGCTCCACCGAGGGTGGCGCCAAACTGGTGTCGCTGTTGATCCAGACTGTAGTCGGTGGACGTTGTCGGGACCGATTCCGGGCCGGGGATACCACTCTCCCGGGAGAGTGTGGTCACCGTGTAGTCGAGTCGAATCGGATCACTTGGAGTGAGCCTCACTCGAGCGAGTGTACTGAGGTCCTCGAACCGATTGTTGGCTCGTCGCACGATCCGGTCGTCTTCGAGATTGTGGCGGGTGCCATTGCGATTGAGATAGGGATAGTCCCCATCACTCTGCCGCCACTGGCCACCCAGGTAAGCACCCCAGGGGCCGTGTTGATGTCCCCACTGCCCACGGAAAGACCGGGTCCCGAAACTACCTCCTCCGATGGCGAGCCCGAGCGGGATACCGAGTCGTTCCGGGCTGACCAGGCGGATCACTCCCGCCGCAGGGGGACCACCGAGGGGAAGGGTCTGAGGGCCGCGGTAGACTTCGGCATGGTCGAGCTCCGCGAGAGGAAGGAGTGATAGGTTTACCACCCCGCTGGTCGCATTGGAGAGGGGCATGTCATCGAGATAGACCTGGACCTGACCGGGAGTGCTACCGCGGACACTGGCCAGAGAATAGGAACCGATGCCACCGAAGCGGTGCACATGGAGCCCGACTACCCGGTCGATCAGACTGGCGACGTTTTCGTCGCCGGCGACCTGGAGACCGAGCGGGATGTAGGACGCCGACCCCGTTCCGTCGGCGATACGCTGGCGCGCGTCGGGAGCGGGAGTGACGATCTGCACGGTATCGACCACCTCGGGCCAGAACGGGATCCGGGGCGTCGAACGGGCATCGATCGAGTCGGTTTCTGCCGGGTGGGGCTCGATCAGTTGGGGATCGACCAGGTCGAGGTCGTGCGCGAGGACAACGTCCAGAGAGAGAGCGAGGCAGATCGCCAGAGCGAGCCCAGAGGCACCCACCGGTGTCGGTAGGAAAGCCACGAGTGAGAGCCAGGAGCTGGGGTTTGCCCGCCGCTCCGGTCCCCGGTATCTCCCGCGTGTCAACAGCGCGGTCACGACGACTACCGCACCTTCCTGATCGTCGCCGTGTAAACCGCCTGTTCGTCCCTCCCTCTCACGAAGTAGACGCCGCGCGGTAACTCTTGTCCGTGAGAATTCCGGCCGTCCCAATCGACATACGGGCGATTGGCCGCGGCTGCCAGCGCAGCCACGCGTCGACCTCGTGCGTCGAGGATCTCCACCGTTCGGATGCTTCGCGAGTCCAGATCGAGCCGGACGGAGTCCGCGAAAGGGTTGGGGTAGGCGACCATCGTCCTGGCGGAATTCGAGCCCGTCGAGGAGGCGATGTCATCCTGGATTCCGGAAGGTACGGGAGGATTGAGTAGCGCTACCCCGGTGATATCCATTCCCCCACTCGCAAATGGAGTCGGAAAGGGATCAGCGACGGCGCGCCCGTGGCTGTCGAACGTCGTCCCGGGCCCGGCGATATCACCGATCACGTCTCGCACTCTCACGAATTGGATGTTGCCGAGGTCGACGGTGCCGTCGATTACCAGAGGATCCGGGTCGATGAGAAGATCGCCGAGATCGATACCCGTTCCTCCGACGAAGTTTCCGGCCAGGTTGTAGAAGTCTTCCGAGAAAGAACCTTCAAAGGCGCCCGGTTGCGTTTCACGTCGAGCGAGGTTGGGCAGGCGGACGAAGTCGGTTCCATTCGAACTGACCTCAACGAATCCCAACTCCATGTAGACGCCGCCGCCGGATTCGAATCCGTTCTCGAAGACGGCGAGGTCGATCCCATCGCCATCGCCGACAGGCTCGAGGAAGCTGAAGGTAATCCACCCGCCGTCGCCGAGCGAAAAGGGCTCGCCGTTTGGGCCAAGCGGATCCTTGGGGTCGCCGAAGCTGACCCGTCCGGCTTTTTCGTCAAGGTAGTTCACCCAACCCCGCTCGAAGTCCACAACGCCGGTTGCCCAGCTGAGGATGCGGTCGTCCGTCCGCTCGATCTCCTCGTTGATCTGACCGCTGTCGACGATCTGGGCCCGAACTGGGGCGGCCAGAATCACCAGCAGAGTCACAGCCAGGAGTGTTCTAACGCGGAGTCGTGATTTGCTGAGGTTGTGAGGTGGACCGGTCTGCAGATAGCCGCATGGCGGCGTGATTTCGAACATAAGAAGACCCTCCGGTACGAAGCCGGAAGGCAAAGTCGCGCCCGGGAGGCATTCCTGGGCGTGCGAACCCTTGCCCTCGAAGGTTGCACAGATTCCTCTGGTCGGTCTCCTGGCTTGCGGTTCGTCCTCCCCCTGCCCCTTCCCAGTCAGCTAAGACCAGTGGGTTTGTGCAGAGTTTGTCACCGCTTACAGTGGCGGGGCCGCGCTGGATTCTCACCAGCTTCCGGTGGACCCGAGGAAAGACGGAACAACTCCGTCCGCGCCCCACGCTAGTTGGGCAGTGCCGGTTGAGTCAACCCTTGCTGTGTTCGAACAGGAGCAGAGAGGGGGCGGTAGTGTCCCTCCTGGTCCATTACTCCCGGTGGATCCTCTACGCAGCTTTGAGCCCAGAATTCCGTAAATGAATGTTGTCGAGCGGTTTGTGAGGTTACTTCGAAAGTGGCATTGAAGTTGTCACTTCTATTCTCGAAGTCGAAGGCCTCCGCTCCGGGACACCGCGGAGCGGCTACGAAGGGCTTTCACTCGTTCGTTTGGGGGCATCCGAACGTGCCGATGTACATCGAACGCCGAAAGGATTCTCTCCAATGAAAGCTTCAGTCATCCAATCATCCCGAGCCTTGAGATCCGTTGTTCTCCTGGGAAGCGCGACGCTGGTCGCATTTGCTACTGGATGCTCCGATACGAGTGCTCCTGCTATCTCCAGCGACCCCGTCGTGTCGATCGAGGACACAGTCCCACCGATGTCCGAACTGACGGTCGAGGCTGACCTGACCGAAGCACAGGCCCGAGCGTTGGAGCCAGCCTTGGCTGAGTGGCGAAGCGCTATGGCGAAGTCGGAAGCCTCGGAAGATTTCCTGCTCGAAGACTCGCCCGCGATCGAGTTTCTCGCCCAGGCAGCGGGCGTGGTAGATCGCAATCAGCTTTCAACGGTTGTTCGTCTCGCACAGCGGTCTGTCGAGGCACGTGACGTTTCGCTTCAACCCGATCCCGGGGATCGCCGAGCCAACCTCCATCGGGGAATCAAGGGCCTCTTTCGCGATCTGGATCTGACCGATGAGCAGATCGCTCTGATTCGCGCAGCCCTCGCCACGTCTCATGAAGAGGCGGAAGCACTCTGCGACGATTTCAAAGACGGTGTTATCACGGAGGAGGAGCTCCTGGCCGGTCGTGTCGAGATCCGAGAGGCGCTCGACGAAACGATCGCCAGCGTTCTGACCGACAAGCAGAATGAGCAGCTCGAGCAGAACAAGATCGAGGTGATGGAGCGACGTCTGACCCGGATGCTCGAGCGCTTCGATGCGCGAGTCGAACGTCGTGTGAAGCGGCTCGATGCTCTGCTGGAGTTGACTGACGACCAAGAGGCCGCGGTAAGCACCGTCCTCGCGGGTGCCAAGCCGGATATCGAGGCTCTCCTCGTGTCCGTCGAGGCCGGAACGGTTTCTTCGGAAGATGCACGAGATCAATTCCACGCTATTCGCGAAGAGGTCAGAGAAGCCGTCCGGGCTGAGCTGACCGCCGAGCAGGTCGAGATTCTCGATGCGCTCCGCGATATGAATGTACCCTGCGGTCGAACTCTTCACGACTAGACCGAAGAGAGCAAACAGATCAGGGGACGATCGCTGTTTGCTCCGACACTCTCGCTTCTCCATCACTCTGTCTTAGGGACGGGGATCCAGAGGGAAGAGGAACCACGGATTCGGTTCCGCAAGACCGGAAGCCTCCGCTGATAGGCGGGGGCTTCTGGTTTCCTATTGATTGGGGTCTGAAGTTCGGTGGGTTCGGCGGCCTCATCTAGCCGGCGGCCGCTGTGCTCTGTTCCCGCAATCGGGTCATCCGCAGAAGCTCTGCCTCGATAGCTCGCGAGAGATCCTCGTTACCCAGGCTTTCGTGTGTGGCCACGATCTGACCTCCTGTGTACTGGAAGGCACTGACAATCCAGGGTTCGGTCTGTTCGAAGAGAACCCAAAGGTGTTCGACGTCGTTCGGGGTCAGTCCCTGGGTCCGGATTCGTGCTGCCGCTGCGTGCAGCTGAGGCTTCCGGCTCGGATAGAGCTGAGCTAGTCGTCGGAGACGAACGGCGATCGCTTCGTGGTAGTAGACGAGCCCCTCCGCAAAGCGATCTCGATAGTAGTACGTGTTGCCGAGGAATGCGTAAGTCGGCGGAAGGCTGCTGTCGATGGTTCCGTCGCGCAACTCGATAGCGCGCTCCAAAGTTACCTGCGCTTCGGGCCAGCGATGGAGCCTGGCCAGAGACTTGGACAAATCTTCCAGGCAACCGATCGTCCCGTGTGGGTACTCGTGAAGGGCAAAGGCCTCGAGTGATTTCTCGAAGACGCTAACGGCTTCGGCGTCGCGATCGAGCGTGCAAAGAAAGTTTCCAAAGTCGCGCCAGATCCGGGCACCCGTCTGGATGGAGTCGGGCTCGGAGGTTTCGAGGATCTCGATGGCGCTCCGATAGTGTCGCTCCGCGCCGGCAAAGTCACAAGGAGGTAGAGCCCAGAGCGCCTTGGCGATCTTCGAGTGGATTCCGGCCAGGTCACGATGGGTCGGGTCGACGAGTGTCTCGTGGTGCGCGAGCGAGCGAAGCATCAACGGCATGCCATCGCCTTCTCCCAGCATCACTTTGGCAAAGCCCAGTCGTATGAGGCTGAGGGTGTACTCTTCACCGAGGTCTTCGTTCAGTTCTTCCTGGAGCGCCTTAGCTCGGCTGGCCTCCCGAGATGCGTCTTCGTAGAGTCCGAACTTCTCGTAACGCGCGGCAATACGATTGCGCACGAAGTACTCCATCTCGGGTTCGCTTTGCAGGTCGGCACGAATCTTCTCGGATGCGTCGGCCAGAATGTCGGCTGCGGTTTCGTCGTCGACACCCCGCGGGACCCATCCTCGAGTCAGTGTCGTTTCCAGAACGCTCTGCAGGCGTTCATGGCGTTCGTTTGCTCGAACGGTGCGAGACCAGAGGACGGTCATGGTGATCCCGAAAGCAATGACGAGAGTCACCAGGGTCGCAACGACCGAGCTGGCGAGGGGGTGCTTGCGGACAAGACGGCCCAGAATCTGCGCGCTCCCAGGCGCCTTGGCGTGAACAGGCTCCCCGCGGAGATACCGATCGAGGTCGTCGGCGAACGCATCGATCGATCGATAGCGATCGTCCGGGGATTTCTCCAACGACTTTTGCAGGACTGCTTCGATCGATCCGTCGAGGTCGGGTCGTCGCCTCCGCAGCGGAATCGGCGCAGCTGAGAGGATCGACCGCAACATGGTGGGGAGAGACGACTGCTGGCTGTAGGGAAGCAGGCCGGTCAACATTTCGTAGAGGATGACGCCGAGGGAGTAGAGATCAGATCGCGCGTCGATCTCGCTTCCGGAACCGAGTAGTTGCTCCGGCGAAGCGTAGGCCAGTGTGCCAAGGAACTCGCCCGTTGTCGTGATGTGGGAGCCCTCCGAAATCGAGTGGATCTGTTTGGCCAGCCCAAAGTCGAGGAGATGCGGGGCGCCTTCGGAATCGACAAGGATATTCGAGGGCTTGATGTCGCGGTGGATCACGCCCCGCCGGTGGGCGTGGAGAAGAGCGAGGGCCACTTTGTGGATCTGCCCAACGATTGTCTCCACGTCTGGATGAGCCTTGGCCCAGTGGTTGATTGGCTGACCGTCTATCCACTCCATGATGAGCAGATCGTGGCCGTTGTGAGCTTCCACTCCGAGAACCTGCACGATTCCAGGATGATCCAGCCCTCGCACGGCCTCGGCTTCCCGGTCGAAGCGGGCCTGGGTTGGTGGAGAGGAAAGGCGTCCAGCCAGAAGCCGCTTGATCGCAACGTCCTGTCCCGCCGTGGTGTCGCGGCCTCGATAGACGACTCCCTGGCCGCCCCGACCAATCTCCTCGATCAGCTCATAGCGGCCGAGCCGTTGGATCTGGGAACCTTCGTCCGCTGAGCGCAGCCGTTCGAGCCAAAGGTCATCGTTCCATTCCAGATCGATTTCTGGATCGGTCTGTCCTCGATCGAAGGCTGTCGCCGGATCATTCGGCTCGATGGGGTCGATGGGTTTGGTCATGCCCGCCTTAGTCCAGGGTAGATTCTTCGGCGACCTGTCTCGCGATCTGCCGCTTGAGTCGGTCCCGAACCCTCTGCTTTATCTTGTGCACGGCCGCGGCTGTCATCGCCTCTTCTTCGGCGACTTCGGCCGGTGACGTGCCCGCGAGGAGCCGTTCGAATACGGCCACATGCCGAGGATCAAGAGTTCGGCGAATCGTCTCGAGTGCCCGCCGCAAGTGATGGTTCTGCCACTCCTGCTCCCAGGTCCGATCGACCGTGTCCGGAGCGGGGATCGCAAACCAGGCCTGTTCATCCTCCACTAGCAGCTCCCGGCGCAGGAATGGACGATTTCTGTAGCGCTCGATCGCATTTCCCACGGCTCGACCCAGATAACTCCGGAAGCGGCCTCGCTCGGGTTGGAACTCGAAAGAAGGAAGGGCTCGCACGAGGCTCATGAGGACGATCTGTCGAACATCCTCAGCGTCGAGTAGATCGAGTCCTCGGCGACGAGCGTAGGAGACGATCAGAGATCCATACCGCTCGTCAAAGCGTTGCCAGGCCTGTTGGTCGGAAACGTCACGTAACCGATGCAGGAGTGAGGGTTGAGTAGTCGTCCACGCCATGAGTGGGAAAACTCCGGACCTTTTAGAACAGCAGCAGCCGGTTGGAGACTTGCGGGAGGGATCAGTCGTCCAAACGAGTATAGCGTAGGGGGACGGCGAGAAGAAATGTGTCATTTTGCCCAGGCTTTCCAGCCGCCCCCTCGTCTGTGAGAAAGAAAATGAAGAAATATTGAAGGCATCTGGAGCTCTAATTCGGCTGTGGGATGACGTTGGAAAGCATCACGCAGTTTCTGGGACCGGAGGCCTCACATGTACGATAAGAAGTCGTTTCGCCACATCGCTTTACTCATTTTCGTCCTGGCAACTTTCGTTGGGTCCGCCCCAGTAAGTGCCGATACTCCAGTCAGTGGCTCGGTTGGGGGTACCTGGACCCTGGCCGGGAGCCCGTACCGTGTTCACGGCCCCGGAATCACGATTCTGGCGGGGGACGTTCTCCACATCGATCCCGGAGTTACCGTAATTTTCGATCCGGGGACGGGGATTGCCGTTCAGGGTAATCTCGTCACGCATGGAGATTCCCTGCAGGTCGGTCCACAGGTCACCATGACATCGGAGTCGATGACGCCAGGCTCCTGGCTCGGCATCGACGCGCAGTCCAACTCGATCCTCGATCTCGATGGGATGATCCTGGAGTACGCAAACCAGGGGATTTATACGAGTTTCGGAACTGCAGCCCATCTCGATATCGACGGCTCTCTGATTCGCGATTGTGCGGTTGATGGTATTGATCTCATCTGTGGGCTCGTCGTTCTGCGGGATCTGCAAATCGAGAACTGCGGCGGGAGCGGGATGAAAGTGAGACCGGTAACTCCGATCATCCTGACGAACATCGACGTGAACAACTGTGCCGGAATTGCTATCGATGTGGAGGCGAATCCGGGACACCTCTACGGAAGCCTCGCCGGCTCAGGAAATGGTACGAACGGGATTCGTGTTACCGGTGTGCTCGGCGGCGGTGAATCGGATCAGACATGGGTTTGGGAGTCGGGAGCGAACTTCCCGGTCATCGTCAATCAGGTAACGACAAGCGGTTCCGATATTCTTGAAGTTGCGCCGAATGCGGTCGTGAAGTTCTGGAACTCGACCTCCTCCCTGACCGTCAACCCAAGTGGCACACTGCAAACTCCAGGGCCGGACCCCGTCTGGTTTACCTCTTTAGCCGACGACGCAGTGGGTGGGGACACCAACGGCGACGGCAATGGGACCCTTCCGGGGGCCGGAGATTGGGCTGCGATCTACGCCCAGAGCGCCTCGGTTATCAATTTCAGTAACACCACTCTGGCTTATGGCGGATCCGCCGGGAGCGGA
>Ga0315338_1003689_pt1 | contig 13057 bp, 10 predicted proteins | sample ASW8metaG_FD_204518 | JGI IMG/M metagenome (GOLD analysis project Ga0315338, IMG submission 204518) | Ammonia-oxidizing marine archaeal communities from Monterey Bay, California, United States - ASW #8 | ecosystem: Environmental > Aquatic > Marine > Coastal | place: USA: California | collected... | reverse complement strand
TGGGAAACCTGAGAGACCGAGGCGGAAACTTGTTTCTCGTGGGCAATGGAGGAAGTGCGGGGGTCGTTAGTCATATTCTTACGGATTACATTAATGTCAACAAACTGAATGCCCGAACCTTGCATGAATCTTCACTCCTGTCTTGTATGAGTAATGACTATGGATATGAAAATTCATTTTCAGAGCCACTTTCCACTCTGGCTCGGGGAAAGGATTTGCTGATTGCGGTTAGTAGCTCAGGGCGTTCTCCAAATATCCACAATGCAGTTAAGAGCGTTCAAAAAGCTGGGGGAGAAGCCATCACTCTTAGCGGATTCGGTCATGACAATCCGTTGAGGTCGATGGGAGGGCTGAATATCTGGCTCGACTCGAATAGTTATGGCCTGGTTGAAATCGGCCACCTATTTTACCTTCATTATCTTTCCGGGCGTCTCAAATCAAAAGGGCAATAAATGCAAACCAGCACTAATAAAATTCTTACTCTTGAAGAATTGTCTGTTAAATCAAGGGAATGTAGGGATTCCGGGAAAAAAGTAGTTCTATGTCATGGAACTTTCGATTTGCTGCATGCCGGTCACATCAGGTATTTAAAAAGTGCTCTTAGTGAAGGGGATGTCCTGTTTGTTACCGTGACCGCAGATAAGTTTGTAAACAAAGGTCCGGGACGACCTGTGTTTTCGCAGGATTTGCGACTTGAAAACCTGGGGTATTTGAATTTTGTGAATTTTGTTGCCGTGAACAATGCGGCCACTGCTGTTAACGTGCTTTCTGAGATCAAACCTCACGCTTATGTCAAAGGCCCTGACTATAAAGACATGGGGGATGACATAACCGGGAATATTTATGCTGAAAAAAAAGCTGTCGAAGCAAATGGTGGCAAAATAGTTTTTACGGACGATATTACCTTCAGTTCGACCAGTTTGTTGAATGAGCATTTCGGAGTTTTCCCTCCTGTAACCAAAGAATACCTCCATAGTTTTAGGCAGAAATATAGCTGTGAAGAAGTAATTGGTATGCTGCATGCCTTGGGGAACATGAAAGTGTTGGTGGTTGGTGATGCAATCGTGGATGAGTATCATTATGTAGATCCGTTAGGTCAATCCAGTAAGGGGGCGAACCTGGCTGTGAAATTTGGTTCAAAGGAACAATTTGCGGGCGGCTCACTAGCAGTTGCGAATCATGTTGCTGGTTTTGTTGAGAATGTCACCGTTGTAACGGGGCTGGGGGAGCAAAACAGCCATGAGGAATTCATTCGGTCCAAACTGCAAAAAAATGTGACCTTCGAACCGTTCTATTTCCGAGATGCTCCCACTATTGTCAAGCGTCGTTATGTGGATGTGGACTTAGTCAAGCTTTTTGAGGTGTATTTTTATAATGATCAACCCTCCACAGAATATATTGACCCTGAGGTTTGTTCTTGGCTCGAAAAAAATACGGCACAGTTCGATGTAGTAATTGTTCCTGATTTTGGCAATGGCTTTATCTCTGCAAGCATGATCCAGAAGCTTTGCGACAATGCTCGTTTTCTGGCTATAAATACACAGGTTAATAGTGGCAATCGCGGGTACCACTCTATCAACCGGTATCCATGCGCAGATTTTGTTTCGCTTAATGGCCCGGAACTTCGGATTGCCGCCCATGATAGGCACGACTCTCATGAGAATCTGGCAAAAATGCTCCTTGATAAAATTGGAGCTAAGCACTTTGCGGTAACCTTGGGAAGCGATGGGGCTCTTCTTTTGGATAAAAACCCAGAAATAACGCACCAAACACCAATTCTCTCAACCAAAGTGCTGGACCGCATTGGAGCAGGCGATACATTTTTATCTTTAGCCAGTTTGTGTCTCGGAGGAGGTTTGAACTCAGATATTGCTCTGTTTATAGGGAGTGCTGCCGCTGCACTGGATGTGCAGGTGGTTTGTAATAGAGAGCCTATTCTCCCTGTAAATTTGTATAAATATATTGCCACTTTGTTGAAAGCCTGAAGTGCTGTCGCTTTAGCTTACATTTTTCATTTAAATCAAGCAAAATAGAGGTTGTGTCGATATTAAAATTGGTCGAGGTTTTTTTTTAATAGAAATTAAGCAAATACGAGCTTGATTGTTTTCGGCGTCCCGTCGAAGGAGTCATATTGATAGGTTTTGCTAATTAAGCTGGTATTTCCGTATATAAACTTGAAACTTTCCGTGAATGGGTACTCATATGGTTAAAGCATATTTTGCCGACCTCAGTCATACGGCGCAGGGTGTAATGTCAAAGATTTTCCCCATTGGTGTTGCCTCTGTAGCTGCCTACGCCTGTCAAGAGCTTGGAGAACAGCTGGAAGTAGAACTCTTCAAGTTCCCTGAAGATCTCGATAATGCACTTTGTTCGAGTTTTCCAGATATTTTATGCTTGTCTAACTATGCTTGGAATTTGCAAATTACAAATGCTTTTGCCAAGGCTGTGAAAAAAGAGCATCCTGAAACAGTGGTTGTCTTTGGTGGGCCTAATTTCCCAGACTCTGCGGAAGAGCGAGTCACGTTTTTTAAGAAATATTCTTCAATTGATTTCTATATTGTTGGAGAAGGAGAAGAGGGCTTCGTAGGTCTTTTTAGGAAATTAAAAACATTTGGAATGAATGTTGCCGAACTGAAAAGACAAAAAGAAAAAGTTCAGAATTGTGCTTATATTTTGAATGAAGAATTAATTGTTGGAGAATCAAAAAGGATTGATGACCTGAATGAAGTCCCTTGCCCTTATCAAATGGGAGTATTAGACTCATTTTTTTCAATGGCTCTAGTCCCAATTGTCGAAACTACAAGGGGTTGCCCGTTCCAGTGCACCTTCTGTGCAGATGGGAAACAAGCTGCAAATAGAGTTTTTCGGTACGATGAAGAGCGAATTACAAAAACTCTGGAATATATTGCCAACCGCGTGAAGGGTTGCGATGAGTTGATTATAGCGGACCTGAATTTTGGTATGTATGATCAGGATATTGCAACCGCAAACACTATTGCTCGACTACAAAATGAGCAAGGCTACCCACTTGCCCTGAAGGCATCTGCAGGAAAGAATAAACCTGAAAAAATTATTAATATCACTCAAATTTTAAAAGGATCTGGTTTTCTGGGTGCCGCCCTGCAATCGACCGATCCTGATGTCTTGAAGTCCATCAAGCGAAGCAATATCCCCGCTGATAAAATTTTGACTTTGGCGGAATTTGGAAAGGAACAGGGTAACCCAACTTACACTGAGATTATCCTGGGTCTGCCTGAAGATTCTAAGGAAAAGCATTTCAAATCTTTGCGAGTTGGTGTGGATATGGGTTTGAACTCAATCCGTATGTATCAGCTAATGCTATTGGCGGGGACCGAAATGGCCAGCCCGGAATCCAGGCAGTTATTTGAAATGATAGTCAAATGGAGAATTCTACCCGGTTGTGCTGGCATCTATAAAATTCTTGGTAGGGATTACTGTATTGCTGAGTATGAAGAAATTGTTGTTGGGAATAAAACTTTATCGTTCCAGGATTATCTTGAGTGCCGCTTAATGAATCTGTTGATTGAAACCTTCATCAATAATGCTTTATTTGAAGAAGTTTTTGGTATGATTCACGCCCTCGGGTTAGAGAGGTTTGACTTCCTTCTGTATATTCTTGAGCATCCCGAAACTTATCCTGAAACAATCCGGTCATATTTTGAGAGTTATATTGCAGACACAAAGGGTGATTTGTTTGAGTCTGAAGAAGAGGCACGGGCTTTTAGCCAGGTGGATGAAAATATAGAGAAATATATTTCAGGAACCAGTGGTCGCAACGAATTGTTATACCATAAAGCTCTATGTTATTTGTCGTTGGAAGACTTGAATCAAATGCTTTATTCAGTCACAAAAAAGTTTCTTATGGAGAAGGGGAAAATGACTGATGAGACAGCTAATTACTTAGAAAATCTTGAACGGTTTAGCCTTTTACGTAAGCGTTCTTTTAAGGATACGCATTTAGAATACGTTGAAACGTTTGAATATGACTTCAAAAATATATCTGAAAGAAACTTTGAAATAGACCCAAGCCAAATTCAACGTTGTGCTCCTTTAGCTTTCCGCATAAAACATAACCCAGATCAAATTTCTTTGATTCAAAATGCTTTGAATATATATGGAGAATCTACTTCAGGTCTTGCCCGCCTGATTCAGAGAAACAATTTGAAGTTGATGTTCAGAGATTATGAATATAACTAAGGATTGTATGTCAGAGTATAAAGCCTAATGAGTTGATTGTTTAAAGCTGTATTTATTCCTTCGCAGGAACGTGTTCTAAATGGTCTCATTTGGTCAGTTCTGCAGCGTAGCATTCAACTCCCAGGTTATTCATATTGAAAGCTTATTTCGATAAATAGTTAAACCCTACACCTACTATATAAATCATGCTCTCCTCAAAAAACGATCTCATTCATCATTTTTGTTCGATGCTGCGCATACGCCGTGTAGAGGAAGTCTTGGCGGAACGTTACCCGGAGGGTGAAATGCGATGTCCCATGCATCTTTACATTGGGCAGGAAGCCATTGCCGTGGGGGTATGCGCTACGCTCAGTGGGTCAGATATGGTGTTTAGCAACCATAGGGCACACGGACACTATCTTGCCAAGGGAGGAAACCTCAACCGAATGATTGCAGAAATTTATTGCAGATCTACGGGTTGTTGTGGTGGGCGTGGAGGGTCTATGCACTTGATTGACCTTGAAGTTGGATTCAAAGGCTCTACCCCAATTGTAGGGGGAACAATACCTTTAGCTGTTGGAGCTGCCTTGGCTGCAAAGATGAAAGGGTCAGACCAGGTTGTTGTTGCTTTCTTTGGTGATGGAGCATTTGAAGAAGGGGTGGTCCATGAGTCCTTGAATTTTGCTGCATTAAAAAATCTTCCTCTGATTTTTGTCTGCGAAAATAACGGTTACTCGGTATATTCAAACCTTGAGGAACGCCAACCAAAAAGACCAATTGCTCCTATACCCAAATCGCACGGATGGGAAATTTATATTGGTGATGGGAATGACATACAAGCTGTTGTTGATATTTCTTGTGAAGCGATTTCCAGGGCTCGTCAAGGTAAAGGCCCCCAGTTTTTGGAATTGGAAACCTATCGCTGGTCAGAGCATTGTGGGCCCAATGAAGACGATCATCTGGGTTATCGACCACCTCGGGAGTTGGAAAAATGGAAAGATAAATGCCCGATCAAGCGAACCCAAAAACACTTATTGGATGAGGGATTGATTTCGGAAAATAAACTCGTCGCCATTCAAGAAACCATTGAAAGCGAAATTCATAAAGCTTTTGAGTTTGCTCGATTAAGCCCTGCTCCAACTCCGGACACTTTATTCCATTTCTCTAATTTAGAAGATACTAAATGCGTGCCGAACTGACATTTGCTGAAGCAGTAAAAGAGGCAATTGATTATTGCATGTCCCAGGACGATAGTGTGTTCGCAATTGGAGAAGGTGTCCCTGATCCGAAGGCAATATTTGGAACTACTCTTGGCTTGCGCGAAAAATATGGTCCAGACAGGGTTTTGGATATGCCTTTGTCAGAAAATGCTTTGACAGGGGTTTGCGTTGGAAGTGCTTTGTCAGGTATGCGTCCTATTCTGATGCACCAGCGTGCCGACTTTGCATTTCTTTCCATGGACCAAATAATCAACAATGCGGCTAAATGGCATTATATGTTCAACGGTCAAGCAAATACCCCGCTTGTCATTCGTATGGTCGTTGGCCGGGGATGGGGGCAAGGTCCTCAACACTCGAACAGTCCTCAAGCATTGTTTGCGCATATTCCAGGTCTTAAAGTAATTATGCCAACTAATCCTAAAGATGCTAAAGGCATGCTGATCTCTGCGATAGAGGATGATGGCCCGGTGATTTGTATCGAACATCGATGGACACATCACATCAAGGGCGATGTTCCTGAAGAACCATACAGGGAGCCGCTCGGGAAAGCACGCATTATGCGTGAAGGAAAGGATATAACCATTGCTTCCTTTTCGTATATGACCATTGAGGCTATTTCTTTGGCTGATGCTTTTAAAAAAGAAGGAATAAATATTGAAGTTATCGACATGCGAAGCGCCAGTCCTCTTGACCACGATACCGTAGTTGAATCAGTGCGAAAGACGGGTCACCTTGCGATCCTTGACACCAGCTGGACGACGTGTGGAATTTCAGCTGAACTGTCTGCTCGAGTCTCTGAAAAGGGGTTCAAATACCTAAAGAAGCCTCCGCTTCGAATTGCGCTTCCTGATATACCAACTCCAACTAGCCCACCTTTGTCGGAAACTTTCTACCCAACCGCCGATGTTGTCGGCCGGAAAATTTTAGAAATGCTTTCTATCCAAAGATCGGAAGATTGGGAAAAAGTTCTCAGTGAACTCCGAGGAAACGGGCCCTTCGATGTGCCATATCTGAATTTTAAAGGTCCCTTTTAAGGTGTTATTTTATAAGAGAGCCCAATAATTCATGACTGAAAAAGAAAAAATTATTGTAATAGGCAGCAACTGTTTTTCCGGTGCTTCATTTGTTAACTATGTGCTGGATGAAAACCCCCAAGCCACAGTGATCGGAATAAGTCGATCAGCTGAATACAATGATGTTTTTCTGCCCTACAAAAAAATCAACTCAGACCGCTTCACCTTTCATTGTTTGGATTTAAATATACATCTGGATGAAGTGATAGATATTATCAAAGGCTTTTGCCCAGATTATATTATAAATTTTTCTGCGCAGGGCATGGTAGGGCAAAGTTGGGGTAACCCGGAGCAATGGTTCCGTACAAATTGCATTGCCCTAATGAACCTTGCTAATGCTTTAAAAGAAGAAAATTATCTCAGGCGTTTTGTACAAATTTCCAGCCCAGAAGTATATGGCTCCTGTCAAGGTGTTATTACCGAAGATGCACAACTCAGTCCGTCAACCCCTTATGCGGCATCAAAAGCAGCAGGCGATTTGAGTCTGTTGCCCTTTTTTAAGAATTTTAATTTTCCTTTGGTTTACACGCGTGCCACTAATGTGTATGGGGCTTACCAAGCACTTTACAGAATCATTCCTCGATCAATCGTTTCAATAAAAAATGGTGACAAAATTCCTCTGCATGGAGGAGGAGTGGCTGTTAAATCATATATTCATATCAGGGATGTTTGTGCGGCAACTCTTGCAGTTGCCCGAAGAGGGGAGAATGGGCAGGTGTATCATATATCCCCGGAAAATGGGGATATCAGCATTAAAGAGGTTGTTCGCCTAATCTGTGAAAAACTTGGAAAAACTTTTGACTCGTGCGTGGAAATTATGGACGAAAGGTTAGGGCAGGATGCTTTTTATATTATTGATTCAGCAAAAATTCGAAACGAGCTCAACTGGAAGCCTGAAATCGGATTTGAGCAAGGCCTTGACGAAGTAATTTTGTGGGTGGAGGAAAATTTTGATGAGCTTCTAAAACTTCCAAGAGAGTATATTCACAAACCTTAGCTTATCTATAGTATTTATCTTTTTATACCCAAATAATTCATTATGAAACAAAAAGTAGTAATTCTTGGTAATAGTGGTTTTATCGGATCCTCGTTGGAAAGGGACCTTAGGGAAGTTGGTGGAATTCAAGTCGAGGGTCTCAACTCCTCTGATCTTGACCTAAGCGTAAAAGAATCCCCGGAAAAATTGGCAAAAATTTTAAACGAGGAGACCATATTATTTATTTTCTCCCGTTCACGGAAAAAGCAAAACAAAATTGACGGCTTTCATAATAATATTTTAATAGATCAAAATATTGCTCGTTGTCTGGAAAAAACCCCAGTTAAAAAATGCCTGTATTTCAGTTCTATAAGTGTATATGGAGAGGCAGCGACTAATAGTGCAATTACGGAGAATACTCCTGTTGATCCCTCCAACCTTTATGGGATAACCAAGTATGCGGGAGAAAAAATATTACAGGTTACCGCTCAAAAAGCAGGATTCCCACTGCTGGTCTTGAGATGTTGCAAGGTTTATGGACCTGGAAACACGGATATAATTTCTTATGGGCCGGACCAATTCATAAATGCCATCTTAAAGGATAGTAAGCTTGGCCTCTTCGGGGATGGTGAGGAAAAGCGAGATTACTTGTTCATTACGGATCTCATTGCTATAATTAAGCATTTAGCCTTTAGTGAGGCAGGAGGAACCCTGAATCTGGCGTCTGGGGATAGTTATTCCTTTAAAGAAATCGCTTTGATGCTCCGAAAGATAACTAATAAGGATTTTACCGAGATTTGCAGGGAAAGAGTATTGCCTGTGATTCATCAGAGGTTTGTTATTAAAAAACTTTTAGAAGCTTGCCCTGGAGTCAAATTTGCAGATCTTGAAAAAGGTTTGCAGGTGACATGGAGCTTTGTAAGCAAACAGGTTTCCCATAATGAGTATTAAAAATCCCAGTCTAAATTGTGAATGTCTTGCTTTTTATACGGTCGCAGTTTAGCGAAAATTAAAAATAATGTCCCAAAACTTCGAATTGACCAATTCTACTTTAAGCCCTGAGACAGTGGCTTATGATAGTTTGATAAGTAATTTAAGACCTCCTAAAGAGCTGATTCTGATTGCTCCCATGCAGGTACCCGAATCTGTCTTTGATTGTGAAACTGCCAATCGACAGGGCTACTTCAATTATCCTCCCGTAGGCCTGCTATACATCGCTTCGGTAGCGAAATATGTAAATCCTGACATCAAAGTGAAAATTGTTGACCTCAATTTGGAGTTACTTCGTGAGTCTCAGACGGATAACTTCCATTATGGTTTCTGGGAAAAATATCTCTCAGATATTATTGAGAGTTGTGATCTCCCGTACATTGGTATTTCCTGCATGTTCGATGTGAATAAAGAAGTTTTTATTCAAATCTCTCAGTTTATCGGAAAAAACTTTCCGGATGCTCCAATTATTGGCGGAGGTGTTCAGGCTACTTATGATTATGAGGAGCTCCTGCAGGAAGGTGGTTTTGATTTTATTTTTCGGAAAGAAAGTGAAGCACCATTTGCAATATTTTTAGAAAACATATGTAAGGGAGAGCTGGCTAAAAAGCCTGATGGCGTATCTTTTATTCACAGTAATCAGGTTTATAAGTTGGGTGAGCCTATAAAGGATAGCCCCGTAGAAATGGATATTCGAGAGTCCTACTCTTTAATTCCTATTGAGGAGTATTATCGGTACGGTGGGCTCGCTGTATTTTCACGCTTTAACGGGAAAGATAAGCCCTTCGCCACGGTATTGAGTAATAGAGGGTGTAGGGCATATTGCACATTTTGCACAGTTCGAGATTTCAATGGCAAAGGAATTAGGGCTCGAACGGTTGAGAGTGTAATCGATGAAATTAAGTTTTTATGGTCAAAAGGTATCCGCCAAATTGACTGGTTGGATGATGATTTTTTATGGGATAGGGAGCGCACTCTTCATCTCCTCCAAAGGATGACTGAAGAAACTCCAGATATGGAATGGATCAGTAATAACGGATTGATTGCGGCAGCAATTGATGAAGAAATTATGGAATGGATGGTCAGGTCTGGCCTAAAAGCATTGAAAGTAGGAATTGAGTCTGGAAACAATGCCATGCTTAAAAAAATCAAAAAGCCTACAAGCAAACGCAAACTATTAATGGCTTCTATGCTATTTAAAAAGTTTCCTAAGGTGTTCTACAGTGGAAATTTTATTATTGGGTTCCCCAATGAAACTTTTGGGGAAATGATGGACTCTTTTAATTTTGCCCAGCAACTGGGTTGGGACTGGGCGAGTTTTTATATTTGTCAGCCGCTGGTTGGGACTGAAATGTATTCGATGTTTCGGGATTTAGGTGTGAAGCAGATCGAAGGCGAAGATGCTACCAAAGCATTGAACCCTGGACGCTTGGCTCAGCGAGGCGAGTTTGGGTTGAGTTTTGAAAAACGGAAGGATGATATTTTAAGAGGAAGGGATATTTATAAACTTCCGATGGATATTATTCCTAGCGGCGAACAATTGAACGAAATCTGGTTTACTTTCAACTTTGACATCAATTTCTCTGGAAACCCTCATTTGAATGCTGGGACACAACTGGATAAAACAATGCGCTGGTTCGAGTCTATACTAGCGGGATACCCTCATGATGCATCCATGGCGTCAGCCTTGGCTTGGGGCACCAGGTTAATGAATAAGCCGGAGGTTTCCAAGATGTATCAGGATAATGTAGAAAATATTTTGTCTGAATCTGCTTATTGGCGTCGGCGAAGTGAAGAATTTCCAGAAATTCTTAAAATGGCTGGTCTGTAAATATTTTTTGAAAGAGAGAATAACTAATGGGTGAATTGTTCAACTTGACCAATGCTAATGTCAAACTTTATGATGGTCCTGCTCGTAATATGGATCCTACTTTTGGGATTGCGTATTTTGATAAAACCCGTGACACGGGTTACGGTGGCTATCATTACGATGGGCGATGGACCCCCGTTGCAGAGACTCTCATTAGTCACTACAAATTGAACTCCGAAAGCAAGGTGTTGGATATAGGATGTGGTAAAGGTTTTCTGCTGAAAGGTTTGCAGGAAGTTTGCCCCGAAATGGAGATCCGAGGTACTGAGGTTTCCGAGTACGCAATAGAAAATTCGCATCCCGATGTGAAAAGGCTAATAGATTTTGGTAGCGCAGAAAAGCTAGATTACCCAGATAATTATTTTGATTGCGTGACATCGATCAACACTTTTCATTTTTTAACACCTGAGAAAAGTGAAATCGCACTGCAGGAAATGTTGCGTGTTTTGAAAGATCCTCAAAAGGGATTTATTCAGGTTGATGCTTTTGTCAATGATGTGGAACGAGAACGTTTGTTAGCCTGGGCGCCAATAATCAAGTCTGTTTTTTCAGTGGCAGAGTGGCTCGATTTATTCAAAAGGCAGAATTACCAGGCAGATTATTATTGGACTTTTGTTCGCCCTCAAACGCCTGAAAAATTCGCATAAGGTCAATGTTTGAAATAGCTCATGCAATTCTCCTTGTTAACAACCGCTATGCACTTCAACTGCGAGATAACAAGCCAACTATTCCAGTGCCCGGAAAGTGGTCGCTTTTCGGGGGTGGCATTGAAAAAGGGGAGCTTCCTCTAGATGGAATAATGCGTGAAATTGAAGAAGAGCTTTGTCTTTGCCCTGCTGAATTCAAATTCTTATGGAATTATAAGCGACTGCATGAAACGGGACCCATGGCGAGTTATTATTTTTTTGAAGCAGATGTTACTCACCTTTGGGAGCAACACAGGCTCATGGAAGGACAGGCAGCTAAATATTTTAGCTTTACAGATCTCGATGATTTAGATATTCCCCCTTTTATTCAAGAAATACTTCATCGGCATCACACCGAAAGAATATCTTGAAACTTAATTCAAGTAACCTTAACTCAAAGAAATAACAGATGAAAGCTGCCGTACTATATAAGACCGGGGAGCCATTAGTTGTCGAAAATGACATTGAAATCCCTGACTTGCAACCCGGACAGGTGCTTGTTGAAGTAGCCTGTAGTGGTATTTGTCGAAGCCAGTTGATGGAAGCCCGAGGTAAGAGAGGCGAAGATAATTACCTTCCCCACCTGATGGGGCATGAGGGTGCGGGTAAGGTGGTTGATATTGGGGGAGGTGTGCAAAAGGTTTCAAAGGGTGATTCTGTGGTTCTTACATGGATCAAGGGAAAAGGTGCTAATTGTCCCGGAGCTATTTACAATAAAAAGGGAGTGAAAATAAATTCGGGTGGAGTAACCACCTTCAGTGATTATACAGTGGTGTCTGAAAATAGATGTGTGAAATTACCGGAAGGTGTTCCTCTTGATATAGCCACTCTTCTGGGATGCGCACTGCCTACTGGAGCCGGGATCGTTATGAACACAATTCGCCCAACTCAAGGGAGTTCCATTGCAATATTTGGGGCAGGGGGAATAGGGCTTAGTTCGTTAATGACCGCAACGGTATTTGCATGCTCTACTATTATTGTAGTAGATGTTGAAGATTTAAAACTGAAAAGAGCTCAAGAGCTGGGGGCGACACATTTAATTAACTCTAATAATGAGAATGCTGTTGATAAAATCTATCAGATCACACAAGGCAAAGGGGTTGACTATTCTATCGAGGCCGTAGGGAGGGCAAAAGTCATTGAGTTTGCATTTCAATCAGTCTGTGATAATGGGGGGCTTTGTGTGTTTGCAGGACACCCAGCAGTTCATGAGAGAATCAATCTTGATCCTTTTGATATGATAAAAGGGAAGAGAATACAAGGCTCATGGGGAGGGGGATGTGATCCTGATCGGGACATTCCTTTGCTAGCCAAATATTATTTGGAAGGGAAATTACCTCTGGAGAAGATGATCTCGCATCGATATAAACTAGAGGAAATTAATGAAGCCTTAGACAATTTAGAAAATAACAAAATGGCTCGGGCTCTTTTGGAAATGAATTAGCTTAAAAAAAGAACCGGAGCACACTAAGTTCCTGCCAAACAACCGAAGAAGGCTCGGCTGTGGCTTGGCAATGGAGACTGTGTTCGCCATAGATCAGAATATAAGGATCATGTTTGGTCGTATGATTTTGTCCATGAAAGAACAAAAGACAAACGATCCTTTCGGATTCTGACGATTATAGATGAGTTTGCTCGTGAGAGTCTGGGCACGGTTGTGAGAAGGAAGTTTACTTCGTTGGATGTGATTGAAGTTTTGTCAGAACTATTTATTACACGAGGGTTGCCTAAGCATATCCGTTCAGATAATGATCCGGAGTTCACATCAAGAGCGATTCGGCAATGGTTGAATAATCTAGAGGTTGGCCCCTTATTCATTCAACCAGGCAGTCCCTGGGAGAATGGCTATAATGAATCCTTCAATAGAAAACTCAAAGATGAATTACTGAATGGAGAGATATTTTATACTCTAAAAGAAGCGAAGATCATGATCGAGAGGTGGCGGGTTCATTACAATACTAAAAAACCGCATACGAGTCTGGGGGATCGACCGCCAGCACCGGAAACGATACAGATTCCAAACACTATTATGACTTATGAAAACT
>Ga0315338_1003686_pt1 | contig 13063 bp, 13 predicted proteins | sample ASW8metaG_FD_204518 | JGI IMG/M metagenome (GOLD analysis project Ga0315338, IMG submission 204518) | Ammonia-oxidizing marine archaeal communities from Monterey Bay, California, United States - ASW #8 | ecosystem: Environmental > Aquatic > Marine > Coastal | place: USA: California | collected... | reverse complement strand
AACACGTAGAGCCAGCGTGGATGATCGAGCCCCTTGGCAAAAGGCTGCACCCGTAAACCCTTGCCGGGCTGCGGCATCGCATCACTCTGCCAGCCGACTGCGGGGGCAATATTAACCACTGGCAGAAAATCGGTTCGGGGCTCGGGCAGCGCGGGGTGTGGCCCCATTCCGGCCTTTATCGGCAGCGCCTGCTGCGTGCCGCAGCCGGCAAGGGTCAGCGCGATGCCGAACAGTGAAAGACAGAGGCGCGGGGAATTATTCACGGGATTTCCTTGTCGGTGTTAAGGCAGCCGGAAAACAGTTCAGTTGGCCAGAGGTGCTTGGCAACCTCTAAAACTGACCTGCCTGGGACGGTGACGTTCACCCGGCCGAAACAAATTTGCACGAGCGCAGATGGCCATTCGGCTATCGGATTGCTCGTCATACGAGGAGAGACAGATGGATAAGTCAGCATCAGCCCATTGGCAAGGTTCGTTGAAAGAAGGTAAAGGTACCATCTCCACCGAAAGCGGCGCACTCAAAGCCAACCCATATGGTTTTAACACCCGCTTTGAAAATCAGCCCGGTACCAATCCTGAAGAATTGATTGGCGCAGCGCATGCCGGTTGTTTCTCGATGGCCTTTTCGATGTTGCTGGGCGAAGCCGGCTACACGCCGGACAGCATCGACACCAAAGCTGTGGTAACGCTAACCAAGCAGGATGATGGTTTCGCGGTAACCGCGGTAGCGCTGACCATGACTGCGGCGATTCCCGGTATTGAGCAGAAAGAGTTTGACGAGATTGCCGGCAACGCCAAGAAGGGCTGCCCGATTTCCAAGTTGTTGAAAGCCGATATCAGCCTGGATGCCACACTCAAAGGCTGATCTACCGCCGGCGGCCTCTCACAACGAAAGGCCGCCGCGTGAAAAATCATTAACTCACGCTCAATCAAGGCTTGTTGCTTCCAGCCTTAAGCCTGTTTCGCTTGCAGCTTTTAGCCGACCACCATAATGCCGTCCATTTCTACTGGTACGCCTTTGGGCAGAGCGGCAACGCCAATCGCGGCGCGAGCAGGGTAGGGCTTCTCGAAGTAACGCTCCATGATTTCGTTGACCGTGGCGAAGTTGCCCAGGTCAGTCAGGAAGATGTTCAGTTTGACGATATCCTGCAGCTTGCCGCCGGCAGCTTCAGCCACTGCAGTCAGGTTGTCGAATACCTGGCAGACCTGCGCCTCAAACCCTTCAACCACCTCCATGGTGGCGGGGTCTAGCGGAATCTGGCCCGACAGGTAAACCGTGTTGCCCACCTTGATGGCCTGCGAATAAGGGCCGATAGCGGCAGGTGCCTGCTCGCTGGTAATAACTTGCTTGTTCATGAGTGCTCCAGAGAAATCAATTTTTCAGACGTGTAATACGCATCACGCCGGTGAGGGAGCGAATGCGTTTGATCAATTGTGACAGGTGCAGGCGATCGCGCACGCGAATGACCAGTTGAACCACGCTAATGCGACCGTCGCGCTCATCCACGCTGATCTTGTCGATGCTGGCGTCGGCTACGGTAATGCCAGTGGCCAACTGGGCGATAATGCCGCGTTGATGCTCCAGCTCGACCCGCAGTTCGACGGTAAATTCACCGCTAACGTCTTTGTCCCACGTCAGGTGCAGGGTTTTTTCAGTATTTTGACGGCTGTCGACCAGGTTTTTGCAGTTCTCTTGGTGGATTACCATACCCTTGCCAGATGACAGGTAGCCGATGATGGGGTCTCCGGGGATCGGATTACAACAACGCGCGAAGCTGACCACCAGGCCTTCGGTGCCGCGGATCGCCAAGGCATTGTCGCCACTGCCGGCAGCGCTTTCGGCCTGATCGATGCGCTGCCTTTCAGTCTCTTCCGAGCCGCCGTCGGTGGCCAGTAGCCGCCGCGCGACCACATAGGCCATGCGATTGCCCAAGCCGATGTCGGACAGCAGATCTTCCAGCTCCTGCATTCCGCAGTCATGCAGCACTTGGTCGATGCGCGCGGGCGGAATGTCCGCCAGGTGGGTATCGAAGCTGGCCAGTACCTTGTCGAGCAGACGCTCGCCAAGGGCGATCGATTCGGAGTGGCGCTGATGTTTGAGGAAATGACGAATGTTGCTGCGCGCCTTGCCGGTAATCACGAAACTCAGCCAGGCAGGATTAGGGCGCGCACCGGGCGCAGTGATGATCTCTACCGTCTCGCCGCTCTGAAGGGGCTCGGACAACGGCGCCAGCCGACGATTGACCCGGCAGGCGATACAGCTATTGCCGATATCTGTATGCACCGCGTAGGCGAAGTCAACCGGTGTGGAGCCTTTTGGAAGCTCCATAATGCGCCCTTTTGGGGTGAATATGTAGACTTCATCGGGGAAAAGGTCGATCTTGACGTTCTCAATAAACTCCAGCGAGTTGCCAGCATTTTGCTGCAGTTCAAGCACACTCTTCAACCATTGGCGGGTGCGCGCATGGTTGCCGTTGATCACGTCATCCTTGGACTTGTAAACCCAGTGCGCGGCAATTCCGCTGTTGGCCAGTTCTTCCATCTCTTCGGTGCGAATCTGTATTTCGATCGGTACGCCGTGCATACCAAAAAGCGTGGTATGCAATGACTGATAGCCGTTGGCCTTGGGGATGGCGATGTAATCCTTGAAGCGGCCCGGGAACGGCTTGTACAGGCTGTGCACGGCGCCGAGCACGCGATAGCAGGTATCGGGCTTATCGACGATGATCCGAAAGGCGTACACATCCATGATTTCAGTAAAGGCCTTCCGCTTGCCGCGCATCTTTTGGTAGATGCCGTAAAGATGCTTCTCGCGGCCCATCACAGTGCCACTAAGACCCTCGCGTTCAAGGCAAGCCTGCAGTGCCTCAAGGATCCGGTTCAGCAGCTCCTTGCGGTTACCGCGAGCGCTGCGCACGGCACGGTCGATCAGCTGTGAGCGCATCGGGTACATAGACTTGAAGCCAAGGTCTTCAAACTCGGTACTCAGGCTGTGCATGCCCAGCCTGGCGGCAATGGGCGCGTAGATCTCCAGCGTTTCCTTGGCGATGCGGCGGCGTTTTTCCGGAATCAGGGCGCCCAGGGTGCGCATGTTGTGCAAGCGGTCGGCCAGCTTGACCAGGATTACGCGGATGTCGCGGGCCATTGCCAGCGCCATCTTCTGAAAGTTCTCGGCCTGCGCTTCTGCCTTGGTTTCGAAGGTCATCTGGGTCAGCTTGCTGACGCCATCAACCAGGTCGGCAACGGTTTCGCCGAACTGCGCCACCAGCGCATCCTTGGGTATGCCGGTATCTTCAATCACGTCGTGCAGCATGGCGGCCATCAGGCTCTGATGGTCCATGTGCATGTCGGCAAGAATATTGGCTACTGCGAGGGGGTGGGTGACGTAGGGCTCGCCACTGCGACGGGTCTGACCGTCGTGCGCCTGTTCGGCATAGAAATAGGCGCGCCGGACCAGGTTGACCTGATCCGGCTCGAGATAACTGCCGAGACTATCGGCAAAGACTTCTATGGCAGACATGTAGCTCTCCTGCGCCTACCGAGGTAGGCGTAAACGTCAGGAATGCCCGGCCTGCGCAATCTGCTTACTCGGCTTCGTCGGATTCCAGCGAGTAAAGCGGTTCTTGCTGATCTTGTAGGGCTTCTTCGGCCATGATCTTGTTGGTAACCAAACCATCAGCAATTTCGCGCAGGGCAACAACGGTCGGCTTGTCGTTCTCCCAGGCTACCTTGGCTTCTTTGCCGCCGGTGGCCAGCTGACGTGAACGCTTGGAAGCCAGCATGACCAGCTCAAAACGGTTTTCTACATTTTCCAGGCAGTCTTCAACGGTAACGCGGGCCATGGTGTTACTCCGGGACGGGTATCTTTAATGAAAGCGAGTGCGTGCCTATTCGGGACGCAGGACCGCACAGTGTACTGAATTGCGCCTCAATCTGACAAGAGCGCCTGTAGCAGGCGAGTGTGGCGCAGTTGCTGGGAGCTGGTCTGCAGGTGCTTGGCGCGCAGAATCGCCTTTAGATCATCCAGTGCGGTGGTGAAATCGTCGTTGATTACCAGGCTGTCGAACTCGACGTAATGGCTCATTTCGGCCACCGCCTCAGCCATGCGCTTTTCAATCACCTCACTGGCATCCTGGCCGCGGCCGGTGAGGCGATCACGCAACGCGCTCTGCGACGGCGGCAGAATAAAGATGGCGTGCGCGTGGGGCATGGCATGCCGTACCTGTTGCGCGCCTTGCCAATCGATCTCCAGAATGAGGTCGTGGCCTTCAGCCAGGGTGTTCTCAACGGTGCTTTGCGAGGTGCCGTAGAGGTTGCCGAAAACTTCGGCGTGCTCAAGAAAGTCGCCGTGTTCAACCAGGCGTACGAAAGCTTCGCGGCTGGTGAAGTGATAGTTGACGCCGTCAACCTCGCCCGGACGCATGGCGCGCGTGGTATGCGAGACGGAGACGTGCAGGTTATCGGTTTGCTCCAGCAGCGCCTTGACCAGGCTGGTTTTGCCTGCGCCGGAGGGGGCAGAAATGATGTACAGAGTGCCGGTCGCGTGGCTCATCGGAAACAGTGTCCTGCGGGTCGATTGTCGGGGGAGTGGCGCAAATTATAGGGATATTGGTCGCCGCCGTCATGGGTAACCTTTGTGAAGCACAATCCGTTAAGCTGGGGGTATCGGTCAAATAGCAACAGGGTACACATCGGTATGATCTCGAAATGGCAGTGGCTGCTGGCTCAGCTGACCCGCATGCTCTGGATACGTGCATCGCTGTTTGCGCTGCTGGCGGTTTTTGCGGCGCTACTAGCCACCGCAGCTGACCGCGTGATGCCCGAGGGTTTGCCGCTCAGTATTGGTGCGGAATCGGTCGAGCCGATCTTGCACATCCTTGCCTCCAGCATGCTGACGGTCACCACTTTCTCACTCACGGTAATGGTATCTGCCTACGCTGCTGCCACCACCAGCGTTACACCACGCGGCGTGCGGCTGCTGATGCAGGACACTACCACGCAGAACGTGCTGGGCACCTTTCTTGGCTCATTCCTGTTCAGTCTGGTGGCGATTATTGCGCTCAATACCGGGGCGTATGGCGAGCGCGGGCGCATCGTGCTGTTCGTGTTTACCTTGCTGGTAATACTCATCATTGTTATTACCATGTTGCGCTGGATCGAGCATTTGTCCCGCTTTGGACGCGTGGGCGATACCACCGACAGGGTCGAGCAGGCTACGTTGTCCGCCTTGCATAACCGCATCGACAATCCATGTATGGGCGCGCGGCCTTGGCTGGACGGGGTTTTGCCGGCCGACGTGATTCCGGTATATGCGGAGTGTGTGGGCTATGTGCAGCATGTGGATGTGGAGCGACTGCAGGAAGCGGTTGAGGGGCAGGCGTTGCAGGTCTATGTGGGCAGTTTGCCCGGTGGTTTCGTGCACTCCGGCGCCGCGTTGGCCTGGGTAGGCGCAGCTGCTGACAAGCAGACGCTGGACAGATTGTGTGCAGCCTTCACGGTGGGCAAGGAGCGCTCCTTCGACCAGGATCCGCGTTTTGGTCTGGCGGTACTGGCGGAAATTGCTTCGCGCGCTCTGTCGCCGGCGATGAATGACCCCGGCACCGCCATCGATGTGATCGGGCGGGGCGTTCGTGTGTTATCGGGTTGGCCTGCCGATCCGGGAACGGTGCTTTCCAAGGCCATTCACTACTCTCAGGTGAGTGTGCCCCCGCTGGCTCTGGGTGATTTATTCGACGATGTGTTTTCCCCTATTGCGCGGGACGGTGCCAGCCTGATCGAGGTGCAGGCGCGCCTGCAAAAGGCTTATCAGGGACTGGCGGCCAAAGCGGGCAGTTTTCAGGCCGAGTCGCAGCGGCATGCGGCGCTGGCGCTCAAGCGTGCTGAAACGGCAATGACGCTAGAAGAGGATTTGACCAAAGTGCGCTCGCTCGCTGCAGCACTGGTGAACTGATCGGTTTTGCTTTCGTTGCGCAATAGGCGCGCCAGGCCGTGTTGATTTTGCTCGGCCGTTGCTTCAGCTGTATACAATAGAGATCCGTTTGCCGGTATTCGAGAGACCGCTTTGAAGAATGAACGCCGTTTAACCCCCGCGGCTATCCGCGCTGCGCCTGTGGCCGCTGGTGATCCTTCGCAGACAGATAGCGCTCTGCCAGGCCGGCCCAAGGGCGCTCAGCGCCAGGATGCCATTTACCGTGCCATCAGCGAGGCGGTAATCGAGCATCGCCTCAAGCCCGGCGCTCGGCTGCGTGAGGATGCGCTAGCCGACGTGTTTGGCATCAGCCGCACCGGCATTCGCAAGGTGTTGCAGCGTTTGGCGCTGGAGCAGTTGATTACTCTGACGCCTGGCAAGGGCGCGGCTGTCGCGCGTCCGTCTGCTGAAGAGGCGCGCGAGATATTTGATGCCCGGCGACTGACCGAGTGCGCTTTGATGGCGCGCCTGGCAACGCGTATTCAACCGGCCGAGCTGGCGCAATTGCGCACCTTGGCTGGTGACGAGCAGCAAGCATTGCAGGGGCACGAGCAGAGTGTGGCGATTCGCCTGTCGGCGGATTTTCATGCGCGGCTGGCGGAGCTGGCGGGGAATCAGACGCTGGCGCGTTTCGTTGGCCAGCTGTGCTCGCGCTCATCGCTGATTCTGGCGGTCTACGGCCATGCCGGGAATCTGGGCTGCGAGTGCAACGATCATAATCAACTGGTCGACCTGCTGCAGGCCGGCGACAGTGAACAGGCAGCAGCCTTTATGCGTCGTCATCTTGACTCGATCGAAGCTTCGCTGTCGATTGACGAGGCGCCGGATGAGGCCCCGGACCTGCGCGATATCTTCGCGACCTATCGATAGGCCAGCAATCGGCCGCCGATAAACCGCGGGCTGAGCGCGACCGGGCGGTGCGCTCAGCCTGTGCGGGTTACTCTCGGAAGCGCTGGCAGGGGGCCCAGTACATCATCAGCAGGTAGTAGCTCAGGCCTGCAGGAATCAGGCTGGCGTACCAAGAAATAACCGAGATATTCAGCGCGACTATCGCACCGATGGCCGTAGCGATCAGCGCGGCGTAATTGACGCCGCGATAGGGCCCTTGCGCGTCATACAGGTATTCCAGGTTCAACGTGCGCTTGCGCAGCAGATAATAGTCGACCACCAGAATCGCAAAGATCGGACCGAGGAAGGCCGAATAGGTCTGCACGAACACCTGCAGGCCGGCGGCCGAGTCTTCGCTGACCAGCTTCCACGGGAAGGTGGCAAAGGCCAGCAGGCCGACAATGATCGTCGCCGGGCGAAACTTTATTTTGAACACATCCATCAGCACGTAGGTTGGCGGCACCACGTTGTTCAGCACGTTGGTGGTGACCTGCGCAAAGGCAATGAACAGTAGCGTGGTCATTAGCAGCGGTGTGTTGTCTACGGCATTGGCAAACACCTGAATCGGGTCAGCCACGCCGGTGGCTTCCGATACCATGTAGCCGATCAACCCCATGAACAGCGTGCAGGGCAGGATCGACATGGAGTAGATGGTGGTCAGCAAGCCGGGGCTGGTGCCGTGTTTATGCTCGCGCGAATAATCACTCACGTTCAGAATCATGGTGCTGTAGATGCCGAGAAACAGCATGGTCGCACTCCAGAAAGGCAAGCCCCACGAGCCCTGCATGGTCAGCAGGTTACTCGACAGCTCGCCCCCATAGCGCTGCACTGTGCTGTAGAACATGTACACCAGCGAAGCGAGAATAAAGGCGCTGCCTACGTTCTCCAGCCACTTGATGCCCTGAAAGCCCATTACCGAGAGGCCGATCTGCAAAAACTGAAAGGTGATGAAAAAGAACACCAGATTGTCGAAGCCAAATAGCGTGGCCGAGACCATATTCAGCGCGCCGGCGCCGATCCAGCTCTGAAAGCCGTACCAGACAATCGCCGGCACCGCGCGTACCAGGCCCGGCAAGCGCGTGCCGCCAAAGCCAAAGGCACTGCGTGCCTGCACCATAAAGGGGATGCCGTATTTGTAACCGGCGGCGCCGTTGAGCACCAGGGCGATCCCGATAACAAAGCAGCCGATGGCAATCGCCAGTGTCGCCTGCAGCAGGTTAAGCGTGCCGACTACACTGGAGCCCATGGTAAAAGTGCCAATGGCCACACAGCCGCCGAACCAGGCCAGCAGATAGGAAAGCCGGCCCATGATGCGGGTCTTTTGCGGCGCCAGCGATTCCTCGCCCGGCGCCTTGCTGGCGGTGGTTTGGCCGGCCGGGTTTGCGGTGTTGACGTCAGTATTCATGAGGCAGCCTCTTGGCATTTGTTGTGCATTGTTATCTCCACAGGTTCAGCTGTCGTTTACTGCTTGTGAGTGCTGGTTATGCTGGTAGACGCCACGCCCGGTTCAGCGGCGCGGTGGTTAGTCCAGCGTGAGGTTGGAATAGCGCGCGAAGCTGCCGCTAAAGGGTTTCGGTAACGGAAAGGCCAGATCGCCAAACTTGCTGGTGCCCAACCCCAAACCGACCACGGCTTCGGCCAGCTTGACCGCGGCGGTTACGCCCTCGACGATCGGCAGGCCCACAGCCTCGGTGATTTGGGGCGTAAGGTCGGCCATGCCGCCACAGCCGAGCACGATGGCGCCGATGTTGTCTTCGCGTTTGACGCGCAGGCATTCTTCGATGATCAATTGCAGCGCCAGATCGGGGTTCTCTTCCAGTTCCAGCACGGGGATATCGGCCGCGCGTACCCGGCGGCAACTGTGGCTGAAGCCGTAGCTATCGAGCAGGTGCTCGGCGATGATGGCGGTACGGGGCAGGGTGGTAACTACCGAGAAGCGCGTGCTGATCAGGCTGGCAACATGGAAAGCCGCCTCGGCAATGCCGATGACCGGCGCGCGGGTCAGCTCACGAGCCGCATTCAGGCCGGGGTCGCCAAAGCAGGCGATAATGTAAGCATCGGCGCCCTCACGTTCACCGGCCAGTACTTCTTCGACAACGCCGACCGCGCTGATGGCCTCGTCGAAGTGGCTCTCGATTGAGACCGGACCGCAGCTCGGCTGGCTGGCGGTAATCAGGGTGCCGGGCGAGGCGATGGCCTTGGCGGCGCTGCCGATGGTATCGGTCATGGCGCGAGTGGTATTGGGGTTGATGACGCGAATATGCATTGCTCTGGCCTGTTCTGGAGTGAGACGCCTGTTGTTTGTACACAACAGCATTTGATAATTGTATACAATTGATCGAATGTAAAACCAAAGATTGCCCCTGCTTATTGTTCGCAATAAGCAGGCCTTGCGCGCCATCGCCGCGTGCAGCCAGTAAAAAACGTAAAAAAGGACCCGCAAGCATGAGCAACAGCGCCGATTATCCCCGTGATCTGATTGGTTACGGCAGAACGCCACCCGAGGCAAACTGGCCCGGCAAGGCGCGTATCGCCGTGCAGTTTGTGCTGAACTACGAAGAAGGCGGCGAGAACTCTGTGTTGCACGGCGACAGCCATTCCGAGCAGTTTCTGTCCGAGATTGTTGGCGCTGCTGCCTACTCGGCGCGGCACCTGAGCATGGAGTCGATCTACGAGTACGGCTCGCGCGCTGGCGTATGGCGGCTACTCAACGAGTTTGAAAAGCGCGGCCTGCCGCTGACCGTGTTTGGCGTGGCCATGGCGCTGGAGCGCCATCCCGAAGTGGCGCAGGCTTTCAAGGAGCTGGGCCACGAAATTGCCTGCCACGGCTGGCGCTGGATTCATTACCAGGATGTACCTGAGGCGGTAGAGCGCGAGCATCTGGAGCGCGCACTGGAGGTATTCCAGCGCCTTTACGGTGCACAGCCGGACGGTTGGTACACCGGGCGTGATAGCCCCAACACCCGCCGCCTGTTGCTGGATCAGGGCGGCTTTTTGTATGACAGTGATTACTACGGCGATGATCTGCCGCTCTGGACCCGCGAGGCCGACAGCCAGGGTGAATTGCATAACCATCTGATCGTGCCCTACACGCTGGATACCAACGACATGCGCTTTGCCTCGCCGCAGGGTTTCAATACCGGCGAGCACTTTTTCCAGTACCTGAAAGACGCCTTTGATGTGCTCTACGCCGAAGGTGAAGAGCTGCCGAAGATGCTCTCGATCGGCCTGCACTGTCGACTGATAGGCCGCCCCGGCCGCTTCCGCGGGCTGCAGCGTTTTCTTGATTACATCGAATCCCATGATCGGGTCTGGGTGACACGGCGCGTCGATATCGCCCGTCACTGGGCCGAGCATCACCTCGCACAGAACCAGGAGTCAGCATGAGCAAGCCATCAACACCCCGCAGCTATTACGCGCCCACTGGCGGGCATCCGCCACAGACCCAGCTGACCACTGATCGTGCAGCCTTCACCGAGGCTTACGCGGTGATCCCCAAGGGCGTCATGCGCGACATCGTCACCAGTCATTTGCCGTTCTGGACTGGTACTCGCCTGTGGGTGCTATCGCGCCCACTGAGCGGCTTTGCCGAGACCTTTTCGCAGTACATCATGGAAGTGCAGCCTGACGGCGGTAGCGACCAGCCGGAAACCGATGCCACAGCCGAAGGCGTACTGTTCATCGTTGAAGGTGGTATGACCCTCACCCTCAATGGTCAGCAGCACCAGATGAAGGAAGGTGGCTACGCCTTTATTCCGCCAGCCAGCGACTGGCAGGTACGCAATGATTCCGGCGCCGTGGTGCGCTTTCATTGGCTTCGCAAGGCCTACCAGAAAGTCGAGGGTATCGACGCGCCGGAAGCCTTCGTTACCAACGAAAACGACATTGAGCCGCTGGTGATGCCCGGCACCGACGGCGCCTGGAGCACCACGCGTTTTGTCGACATGAGTGATATGCGCCACGACATGCACGTGAACATCGTCAACTTCCAGCCTGGTGGCGCGATTCCCTTTGCCGAAACCCACGTCATGGAGCATGGCCTCTATGTACTGGAAGGCAAAGCCGTCTACCTGCTGAACAAGGATTGGGTAGAGGTGGAAGCCGGTGACTACATGTGGCTGCGTGCCTTTTGCCCTCAGGCCTGCTACGCCGGCGGCCCCGGACCGTTCCGCTACCTGTTGTACAAGGATGTGAACCGCCACATGAAGCTGCCGACCTTTGCTCGCTGAGGAGTGATAGATATGGCTGTTGCCATGTTGGAGTTGCGAGCCGAGCCACTCACCCCGGAGGCCTTCGCGGCCTTCGGTGATGTGATCGACTCGCGCAGCTCTGAGCACTTTATGATCAATTCCGGCCGCACTCGTCGGCATCATGACCTGGCCAAGGTTGAAGTGGCGGGCGAGTCACCGCGCGTGCTGATCAGTATCTTCGTCAGTCAACCGGTTGAGGTGCCCCTGGAGTTGACCTTTCTCGAACGTCACCCGCTCGGCAGCCAGGCGTTCATGCCGCTGCATGAAGAGCAGTTTCTGGTTGTAGTGGCGCCGCCCGGCGACACTATCGATCCGACCGAGGTGCGCGCTTTCATTACCGATGGTCGTCAGGGTGTCAACTACGCCAAAGGCACCTGGCATGCGATTCAATCGGTACTCGAGCGCGAAGGCGAGTTTCTGGTGGTGGATCGCGGGGGGGCAGGGCACAACTGTGATGAGTATCCGATCGGCATAGAGGTCACGCTGGCTTGATGCGTGCGCCGATCCGGCAGGTTTCTAAGATCCGTTGGACGGCGCTATCCCTGCCGGGCCGTGACCTACCCTGGATTCAACGGCTCATGAATGGGTGTACTTCAACCGGTCAATCACCAGACGAAAGGCCGAGCTGATATTGCGTCTGCCTGAGTAACACAGACAGTAACCATCAAATGGTGGGCACCAGTCCGCCAGCACGCGCCTAAGGGTGCCGTTTTCAATGTCTTCGATTACCTCCGGTTCGGTTACGAAAGCAATGCCATGTCCGGCCTTGGCTGCCTCAATGCAGATATCGCTCTCACTGAAAATAAACGGGCCGCTGACTTTTTTGACTATCTCCTGGCCGCTCTTTTCAAACTCCCAGTCATAGGCTGGCGAATGGGACTGGAAGCGCAGTGTGAGGCACGCGTGGCCGTCGAGATCATCGGGGTGCTGCGGTGCTCCGTGCGCCTTGAAGTACGCGGGCGAAGCCACCGCGGCCAAACGAATGGGCGGGCCGATGTTGACCGCAATCATATCCGGGCTGACGTATTCCCGTAACCGAACTCCTGCATCTACGCGCTCCCCGGCGAGGTCGGTGAGCCTGCTTTCCAGGTTCAGCTCAATCTGGATTTCAGGGTAATCGCGGACCAGTTGCGACAACTTCGGCCAGAGTAGGGTACGTAGCGCGGGTTTGCTGGTGGCGATGCGGACCAGCCCCCGTGGCACATCACCCAGTTGGCGCAGCTCTTCGATTCGGGCGTTGATCATGCCCAGACCGGGGCGCAGGGCCGCCAGCAACTTTTCGCCTGCATCCGTGGTTGAGACGCGCCGTGAGGTGCGGTTGAGAAGCTTGATGCCGACGTGGCTTTCCAGCCGCCTGACCGCATGGCTCACCGCCGACTGTGACAGGTTCAGATGTGCGGCTGCACGGGTAAAGCTCCTTTCCTCTGCCACGGCCATGAATAGCGTCAGGTCAGATAACTCTTCACGCATGGTTGCATACCTCGGTTGGCACGCTCTGAATATCATCAGGCGGCTTCTGTTGTATAGATTGATGAATAATTAATGGTGATTAGTAGCGTATTTTTATTTTATATCAACAATTTTGTATCTATTGATGCACATAATTCATCATTGCAATGAAGATAAGGCTATTGTTGGACTTGGCTCCGGATCTTAAGGTCTCTTTACGAAAGCAGAGAACGAGAGCCCATGGAGTCATCAATTAACAAAGGCAGAACAACCTTCGACGCTCAGGTGGCGACTGCACCAGCAGAGACTTCGGGTCAGTGGAGCGCTGTATTCGCCATGACCCTTTGCGTCTTTACCCTGATTGCTTCGGAGTTTATGCCCGTCAGCCTGCTGACGCCTATCGCCGGAGCATTGGGCGTCAGCGAAGGAATGGCCGGGCAGGGTATTGCCATTTCCGGCGCTTTTGCTGTGATCACCAGCCTGTTTATTTCAGTGCTGGCGGGCAGTCT
>Ga0315338_1003685_pt1 | contig 13069 bp, 13 predicted proteins | sample ASW8metaG_FD_204518 | JGI IMG/M metagenome (GOLD analysis project Ga0315338, IMG submission 204518) | Ammonia-oxidizing marine archaeal communities from Monterey Bay, California, United States - ASW #8 | ecosystem: Environmental > Aquatic > Marine > Coastal | place: USA: California | collected... | reverse complement strand
GTCGGCCATGACATTGGCAGGCACCGACCAGTACGGCATCTTTCCGTGTTTCTCGCCACCTACAGCCTCGAACCGCGCTTTCGTCGAATCATCTGCGCGGAGGCAGGCGGTCCCTGCCGAGTCGACGAGCACGAACATCACGCCGCTCTCGAATACGCCATGGCCGCCGAACATCTTCTTCGTCGTGACCTCGCCGAGCGAGGCCAAGTCGTCAACGAGACCTTCGGCTACCGCAGTCGCTTCGCCCGTCAGACGAGCGCCCTTCTCTCCCACAGTCCAGCTCCCCGATCAGATGTCTGGCGTTGCCAGCCAATCGTCCAACACCGACCGGTCGCCGATGACTTCGACCGAAGCCACTGGCACCCGTCCCCACAGCGCCAACAGAATGTCGGAAGCAGCGCCGCGCAGAACAGCGTCACCCTTTCGATGCGAGCGGTCGAGATCGAGCGCGCGCCCGTCGAGCTTCGCCCACCACTCACCATCGACGTCAGTGCAGTGAACGTGCAAGCTGCCCTTCACGGTCGGAACCGGAATCTCATCACCAGCCGCGTCTGAACGGACATGCACGTCGAACCATTCGTCGATCCCGTCGGCGGCGACAACGCCATCGATGGGTGCCGAGACACCAGTGGCGCTTTCGGCATCCCATCGATGCACTGCGCTTTCCTGAGCCATACGACGCCACCAGAACGAGGCGACCTGATCGCCAACCGACCAGTTCCAAGACGGTGCGGCCGGGTCTGTTGCCGCAAACGCGGCCATCACTCCTGCCACGCTCTCGTCGTAGAAGTCGGCGACACCAACTCCGTCAGGACGCTCGGCGAAGGTCTCAGGCCGAGCCCCGTGGGTCAGGGCGTGGGTCACCATTCGGTACACCGCCGACACGTGATCGACGAGATCCCCGAGGGTCCAGCCAGGGCACGGAGGGATGGGCGCGGCGAGGTCACCACGAGCGAGCTCGGCGATCCGCGCCGAGTCGCTGACGGTCGATTCGAGATAGTCCGATAGCTGCATGCACACTCCTGTCGTGCTCCCATCCTGACCGAAGATCGCCTCGTTCGCAGCAATCGCCGGCGGTAGGGTCGCGTCGACATGACTGCACCCGACACAGGGCGCTCCACGCTCCTGGAGACGCTTCGAGGCCTGGTCATACCGGTGTACCTGCCCTGGATGACCGGCGGCCTCGGTGTCGCGATGCTCATTCCGGTTCTTCCGATCTATCTGAAGGACTCGGGCCTGAGCTTCACGCTCGTATCAGTCGTGCTCGCCGCCACAGGGTTCGGAGCGATGCTCGGCGGACTGCCCACAGGGGCACTGCTTGCTCGAATCGGCGAGAACCGAGTGATGGTGATTTCGCTCGTGCTGATGGGCGGCGCCACTGCAGCACTTGGCGTCACCACCGCGGTGGTCGGTCTGACGGTGCTCCGATTTGTGCACGGAGCCGGATCGGTCGGTCTGCGTCTGAGCCGCCAGACGTTCGTGACTCGAAAAGTCAGGGCCGATGTACGAGGCCGATCTCTCGCGCTCATGGGCGGATCGGCGCGGCTGGCGACGCTGGTCGGACCAGCCGTCGGTGGTGTGCTCGCCGACCAAGCTGGCTACCGCTGGACGTTCGCAATCAGCGGAATCATCACGCTCGTCGGGCTCGTTCCCGTTCTCGCCAGAGGCATCGATGACGGCGTCGACACAAACGAAACCGTGATGGTCACCGTCGATGCGAACGACGAACCAGAGCTCGGGCTCGTCGCAGCGCTCCGGAAGCATCGTCGAGCGTTGGTGATCGGAGGTCTCGGTCCTGCCCTCGTGATGAGCGTGAGACAGGGGCGGCTCATCATCCTGCCGCTGATCGGCAACGAGCTCGACCTCAGCAACACATCGATCGGCATCCTCGTCGCCGTTGGCACAGGAGCCGACCTGCTGCTCTTTCCCGTGGCCGGGCATCTGATGGATCGATACGGACGCCTCAGCGCGATCGTGCCGGCGTTCAGTCTCATCGGCATTGGCCTGCTGATGCTGGCGAGCGCCGAATCGACGGCCATGGTCACGGTCGCCGGCGCGGTGATGGGCATCGGCAACGGGATGAGCGCCGGAACGATGCTGACGCTCGGAAGCGACCTCGCTCCCGAGGACAGCCCCGGCCAGTTTCTGTCCGCGCTCGCATCAGTCCAGAACCTCGGCAGGATCATCGGTCCGCTCATCGTTGGCTGGTTTGCCGACGTGGTCGGTCTCCGTGCGTCGGCCGTTGCACTCGCCGTTGTCATGTTCGCGGCCATCACCTGGATCGTCGTGTTGATCGGCGAGACGTCCGAAGGACACCAAAGTCGGTTCCGGCGGCGATCAATCGTCGACGGGAGCTGACCCTCCATCGAATCGGGTCGCCATGTCGATCGGTGCAGAGGCACCGCGCCAACCGCCAGTGCTGTTGATGATCTGACCCGTGATCCACGCGGCGTCGTCGGTCAGTAGCCACGCGACCAAGTTCGCCACGTCACGGGGCTGGCCCCATCGACCGGCAGGGAACCCGGATCGAACCTGTTCGTGCGCCACTCCCTTGGCGTAGCCCGTGTCGACGGGCCCTGGGTTGATGCAGTTCACCGTGATGCCGTCGTCAGCGAGGAAGTCCGAGACCGAGAGCGTCATCGACAAGATCGCACCCTTACTGAGCGAATAGGCGATCTCGTTGGCCATCGGACCCTGATGCTGACCGCTCGTGAAGAACACGACCCGACCGCCAGGTCGGGCCTCGCCCCGCTGTTCGCCAAGGGCCTTCGCGAGCAGCAGTGACGCTCGGGTGTTGGTCGCCCAGCATTTGTCGAGCTCCTCGACGGAGACATCGCCCATCGATTCGCTCGACGACCTGGCGTGATTGGCGACCACGCAGTCGATCGCTCCGAACCGTTCGATCGTGGCGGTGACCAAATCGGCCGCTGTCTCGGCTATGGCGAGGTCGGCCTCGACGTAGTGAAACCGATCCTTCGGGAAGTCGTCGATCGGCGCCAGATCGGCGCCCCAAGGCATCTCTTCGTCGTGGGGTTGCCACCCGGAAGCAAACACAGTGGCGCCATCGGCGAGAAGGCGTTGGGCAATGGCATACCCGATGCCGATCGATCGGGTGAGGCCGGTGAGCAGGACAACGCGGCCGCTCATGGAGCCGCTCGGTGCGTGTGTGGACATGCGAAGAGCCTTTCTGACATACGAACAATGAGTCGGAGGTCAGCGCTCAGTCACACATGTCGGCCATCGTAGGTCGCGGCCGCCGGCAGCTACCGCCATTTCGACGATGCCCCTGCGCACCCGGAGGCTGAGAGTGCCCAGGAGGTCAAGCTGGCCCTCAGCGGGCGCGTCAACCCAACGCGGAGTCGTAGAGCGTTGAATTCACCGCCCGACGACTCGGGTGGGTTGGGGGTTGGGTCAGGTCAGGAGCTCGGCGAACTGACGACGCCACTCGACGCTCGCCTTGTCAGCCTGCACCGACACGACTCCTGTTCGATCCATCGGCAGGACACCGTCGAGCTTCTCCAGCATCGCCTTGTCCTCGGCGCCGATCGCCCTGTCGAACGCGGCGACCTCTTCGGCAGGAACCGAGAAGTCGTCGTTCCGCCACACGACGAACGTGAAGTACGACGTCTCGTCGTCGATCGGCGTCGCCAGCAACATCAGGATGTGCTCGAGCCCTGTCTCGTAGAGGATCGTGCTCCGAATCGTCATCGGCAGCGCGAAGCCCGTCGACATCTGCCGATGCACGACGTCGTCGGTCACGCCAGTCGTCGAGGTCGCGGTGTCGGGATTGCTGGCGTCGACCTCGTATTGGTAGCCGAAAAACTGATCGTCGAGCTCTTCGAGGTCGAGCTTGGGGATCAGCGGATCTTGCGCTCCGCCGAACGTCCCGATGTGCACCCACGGGAAATGTGAGAAGTCGAGGAAGTTGTCGGTCATCCTGGTCGCCGACGTTTCCCAGACCTCGACCGGATTGTTGATACGGCGGTAGTCGTCACGGTCTTCCCATCCCATCGTCGGGATGTCGGCGACCGGCTCGTCGAGACACAGCCACACCAGGCCGTACCGCTCGACCACGTTCACGACCGGCAGGTGGGCAGCCGGCGGGACGGGCAACGACTCCTCGGCTGACGGAATGCGAACGCACCGGCCCTCATCGCCGAACGACCAGCCGTGGTAGCAGCAAGTCAGACACCCATCGGTGACCGAGCCGGCCGACAGTGGCGCCTCGCGGTGCGGGCATCGATCAGGCGCGGCGACCAACTGGCCCGAGGGGCTCCGCCACAGCACACAGTCTTGGCTGAGCAGTGTGCGCTTGTACGGTCCGTCGACGATCTCTGACGCTTCGGCCACTGCGAACCAGTAGCCGCGCAGGCCGGCGTTGTCGCCGAACACCTGCCCTGATGTTCCGTTGTTGCTCATGACTCGAGATCGTAATTCGATCCTGGTGGTCTGACCATCGGACCACTGATACGTTGGCCGTGGGTCGAATGACCAGGGAGGAGAAGGCGATGACCGTCAACGCAAGCGGACCGCCCTCAGCACGGTGGACCCACATGGCGCTCCGTGTGAAAGACATCGACGCGACCATCGAGTTCTACACCGACTTCACGCCGATGGAGCTGATCGACAAGCGCGAGGACGACATGGGCTACGGCGCATGGCTCGGCCACACCGACTCACCCGAGACACCGTTCATCCTGGTAATCGCCCAGTTCTTCCCAGAGACCGATCCGTTCAAGGACGCACCCGTCGCCGTGCTCGCGCCGTTCGCACACATCGGTATCGAAATGCCGAACCGCGAAGACGTCGACGCAATCGCCGAACGGGCCAAGGCCGAGGGCGTGCTTGCGATGCCGCCGACCGACATGCCACAGCCCATCGGGTACATCTGCATGGTCTCTGATCCCGACGGCAACATGGTCGAGTTCTCCCACGACCAGCGGGTGTACGACACGATGCAGGACCTCGCCTCCTGACACCTCGTCGACGCAACCCGGGCGAGGTCGTCGAGAGCTACCTCGCGTCGTTCTCGTCTCGCGACGTAGCGCACATCAGCTCGCACGTTGCCACTGACTTCGTCAACCGTCACCACAGCCGGCTGGGCGGTGGATCGACAGGCATCGACGAGTACCGCGAGCGGCTACCCGGATTCCTCGCCATGTTCGACGGGTTGACGTATGAGACCGAGTCGGTCGTCGCAGACGCCGGTTCGGTGATGGCGGCGTACCGAATGACCGGCTCTCACGACGGTCACCCCATCGACATCCACGGCGTCATGGCGATCGAAGTCGCCGACGGGCTCATTTCCTCGCGCACCGACTATTGGGATTCGCTCACGTTCCTCACCCAGACAGGGCAAGCCTGACGACGTGTGTAGTTCACTGGGGCCATGGCGAAGCTGATCATCTCCGGCGGAGACATCGTCACGATGAACTCGGGCCGAGAGCAGATTGTCGGCGGTCACATCGTCGTCGAAGACGGGCTGATCAGCGCCGTCGGCAGCGGTCCCCTTGCCGCTGACCCTGGCGCTGTAGTGATCGACGCCAGCGGGTGTGTCGTCACGCCAGGCCTCATCAACGCGCACCAGCACTTCACCGGCGATCCGCTCGTCGCGAGCTGCATCCCCGACACGATCACGTCCGACGAGGCCATCTTCGACTGGGCAGTTCCGATTCACGAACAGCACTCGCCTGACGACGACGAGGTTGCGGCGACACTGACGGCTGTCCAATGCCTTCGGACGGGGACGACGACAGCGGTCGAAGCCGGCACGGTCGCCTACCCCGATCGAGTCGCAGCGGGGATGAATGCTGCCGGCATCAGGGCGACGCTCGGTCGATGGGGCTGGGACGTACCCGACGTCCCATACGGCGGATCGGTCGACAAGGTGTTGGCGCTGCAACGAGAGCTTGTGGCGGCGTGGCCAGCGGGTGGTCGCGTCGAAGGCTGGGTCACTCTCGTCGGACACGCGCTCGCATCGGACGAACTGCTCGCGGGTGCCGCAGCGCTCAGTCGCGAGCTGGGTGTGAACATGACCATGCACATGTCGCCGACGCCTGGTGATTCGGTCGAGTATCGGGAGCGTTCGGGCTTGAGCGCCATCGAACACCTCGCCAGCCTCGACGTGCTTGGGCCGAACCTGCTCGTCGGCCACGCGGTGCATCTCGAGGACGCTGAGCTCGATCTCCTCCTTGAGCACGACGTCGCCATTGCATACTGCCCGTGGGCCTACCTACGCCTCGGCCAGGGCGTGAGTCGCGCCGGTCGCCATGCCGAGTTCGTCGAGCGAGGCGGCCGACTCGCACTCGGAGCCGACGCAGCGAACGCCGGCGACCATCGAGACCTGCTGTCGACGGCCGCGCTGACCGCAGGCCTCGCCCGCGACACCGGCCACGATCAGTTCGGATCAGCCAACGCACTCGCGCACGCGACTGTGGAAGGCGCCCGTGCTGTCGGAGTGGCCGACCGCATCGGTTCGCTCGAAGTCGGGAAGGCGGCCGACATCGTGGTGTTCGACGCGACGGGGCTCGATTGGGGCGCCCGCGGCGACCTCACGATGCAGCTCGTGTGGGGCAACGTCGGCTCGACTGTGCGGGACGTGGTTGTCGATGGCGAAATCGTGATCCGCGACCGAGTGTCGACGCGGGTCGACGAACCGGCGCTCGTTGCCGAAGCCCGCGAGCGCAAGGCGTCACTCCTCCGCCGCGCCGGGATCACCCCATAGCTTGGGAACCAGATCAGACCCGAGTGACGGTGACCGACCAGCAGCCACGGGGCGAGTTGTGGACGTGGAGAACTTCGGCTGCGTCGTTCGTGAAATGACGTCCGATCTCGGCCTCGAGATCGCCGCCGTCGATGAGCGACGCGTCGATCATCATGAACTCATCATCGAATGCCCGCACTGACAGCTGGCGGACGGTGTGCTGCGACGTGATCGCCGGTTCGCCGGTCGGCCCGCCGCATGGCTGTTCGTGAATGAACACCGGACTCGCGCAGCGGTACGCCGAGTCACCATCGAACGGGTCATACGAGACGAGCAGCATCGCGTCGCCGACCTCGGCATCGTGCTGACACTCGCGGCACGGAAATCCCGGCTTCGAATCGGCGATCATCCGACGACCGCTTCCGGCGCGGAGACGATCGGCTTCGGCAGACGGCAGTGGCTGGAGTAGATACGGGGTGCTCATGCCTCCATTGTCCGCGACACGGCATCGCAGCTCCGGCCACATCCGGACCCCTCCTAGAGGATGGGGTACTTGGACTTGTCGGGGAGACCGGAGCGTTGGGTGATGGCTTCGCCCGCCGCTTGCGACCGAGACCACAACGTGTCCTCGTCGATCGTGGTCATGCGGCCGGCGTCGACCACCTTCGCACCGTCGACGAACACGGTGTGAACACCTCGCCCATCGGCCGACCAGACGAGCTGGTTCATGACGTTCAGCAGCGGCCGCCACTCTGGCCGATCAGTGTCGTGCATGACGACGTCGGCCATCTTGCCGGCCTCGAGCGAGCCGATCTGGTCTTCCATCAGCATGGTCCGCGCCCCGCCGAGGGTCGCCATCTCGTACGCCTTCTCAGCAGGAAACATCTGCGCGTCCATGCGGGCGTCCTTGAACAGACCGGCAACGAGGTAGGTGGCCCGATACATGTCGGCGTAGTTCGATGCGTTGTTGCCATCGATACCGATGCTGACGTTGATGCCACGCATCACCATCTCTGGGATCTTGCCGACCTGGGTGACGCCATAGGCGACCTTCAACGCTGTCGTGGGGCAATGCGCGACCGAACAGCCGGCGTGCGCCATCACGTCGATCTCCTGATCGTCGACGTGGACGCAGTGCGTCATCGACGTGTCGTCCGACAGCACACCGAGCTCGTTGAGGTGGATCATGGGCCGCTGCCCAAACTCGGCGATGAAGCCTTCTGGGTCGAGCTTGGCCGGGCTCATGTGGAAGTTGAGACCAACACCGTGGTGATCGGCAGCTTCCCTCGCTGCCTTCCAGAGCGGATCGGAAGCGGTCGTGTGGCCCACCACCATCGACCACGCACTGATGCGGCCGCCAGCCACGTCCTTGTAAGCCTCGATCGTGTTGTTGATGTTGGCGATGGCCTGATCGGTGTCCTGCTTGTAGACGTCCGGCTCGGGGGGAAGATCCCACACCCACTTGCCGATACGTCCACGAATGCCGACCTCGTCGAGCCCGTCGACAACCTCGTCGGTGAATCGGATCGTTCCGGCCTCGAGGAACGAAGTCGTGCCCGACTTCAGCATCTCGACCGACGACAACTGGGCAGAGAGACGCTCCTCTTCGGGTGTGTAGACCGAATAAAGAGGGCACAGCCACTGGAAGACGTTCTCCTCGAACGGGGTGTCGTCGGGGACATAACCCCTGGTCAACGGCTCGCCGGTGATGTGGATATGGGTGTTGACGAGGCCGGGGGTCACGACGAAGCGATCGCCGCCGACCGTCTCGGCGGCCTCGTACTTCGCCTCGAGCGCCGAAGCCTTCCCGACCTCGACGATCTGGTTGCCGCGAATTGCCACCGCTCCGTGGCGGATGATGTCGCGGGTGGCGTTCATCGTGACGACGTACCAACCCTTCACCAGGGTGTCGATGCGTTCAGTCATGTCGTCATTCCTTTCTCGGTGCGGCCGGTTTGGTGGCCACGTAGCAGAACTGAAATCCGATCGGCTCAATCAGCCTGAGTCCCTCGAAACCGGCGGCGCGCATCCAATCGGTGGCCTGCTCGCTGCTGATCGGGAAGCCGTTCACCGTGCTGGTCATCATGGTCATGCCCATCAGCACGGCATGCGGATTGAACTTGCGTTCGAAGTCGACGAAGTAGTCGGCAAGGATCAACCGGCCTTCCGGCTTCAGGGTCGCGAACGCCCGCTCGATCAGGTGCTGAGCACCCTCGGGGCCCTCGGTCCTGCAGATGTGACCAAGCACGACGAGGTCGTACGTGTCGGCTTCGAGGTCGATGGAGTGGAAGTCGCCGCCTCGGAACTCGCACCGGTCGGCCACTTCGAACTCAGCCGTCTTGCGCTTCGCCACGTCGATGACGCCGGGAAGATCGTTCACCACCGAAGTCGCCGCAGGACAGGCCTGAAGCACGGCGATCGACCACGGCGCCCCGCCAGCACCGAGGTCGAGCACCTTGGGTGCGTCAAGCGCGCTGTACCTCACCTTGAAATCGGCACGAGAGGCAGCCCTCCACGTCGTCGTGAACGTGCCCTCGACGAGCGGCACGTAGAAGGCGGCCGGGTCATCTTCGATGGGCGTTGCCGGGGTCCCGTTGCGGATCGTGTCGGCCAGACGAGTCCAGTTCTCGTGCGGACCGGGAGCGACCGGGATGAGGTCGGCCATCGTCGCCGCTCCGTCGCTGGTGAGGTAGCGGCGGGCGGCGTCGTTCAGGTCGTAGATGTCCTCGAACTGTTCGAGCAGTTCGAGAGCAACCACCGAATCCAGCAGCGCCTGCAAGTGCGGCTCTGAGACGTCGAGGTGCTTCGCGATGACGTCGACCGTCGTCGGGCCGATCGTTTGCAACGTGTCGAACAAATCGAGCTCGAGCGCGGCGACGAGCACGTAGTAGCGCCCCAACCCCTCGATCGCAGCCCACACCGGCGCCGCGGCCGGAGGCTTGAAATCAGTCCAAGGCCTCCCGGCATGCGCCATCGTGTGCGTCTTCTTCAACTCCGGATACGGAGAGTCAATCGCCATCGAAGAATCCTCCTCGCCGACGCTCGGCGACTTCTTCTCCGCGCTCTGCGGACCTTCTCACGGTCGAAGCACGATTTTGCCGAAGAAGTCACTTGCAAGCATCTTGTCTTGAGCCTCGGCCGCGTCTTGGAGGGCGAACTCGGAGTCGATGACGACTTCGAAGTTGCCGTCGCAGAACGTCTTCCAGACGCCAGCCATCTCGTCGGGGCGGTACGGGTCGGAGCCGAGGATCTTGATGCCACTGTGGAACAGGTAGCCAAGCGACGGGATGGTCGCCTCGTCGCCCGACGAGTTGCCGCAATTGACGAGGCGCCCGTGCACCCCAAGGGCAAACAGCGAGGGCCCGAAGAGCGCGGTGCCAACGTGATCGAAGACCACGTTGACGCCAGCGCCTTGGGTGATGCCTCGTGCCCAGCCGGCGACGTCGCCGGTGCGGTTGTTCAGCACGTGATCGGCGCCGAGCTCGAGCGCCCGTTCGCACTTCTCGTCCGTGCCTGCCGTGGCGAACACCGTTGCACCCGCGTTCTTGGCGAGCTGAATGCCAGCGACCGACACGCCAGACCCAGCCGCGTGGATCATCACCGTCTCGCCAGCCTTCAGCTCGGCCACCTCGAACAGCGCGTGCGCTGCCGTGAGATAGGCCGTCGGAAACGTGGCTGCGTCGGCGAGGCTCACGTGGTCGGGGACGATGTGCACGTGCGACGCTGGGGCCAGGCACAGCTCGGCGTACCCGCCGTCGACCGTGCCGCCGATGATGCCGAGGTCGCCGAACAGATCGCCCATTCCGGCGAGCTTCGAGTTGTCGGCTACCCCCGCAAGTGAAGGGTCGACGACGACACGATCGCCAACGCTGACGTTCGCGACCGCATCGCCGACGGATGCGATGGTCCCAGCGACATCCATGCCAGCGATGTGCGGATACTGGAACCCAGGCATCTGGAACCACCCGTTGCGCTGAACCAGGTCGAGCCGATTGAGCGCACACGCGTCGACCCGAACGATGACATCGCCAGCGCCTGGCTCCGGATCGGGTGCGTCGACGTACTGGAGGACCTCTGGCCCTCCGGCCTCGTGATACAGCATCGCCTTCATCGATCGCTCCGTTTCGGTTTCCGGTTTGCAACAGGGGGTCTGACCCCCGAGCGCGTTTTGTGCAACGGGGGGTCAGACCCCGCGTTGCACTCTGGTCATTGTGGTCGTCGACGAGCGCTGGGGTGCAAGCCGGGTGGATCCCATCCGACGTCGGCCGGATTCAGGTTGGTTCCAGGCGCAACGACCTCGTCAATGGCGTCGAGCACGTCCGGTGCCAACACGACATCTGCTCCGGCGAGAAGATCGGCGAGCTGCTCCTCGGTCCTTGGCCCCATCAGCGCGCACGTGACAGCTGGGTGCTCGGTCGTCCAGGCCAACGCCATGTGAGTCAATGACAGGCCAGCGTCGGCGGCGATGGCCGTCAGCCGGCGGACACCATCGGCCTTGGCTGCGTTGTCGCCGTCGAAGTGGTCGGGGTTGGTGGCGGCCCGACTTCCAGGATCCACCGCGACGCCAGGCTGATGCTTGCCTGTCAGCCAGCCGCCAGACAGCGGACTCCACACAAGCACCCCCACGTCGAGTCGCCGGCACACGTCGAGGACATCGCGCTCGGCACCTCGAGTCAGAATCGAATATGGCGGCTGCTCGGTTGCCGGCGCGACCGCGTTGACCCGATCGGCGCCCCAATGCGCAGTGACGATGTCCTCAACGGGGAACGTGCTCGTTCCCCAGTGAAGGATCTTCCCGGCGGCCACGAGATCGGACAGCGCCTCGATGGTCTCCTCGATCGGCACTGAACGATCGGGACGATGCGCCTGGTACACGTCGATGCGATCGGTGTTGAGCCGCCGCAGGCTGTCGTCGACGGCCTGCATGATCCACCGACGCGAGTTGCCAGAACACGCTGGATCGTCACCCATCTGATGATGGAACTTCGTCGTCAACACGACCTCGTCGCGCCGGCCGGCCAGCGCCTGGCCGACGATCTCCTCGTTCTCCCCCTGGGCGTACATGTCGGCGGTGTCGACCAGATTCACGCCAGCGTCGAGAGCGCCATGAATGATCCGCTCACACGACGCTCGATCGCGATTCCCCCACTCGCCGAGCACCATCGCTCCGAGGCCGAGCCTGCTCACCATGAGCTCGGTGCTTCCCAGTCGGCGGAACTCCATGATTCGACACCCTATGGTAAGACCATCAGTCCATTCTCACCGGATGCCTCGCGCTGGAGTGCGCGAATCGCTCAGATATCGAGGGCCGACCATGGCGCCACCAAGTTCATCGCTCGACAGCTGCTGGTACGCCGTCGCCACCGCCGACTCGATCGCTGACACACCCGTTGCCATCGAGCTGCTCGACGCCAAGTACGTCGTCTGGCGCGATGCGAACCGATCGCTCGTCGCGGCGCCGGATCGCTGCAGCCACCGCGAAGCTCCGCTGTCGCAGGGAACCATCGAGTCGGGTTGTCTTCGTTGCCCGTACCACGGGTGGCTGTTCGGCGAGGCTGGTCAGTGTGTCGAGATTCCGTCGTCCGGCAAAGCGTCGGCGATCGCGCCTGGTGCCCACCTCAACACTCTGGCGATCGAGGAGCACTACGGGCTCGTGTGGCTCTGCCCGGGAGAGCCCGCCGCGGCAGTTCCGCATCTCGGCGTCGACTACGACGACAGCTTCACTCGACTCAACACCGACATGCAGGTCTGGAACTGCTCGGCCACTCGGATGATCGACAACATGCTCGATGTTGCACACTTTCCTTACACGCACGTCGGGACCTTCGGCCGCGAACAGGACACGGTGGTCCCGAAGTTCAGCCTGACCCAGCTCGACGACACCTTCTACGGCTACCAATACCCGGTGGTGATCAAGAACGAGGGCGACACAAAGCTGATGTCGGGAGGTGGCGACGACGTCATCGAGCTCGACATGTCGACCGGCTTCGCGATGCCGTTCTCGGTTCGCAGCACGATGTCGTACCCAAACGGCATCGAGCAGACGCTGTTCATGACGGCAGCACCGATCAGCAGAGAACGCAGCTACTACACGTTCATCCTGTGGAGGAACGACGACGTGTCGGTCGTCGGGAAACAGATCGTCGACTTCGAGTTGGAAGTCGTCAAGGAAGATCGCGAGATGCTCGAACGGCTCAGCGGCGAGTTGACCCTCAACCGTGGCGGACTCGTCGACGTGCAGTCAGACAAGGCGTCGGTTGAGTGGCGTCGCAGGTATCGAGAACTGATCAGCCAGAGCTAGCGGCCTCGTACCGGTCGACCAGCCACGAGTTGAATTGCGCCAGCACGCCCTCTTGCCACGAGTAC
>Ga0315338_1003684_pt1 | contig 13073 bp, 15 predicted proteins | sample ASW8metaG_FD_204518 | JGI IMG/M metagenome (GOLD analysis project Ga0315338, IMG submission 204518) | Ammonia-oxidizing marine archaeal communities from Monterey Bay, California, United States - ASW #8 | ecosystem: Environmental > Aquatic > Marine > Coastal | place: USA: California | collected... | reverse complement strand
GGTGTCATCTCCTCTACAAGTAATATTTTGATGATCCCCAAGCGCGGATGGACGAATGTCCATGACAGCTTTCATGAATACAACCAATCAGTTTATTCGATTTTTATGCAGCAGTATTTGTCACAAGAGAGCGTATCGCGGCAAATAACTAGCTTTAGTTTATTTGTAAAGCACTATCTGCGTTTTGTGGCAACCCTCCCTCGGGGAACCGCCATTACGCGCAGCGGATTCATTTATTCTAAACTGACGCCACCGAGCGCTACCGGACTTTTTCTTGAACTGTCACAAGAGAAACATGACGACGACGCTGCTAAATATAATAAATTCTTAAAGGACAAGAACTTTCCGTTTTATGCAAAGGCTGCGGAGAGATTTGGCTTCTTGATTGACAAGAATGCGCCCTGGAGACTCGTAGCTAACTTGCGCTCCCCTGTGATGCAGTCTTATATGGACGCTTACGCGATTGCTCCTGAAGATATGTTTGATAATTATTATTTTTACGCTTGCGACCATGATATCGACGCTCTTAAAATGTATTTTCGGGCGTACTATGAGAATTTTATTTTACAAAATCCTACAGTAACGAGCCTGTCGCATAAAAACGGCGTTACTTGTACTCGCGTGATTAAACGCGCCCCAATTTCAGCTTCCGAGATGAATTCGGAGGCAGACCTGATGTGGTTGCGAGCATACACTTATTTACGAGTCTATGAATCTGGGGCTAATTGGACTCAACAACATTTTGAAACTCAGATGGCGAATATTAATGAATATTCTAAAAAAAATACCTTACAAAGTACCCAAAGATATGTTAGTCTTGATTTTAGAGGCTGCGCTCCTGCTCATGTGCCGGGTGCAAAAAAAGACTTGACACCGGGCGCATTAGGTGGTAAAGTAGAGCTTCCTATTCGAAAGATCAGCCAACCGCTGCAATTCTAAGAAAGATTAAGAGTGTACTTTGCTTTTTCAAAGCCTTGATAGTAAACAAGAGTGTGTTGGGATCTATGCCGATGGTCGGATTCACTACCGGGATTTCCCCGCTTCTTTAACTAAAACATGGGAACACTGCTCAGCTTTTTCTGAGCACCCTCTAGAATATGCAAAGATATATGCGGGAGGGCTCTCCTTGACTGAAGCGTGCCCACCTGACCTTCAAAGAGAGTGGCTGGCATCTCAGAAAAAACTGAAGGCTTTCTTGCGGTCGTTTAAAGAAGCGAGGATCCCCCTCTCCCAGAATTGTTTTTTTGATTTGGTCCCCGAGAGATTTCTGTTGGAGTTTTTTTATTTGAAAAATGAAATCACCGCCGCCGCTTTCGAAAAGTACGATCGTCCTCTGAATCATGATTTCTTGGCAGCTACAGCCTCTCTTCTCCATGAAGTGGCGGCTCAGGAGCTAAACATAAACAAGGAGTCACTGCGCCCCCTTCTGGGTGCAGCCCGAACTCGCGATTTTTGGAAGAAGCTAGAAGAGTGCCAGCATATCACCTATAATTTATTCGGGGCGAAGACGGGTAGGCTGACCACTAAAAAAGGAAGCTTCCCGATCTTAACTCTCGATCGACCCCTACGGCGCGTTTTAGAGCCTACAAAAGATTGGTTTGTGGAGCTGGACTTCAATGCTGCCGAACTCCGTACCCTATTGGCTCTCAGCGGCTCGGAGCAGCCACCGGGAGACATACACCAGTGGAACATCGCCAAAGTTTTCCGTGGCTTAGGGACGCGAGAGGAGGCAAAGAAGAGGGTGTTTTCTTGGCTCTATAATCCCCTGGCGCAGGATGCCCTCTTGAGCAAAGCGTATGATCGAGAAACGGTAATAAAAAAGTATTTTGATGGGCAGCATGTGAGGACGATTTTTGATCGGACGATGCCGGTGGATCGGCGCCGCGCTTTAAATTATATTGTTCAAAGCACGACAAGCGATTTGTTTTTGGATCGTGCGGTCGCGGTCAACTCCCTTTTAAAGGACCACCAGTCTAGCATCGCCTTTTTGATTCACGACAGTATGGTACTGGATATATGTGATTCAGAGAAGAGCATACTTGAGCCCCTTATAAAGGCATTTGGCTCAACGAGACTGGGAAACTACAAGGTTAATGTGAGCGCCGGAAAGAATTTTGGCGATATGAGGAAAATACGATGACAGAATACAATAAGCTGGTCAGGGATAAGATCCCTCAAATTATTCAAGAGGCTGGAAAGGAGTGCTCTTTTCGGGTTGCTTCTCCCCGATCTCAGGAATATAAAGTGGCACTACGAACGAAGCTCGTAGAAGAAGCAAATGAATTTTACGAAGATCCGTCTGCGGAGGAATTGGCTGATGTGCTAGAGGTGATTGCTGCCATTCAGCGGGCTGAAAATCTAAGTGACGCCGAGGTAGAACACGCACGCACCAAGAAGAACTGCGCTCGCGGGGCTTTTGCTGATGGGATTATATTAGAGAGGGTTGTATAAAGTGGATGCGGTTGTTGGATTGGGCGCCGCCGGATGCGGCATCGCCGAGGGGTTTAGAAACTATCCCCAATATAAAATTTATAAAATAGACACCGGGCTCAAGGGATATAAGAAAGACGGCTTTTATGATATGCCACGGCAAGAAAGCCATCAGGACTATGAGGCAAACTGCCCCTCTCTGAAGCGGTTTTTCAAAGGTCTCAGTGGGAAGGAAGTTTTGTTTGTGGTCGCCGGTACGGATGAAGTATCGGGCGCCGCACTCCAGATTTTAAAGTCACTTCACCTTGTGTGCTCCATTAGTGTGCTTTATGTACAATTAGATACGGAGTTGATTTCCGCCGAAGCGGCGCTACAGGATCGCCTTACTTGCGGCGTCCTCCAAGAGTATGCTCGATCCGGCGTCTTTAAGGGAATTTATTTACTTAACCAACTTAACTTGGAAGATATCTTAGGAGATCTCCCTCTTAAAGAACATCAGGCTCGGCTAGAGGCGTTAGTTGTGAACACCATCCACATGATCAATGTTTTTAAGCACACTTCTCCGGTGATTGATACCACTTCCAAGGTTCATGAGCTGACGCGAGTGTGGACTTTTGGAACTGTTGACCTTGAGAATGGGGAGGAGAAGCAATTCTTTCCTTTGGTAGCCCCTACTGAGAGAGTTTTTTATTACGCCATCCCCGAAGAAGATATCGACAGCGATCCGAAGCTGCTGTCAAAGATTAAAAAGCAAATCAAAGATGCAACCGATGAGGAGTGTCATGCCTCTTATATGGTTCACGCTACGAAGTATGACAAGCCATACGTCTATTGTCTCTATGGCACACGTTATGTACAGCCAGTTTAGTTGAGAAGAGGAGAAGGATGATGGGGAGTGTATGGTGGATAATGGTGCAGATTATTTTAGGGCTCCTCTATGCCAACATGGCTGAGTGGGTTTTCCATAAATATGTTTTTCATGTATTGGGGCGTAAGAAGAAGAGCGTCTTTGCCTTTCATTGGTGGCGCCATCACAAGCTCTCCCGACGCCATGGTCACCTTGATGAAGACTATCTGATGCCGTGGGGCTCCGGCAAAGAATTGTGGACTCTGTTGATTGCGGGCGTTCTCCACTCTCCACTGTTTCTTGTCGCTCCTGTTTTTACACTAACTTTGTTTTATGGCATCTTCAATTATTATTATTCTCATAAGCGCTCTCATACCGATGCAGAATGGGCAAAGAAGAAGCTACGCTGGCATTATGAGCACCACATGGGGAAAGACCAAAACAAGAATTTTTGCGTCACAAAGCCTTGGTTTGACTGGGTAATGGGGACGAGAGTCAAGTATGATTATCTTTTTGAAAAAAAACAAAAATAGTTCTTGACTTTACAGCTACAATCGTGTAGACTATACCAGTCCCATCAAAGGAGAGACAAAGAATGAAAATCCATGAAGCAATTTTTAAGAAGAAGGACGGCAATCGACGTCTGATGAATTTTGTGAGGGCAACCGACTTGCCCCAAACATTTGTAGAGAAGGTAACTAAATCAGGCGTAGTATCCCCCCCAACATTGCCCGCGGGCATGGAGATTGTGTGGGACTTAGACAACTCAGCTTTTCGGGTGTTTAACTGGAATACCGTAGTAGGAGATGTAAAAGAGAAGGTCGGAGACCCCAGCGTGTTAGACGCTAGCTAGTACATTTCGTACTTAACAGTTTTAGATTTATGTGTTATGTTATAAACACTTTTTACAAGAGTAATAAAAAAAATAAGGAGATAATAAATGGCTATTGATTTAAAGAAGATGCGGGAAAAGCTCGCATCATTGCAAAATCGCGGAGGGGGTTCTTCACGATCTAGTTTTTGGCGTCCGCAGGATGGGGACCAACAGATTCGTATTGTACCCACGGCGGATGGTGACCCTTTCAAGGATCGTCATTTTCACTATAATCTAGGCAGCAATGCAGGGTTTCTATGCCCCAAGAAGAATTATGGGGATCGCTGCCCTGTCTGCGACTTCGCTTCAGCCCTCTATAAGGAGGGTACTGAAGAGAGCATGTCTATGGCAAAGAGTCTTTTTCCGCGCCAACGCTTTTTCTCGCCGGTTTTCGTCCGTGGGGAGGAGGAGAGCGGCATCCGCGTCTGGGGCTATGGTAAGATGGCTTATGAGAGTCTTTTGAGCCTTGTACTCAATCCTGAGTATGGCGATATCACGGATGTGATGGAGGGGACCGATCTTAAGCTTACTTATGGTAAGCCCCCCGGTGCCAATTTCCCCGTCACCAAGCTGGTGCCTTCGCGGAAGACCTCCGCGTTGTGCCAGGACAAGACCGAAGAAGAGTGTCATGCGCTCCTTGAAGGAATCCCTGATTTCACTACGCTCTTTGAGCGCAAGACCACTGAGGATGTTCAGTCATTGCTGGATGCTTATTTGTCTGGCGACGAGTCCGCCGAATCACGCTCTAATCAAACGGAGAAGTACAACAGTTCTACTCCTAATAATGATAAAAATGTTACACCCGCTGATTCTGTCGAGACCGCATTTGCTGAGCTTCTAGGAACTTAACGGTTCTAAGACCCGCAGGGGGGCACGGGGTTATAGGTGTCCCAATTTTTAAGATGAAGGAAGAATATCGATGAGTAAAGTAGAAAATGGAAATAGAGTGAGCGTTCACTATGTAGGAACCTTTGAGGATGGGCTGGAATTTGATAGCTCACGGTCCACCGGGGTACCCCTCGATTTTGAGGTGGGCTCCGGCAAATTACTTGAGGGCTTTGAAACCTCAGTTGTGGGAATGGCTGTGGGGGATACCAAGACTATTACCTTGGCGCCTACAGAGGCTTACGGGGAGGTTGATCCTTCGCGTACCAAAGCAGTTCCCCGCGACCGCTTCGCCCCTGGTATGGAACTCGAAGAAGGGGTTACGATACAAGGACAGACTGATGTTGGGGTTCCCTTTGTTGCGACCATTCAGACAGTGAATGAAGAAGATGTGATTCTGGACTTGAACCACCCCATGGCTGGCAAAACTATCAATTTTGAGATTGAGGTTGTTAGCATCGATAAGTGAGGTGCTCCCGCAGGGGGGCACGGGGTTACAGGTGTCTCTTTCTCTTTCTTTAAAGAGAGTGCTTTGAAAAGAAGGTTTTAGATGGTGAACAAAAAGACTAAGGGAGCAGGCAAGCTCTCAATCGCTGATATGCGGAAGATGGTGAACAAGAAAGCCGGTAGACCCGCTGCTTGGGACCTTCAAAAGAGCAACCCTACTGAGGTTAACGACTTCATTTCTACGGGCTCCCGGTGGCTTGATAGTATTATATGCCGCGGCAAGCTAGCCGGTATTCCTGTGGGTAAAGTAACTGAAATAGCAGGGCTCGAATCGACTGGTAAATCTTTCTTAGCCGCACAAGTTGCCGCTAGCGCCCAACAGTTGGGGATTGATGTTGTTTATTTTGATGCTGAGTCCGCTATTGATCCCGAGTTCCTTGTTAAGGCTGGGTGTGACTTGGATAAGTTGCTATACATCCAAGCTGAATCGGTAGAATTTGTTTTAGAAACTATCGAAGAGCTACTCGGCGCTTCCGAGAATCAGCTTTTGTTTATTTGGGACAGTCTTGCCCTAACACCGAGCACTACTGATATAGAAGGCGACTTTAATCCCCTCAGTTCCATGGCAGTTAAGCCTCGCATTTTGTCCAAGGGGATGTCCAAACTCGTTCAGCCAATTGCGAACGCACAAGCCACCCTCTTGGTCCTCAACCAGCTCAAGACTAACATAACTCGCAGCGTGTCCGAGGCGCTTACTACGCCTTATTTCACCCCTGGAGGGAAGGCAATGCACTATAGCTATAGTCTCAGGATCTGGTTGACGGGTCGTAAGGCTAAAGCCTCTTTTATTATGGACGACAAAGGGTTCCGCATTGGTTCTGAGGTCAAAGTGAAGTTAGAGAAATCTCGGTTCGGCACCCAAGGTCGGCAGTGTGCTTTTAAGATTTTATGGGGGGATGAAGTGGGGGTGCAGGATGAAGAGAGCTGGCTAGAAGCAATCAAAGGATCGGACGCGGTGGAAAGCCGCGGCGCTTGGTATGCTCTTATTTATGAGGATGGCACTGAGGAGAAATTTCAAACCGCCCATTGGATAGAGAAGCTTCAGCAACCAAAGTTTAGGGATCGGGTATTGAAGATAATTGAAGAAGAAGTGATCATGAAGTTTGAAACCCGCGAGGGTGATGCATCCTCATTTTATGAGATTGACTCGGAAGACCCTACGGCAGGCGCCGATAGGGGGATTTGATAGCCTTTTATTTTAAAAGAATTTAGAAGAGAACGACTTTTGTCATTGACAAGCCCTCAAGTTTAGTGTACTATAAGGATACTCTTGAGGGCTGTTTTTATCTCAGAAAAAGGAGAGCGAGTGAACGCGACTAAAAAGAAAAGAATAATGATTATTGATGCGCTCAACATGTACTTCCGCGCATACATTGTTGACCCGTCCCTTTCTACAAATGGGCAGCCCATCGGCGGCGTCAAGGGTTTTTTCAAGATCTTTCAGAAGCTTCTACGCGAAACAAAGCCCGATAAAGTTATAATTTGCTGGGACGGAGCCGGGGGCTCAAGGAAGCGTAAATCGGCTGTGAAAGATTATAAGGCGGGCAGAAAGCCGATCCGACTTAACCGGACTATTCGCAATCTCTCGGAGAATGAAGAGGTGCAGAATAAAGTCTGGCAACAGACTCGACTAATGGAGTATCTTAACTGTCTGCCGGTCGTTCAGCTTGTTCTGGAGGATGTAGAGGCGGACGACATTGTTTCCTATGTGTGTCGATCTCATGCCTCCCTCGCCGGGTGGGAGAAGCTCATCATATCTAGTGATAAGGACTTTTTGCAGCTATGCGATGATGAAACGGTGCTTTATCGACCAATACAAAAGGAAGTGATGAACACCCCCGCCGTCGTCCGCAAATATGGTATCCATCCCGAAAATTTTGCTCTTGCTCGTGCGATAGCTGGGGATAAATCCGACAACCTTCCTGGCATCGGCGGCGTAGGGCTTCCTACTGTTGCCAAGCGCTTTCCGATGTTTAAGGAGTCTCGCACGATTACCGTCGATGAGCTGATAGGCTATTGTGAAACTACTGACTCCAAAGTTAGCGCTTACGCTAAAATTGCAGAAGGTCGAGAAACGGTAGAACTGAACTATAAGCTTATGCAGCTTTATTCCGCCAGCATTTCGATCCAGGGCAAGACAAAGATTGATTATGCGATAAACAATTGTGAGTATGCTCTCAATAAGACAGAGTTTATTAAGATGATGAACGAAGACGGGTTTGGTGAGGGAAACTGGAATACTCTGTTTCAAACCATGAACAAGATAGCATTCGACTTTGGCAGGGAAGGAAATCGTCAATGACGACCTCTCAAGAAGAGACTGATTTTTCTCACTACGGGACCCAGTTTCAAGAAAGCCTAGTCACTCTTATCTTAGATGATCGTGTTTTTGCAGATCAGATCAATGAAGTTCTTGATGTAAACTTTTTAGAACTTAAATACCTTCAGGCTTTTATTCGGCAGTTGTTTGAGTATAGGCACAAGTATGGAACCCACCCATCACGAAGTACGTTTTCTACTGTGCTAAAGGCAGGCTTAGGCAGCGAGAATGAGCTGGTCCGTAACCAAACCCTGGATTTTTTCAACTCCCTCCCAGCGGACGCCACGGAAGGATCCGAGCACACTAAGGAGACTGCTCTTGACTTTTGTAAGAAGCAGAAGCTCAAGGGCGCCATGATGCGCTGTGTGGGGCTTATCAAGACTTCCAGTTTCGACGAAATTAGCAAGGTCATGAACGATGCTCTCTTGCTGGGCGCCGACAATAATCACGGTTATGATTATGTCGTAGACTTTGAAAAGCGCTTTACTCTCAAAGCCCGCAACCCTGTCACCACCGGCTGGACCAAGATAGATGCCATTTGCAACGGCGGTCTCGGCGCAGGCGAGCTTGGCGTCGTCGTAGCTCCAACTGGCGCGGGCAAATCAATGGCGCTGGTCCACCTCGGCGCCCAGGCGGTCTTGGCAGGCAAGACGGTAATTCATTATACGTTAGAGCTGCAAGATACGGTAGTTGCCCTTCGTTATGATAGTTGTATTACCGGGGTACCCCTCACGGGTATTTTTAATCATAAAAGTGCAATTTTCGAGAAAGTGCAGGAAGTACCAGGGCGATTGATTATCAAAGAATACCCTACTAAAACCGCCTCTACTGAAGTTATCAAGGCACACCTTGAGCGCCTAAAGAGACAGCATGTGGACATTGGGATGGTTATTGTTGATTACGGCGACCTTCTGCGCCCAGTCAGCGCCCAGCGCGAAAAGCGCAACGAGCTAGAGTCAATCTATGAACAGCTCCGCGCTATTGCCCAGATATTTAATTGCCCCGTGTGGACAGCCTCTCAAACTAATCGTTCGGGGTTGAACGCGGAAGTCATTACCATGGAGTCCATTTCTGAGGCTTTCAATAAGTGTTTTGTTGCAGATTTTATTTTTACAATTTCGCGCACTATCGAGGACAAAAACAACAATGAAGGGCGGATTTTTGTGGCTAAGAATCGTAACGGTCCCGATGGAATGGTCTTCCCTATTTTTATGGATACGCGCAGCGTACAAATCAAAGTCCTCTCACAGAGCACTCAATCGGTGGGCGAACTGGTGGCTAAATCGACTAAGCAACAAGCCGAGTCTCTAAGAGAAAAATATAAGAATTTTAAACAAGAAAAGAAGGAGAACTAAAATGAGCCGAGATCTTTCCATAGACATCCTGTCTAACATTACCGTTCACATGAAGTACGCTCGCTATCTAGAGAAAAAGCAGCGCCGTGAGACCTGGCGGGAAATAACCAATCGCAATAAAAATATGCATATTAAAAAGTATCCTCACCTAAGAGAGGAGATCAATAATGTGTATAAGCTTGTTATGAAAAAACAAGTACTTCCTTCTATGCGCTCCATGCAGTTTGCCGGGAAATCCATTGAGGTTGCTCCAAACCGAGTCTTCAATTGCGCCTACCTTCCTATTGATGACTGGCGTTCCTTTAGTGAGGTGATGTTTCTTTTATTGGGAGGGACCGGAGTGGGATATTCAGTCCAGAAGCATCACATAGAGAAACTTCCTGAGATTCGGAAGCCTAATGGCGAGCGCTCACGCCGCTTTTTAATTTCGGACTCAATTGAAGGCTGGGCTGATGCCGTAAAGGCTTTAATGAAGTCTTATTTTTATGGAGGCTCCACTCTCCGTTTCGATTTCAGTGATATTCGTGCCAAGGGGACTAAGTTAATAACTTCCGGCGGCAAAGCCCCTGGTCCGCGCCCCCTCCAAGAGTGTCTTGTGAAGCTTGAGGGGATGCTGAGCGAGAAAGAAGACGGAGACCAACTAGAACCTATTGAGGTGCATGATCTTATCTGCCATGTGGCGGATGCTGTTTTAGCAGGGGGCATCCGACGTGCTGCTCTTATTTCCCTTTTTTCGGCGGACGATGACGAGATGCTTTCGGCGAAGTCAGGCTTATGGTGGGAAACGAGCCCCCAACGTGGACGGGCAAATAACTCTGCGGTTTTGCTTCGTCATCGGATTACCAAGGATTATTTTTTAAATTTATGGTCTCGGGTAAGAGCCTCTGGCGCTGGCGAACCGGGGTTTTATTTTTCCAATGACAAAGACTGGGGCACTAATCCGTGTTGTGAGATCGGCTTGCGTCCATACCAGTTTTGTAACTTAACAGAAGTTAACGTCAGCAACATCAAGGACCAGGCGGACCTAGAGACTCGTGTCCGCGCCGCTGCCTTCTTAGGCACGCTTCAAGCAGGCTATACCGACTTTCATTACTTACGCCCCGTGTGGCAGAGGAATACGGAGAAGGAAGCCCTTATTGGCGTATCCATGACGGGGATTGCCTCTGGCGCAGTTTTGGACGAGACAATTAGTTTATCTTCAGCCGCCAAAGTGGTGAAGGCTGAGAACCGGCGTGTAGCCGCCATCATCGGCATCAACCCTGCCGCTCGAACCACTTGCGTCAAACCGGCTGGTACGACTTCGCTTACATTGGGAACAAGTTCTGGTATTCATGCGTGGTATGATCAATATTATATTAGGCGCATTCGCGTGGGGAAGACTGAGGCGATTTATGAGTACTTGCTAAAAGCGGCACCGAATATGGTCGAAGATGATTATTTTCGTCCTCACGATACCGCTGTCATCGCTGTCCCCCAAGCCGCTCCCGACAACTCTATTCTCCGTACTGAGTCGGCTCTATCCCTTCTTCGCCGTATAAAAAAAATTACAACTGAGTGGGTTAATCCTGGGCACGTTAAAGGACAGAACACCCATAATGTGTCTGCCACTATTTCTGTGCGCCCATCCGAATGGGACGACGTGGGGGAGTGGATGTGGGATAATCGCCATGTATACAATGGGCTCTCTGTCTTGCCATACTCCGATAGTGAACACACCTACGTCCAGGCACCTTTTGAGGAATGCTCAAAGGAAACTTATGAAGCACTATATTCTTCTCTGGTTGCCCTTGATCTTGCAGAGATACGAGAAGAATCCGACGATACGGATCTTCAAGGCGAACTTGCCTGTGCTGGCGGCATGTGTGAAATTAAATGAAAAAAAACTTGACAAGCCATCAATTTTGATGTATGATAGGTATTATTAGAAAGGGGTTATTATTATGACTCAAGAGAAGAAGATTAGAACGAATGATGAGAATGAGATAAGCAAGGAGGAACGCATTCAGACCTATGTAAAGTCCTTGCATGCGATCGAAGAGGCAATGGAGCCCTTCAAGGAACAGAAGCGCAGCCTTAAGGGCAATTATGTGGAGAACGGCTGGCTTAACAAGGACGACATTTCTCTTGCGGTGAAGGCATATCGGCTGCTCAAGAACGATGTAGACATGGAACAATTGATGGATTATTATGATACGGTCAAGCGTTCGAAGAAGGGCGTCATCTAAGTGGATTTTGTACCCATGAACCGTCACCTCCTCGTGCGCCCCACCGGGGCTTACGGTGACGAAGAGACTACGGGCATTGTGCTCCCGCAAGATTACATCAATGCACAAGAGCATGTGACGGTAGAGGTGCTGTCGGTGGCTGCGGATTGCACGGCTTTTAGTGAGGCGCCTTCTGGTGGCTGCACGATAGTGGTGCCCAAAAATATGATTTTAGAAATCAACACCGGCAGCGCCACTTATAATTTGGTACAGGAAAATTATATTCTTGGGGTGGTTACCCCTTAACGGAGATAGAGGAAAGAGGATTTAAATGACTGCGTATATACTTTGTAGTGCCATGATGGCAGCAGGTTTTGGAGCCAATGTGGACATAGCTTGCGACAACGCTGAAGTGCTTCTAGAGGCAAGCCGGGAATATGACCTTGACCCCCTTGTTTTGGCTTCGGTGATCCAAATAGAGAGTCACTGGAATCCCCGAGCCCGCTCTAGCGCGGGTGCTTGTGGGCTCACCCAGGTTCTTCCTCGGTTTACATCGCCCCGTGTCTCGTGTCGGACGCTCCGTCACAACCCACAGATTGCCATTATGCAAGGCGCCCGTGCCCTGCATTCGTGGATTAGCAGGCGAGGATCTGGAACGACTCCGCGCCGACAATTACAACAAGGCTTGTGTGGCTATAATGCGGGGAATATCTGCTTTACCTCTAGGCGCACATGGACCGGTCCAGGGAGATCTTATGCCCGCCGAGTCCTGCGCCTCACCGAGCGACTCCGGCGAGCCATGGAGACAATTCGCACTCTTGACACGGGCCCTCCGTCTGACTCTGAAGGGACTTCGTTGGAGGATTGGTATATCATGGAAGGATGTGGACTATGAACCGCTCTAGCCTATATTATAATCAGGTTCCCGCACATCTTAAGCGAGTCAATGGGTTTAGTGCAGACTATCATACTCTTCCGCTTCATCAAAGAGCCTTTATTGATCGTCTTGTATCGGCGCCCACAGAGTGGGTGATTCAGCTGCCTGATGGGGCACAGTTGCGCGTGTCCCCCCACCTCCACCTTGACCCTGCCTCGAAAGGTCTGTAGCCTTGACCGAAGAAGAACGAACATCCAGCACGATCCCCTTTGTGGGACTGCACGCACACAGCGTTGCAGGCTCCCCTTTCGACGGTCTAGGATACCCTGCTGAGCACATGGACTTTGCATACCAAAATGGGATGGACGCTTTGGCGCTTACAGACCATGGCAACTGTAATGGGCTGGCATATCAAGTTCTTCACGCGAAGAAGATGAGTTCCAGCGGACAGGACTTTAAGCCCATTTTTGGGGTGGAGGCATACTTTCTACCATCTATTGAGGAGTGGAAGGAGACTTACGAACAAGCCAAGCTAGAAAAAAAGATGGCTAAGAAGATAAAGGATGTGGGTCAAGGAGGAGCAGTCGTAGAAGATGAAAATCGAAGCCTGAAAAGTGCTATTAACCGCCGCCGCCATCTCATCTTGCTAGCACAGAATCAGACGGGTCTTTCTAATATCTTCAAACTAATTTCTGAGTCATATACCGAAGGAAACTTTTATCGGTTTCCAAGGCTTGATTATGCTCTGTTGGAAAAGTATAACGAAGGTGTTAT
>Ga0315338_1003682_pt1 | contig 13078 bp, 7 predicted proteins | sample ASW8metaG_FD_204518 | JGI IMG/M metagenome (GOLD analysis project Ga0315338, IMG submission 204518) | Ammonia-oxidizing marine archaeal communities from Monterey Bay, California, United States - ASW #8 | ecosystem: Environmental > Aquatic > Marine > Coastal | place: USA: California | collected... | reverse complement strand
CCGTGTCCTATTTTCGAGATTTCACCATTTTGTGGATTCTCAACAAGTGTAGGAAAATCCATTTCTAATCTACGCAAACTGAACTGAGCGTAGACTTCGGTTGTTTTTACTGAAGCATGACCCATTTCTTGCTTAACAAGATAAATATCACGGGTCAGCAGGTAACGCCTAACTGCAAATGTATGGCGTAAACAATGGAGATGATACTTAGTATTTTTTCCATCAATTTCACGCATTGCCTTTAAAAACGTCTTAGACAGATTTTGAGTTAAACTCTCAACCATGCCACCATACTTCTCTAATTGATTTTGCATTTGTACGCACAGTTGAAGGCATTCTCCATTAAGTTGCAATTCCTTATCAACACGCTGCTTGGTTTTATCTCCGCTGATAAGTAACCAATGCCCATTTAATTCACCAATGAAAGGTTCGGATGCTCTACATCCAGTTTCACGGTAAAATAGGAAAGCAGTTTTATAATGGTCATCTAACCAATCCAATCGCATAAGTTCAGCAAACATGCGGTCAGGAAGGTATAGTGGCATTGTCCGAGGTTTTAAGACCATGTCAATATGAGGTATTTTATCAATGTAATCCCGTCTTAAGCACCACCGCAAAAAGGTTTTTACGGCACGAAGATTGATATTAATTCCATCGGGACTCATACCTTTCTCTGTACACATTTTTCTATAGGTATCAATCATATTGGTATTAACACCAACCAATGGTCTTCTATACCCTACAGTTGACATAAAGGATTCCATAGAATACCAATTACGTTTTATTGTACTTGGTCTGATTCCTTCTGATCTTCGCCTTTTTAGCCACTTTTTCACAGCATCTTGTAATGAGAACTGAATAACAGAAGTAGTGGATACTTCATTGATCCATGGAAAAATGAAGTCAACTCCACATTTTATATCAGCTTCTACTTTTTTTACTTCTGCCAATCGCATCCTTGCTGTCATTTTACTCGTTGTTCTTAATGGAATCTGTTTTTCTTTTTTCAGGTTATTAGCATTCCATTGCACTCTTGCGTACCACTTTTTTCTGCGTTTTTTAAGCGTAGCCATAATGACCTCCTAAACGCAGAATAATACCCAGAAGGCTTAATTGTTCAATACCCACATCAGAGTTGTCACCGACACTCACTTCTGAGTTTTTTCTTATTGTTATGTACTGATTTTTAAGCACTGAAATTTACCAAAAATGATTCTTATTTATTGCCTTTATTCGATGACAAAAGTAGCATATTCTTTCTTTTTTTCAATTCGCTCAGTACCATCTTTTTCAATAACAATGACTTCATCATCGGCGATTTCATCCAAAGTATCACTGAAACCAATATCAAGTATTCTAATTGGTTTATGTTCTTCAATTAAATCAATACGCATGGGTATTGGTCTACCATCCACTCGCTCAAATATCCACTTGATGGCTTGCATATCACCTTCAATTGCAAGGTCTATTGCCTTATCAATAATGAGGTCGGCTTTATTATAATATTTCCCTTCATTAAAAAAATCATCTTCATCGTAATAATGACCCTCGTTAATTCTGTTTTTCAATAAGGCAGTAAGTGTTTTGGAAGGTCTACCACCTGGATTGCCGCTTGAGCCTTTGACAAATTGTCCTTTTTCATTCCTGATAACTTCGTGTTTTGAGGTAGTTTTTTCTTTATCTGGCATGGTTATGCTCCTATAGTTACATGGTTATTATTAAGATACCCTAATAAACTGAGGGCTTAATTACTTTTTATCTGTTTGCTGATCATTATCTATAAATCCACATATTATGATGTTTGCAGAATAATATGATTAAAGTATGGGTGCATTTAACTGCAGGCTTATTTACCGTATGGGTGCATTTATCAAGGGTGTAATTCATCATTATGGGTACTATTTATAAGGGTGGCTTTTGACTTGAACCGTGTACCAATTCCTACTTGATATTTCTTTGGTTTAGGTATGTCATGCTCCCAGTTTTTTTTAGGGTAGCGTAGCCAACGCATCTCTCTTGAGTGTAAATCGCGAGTAATTAATATTTTATAGGTTGCCATATCACCTCGGCACATACCACCTCTGTAGGTTTGTCTGATCAGCCCATTCTTGATTAATTGATTTCTGGCTTTTAGGTATGTATTAGACGCCCGCCCAAACTCTTCTTTGAATTGGATTTCAGTGTAGGAGACGCTGCCGTTGTTGGGATAGCTAATCTGATTGTCTTTTCTACTAAACTTCAATTCCATTGTGAGACAATGCAATAGATCACGAGCCGACTTTGTTAGTTCAAGATAGGAGGGATTGAAAAGTAGTTCGTACTTAAAAAAGAATCCTGCATTTACTCTCAAATGCTTTTTAGCCATCTAACCACTTTAATACATCTGACTGTTTAAATAAGAGCTTCCCCAGTTTCCTTGAGTATTTAAGGCTGCCAAGACTCACAGCCCTTCGGATGGTGGACATACTCAGGGTTGAGAGTTTGCTCACTTGTTTAATATCTAAAAATTGAACAGGATGTTTACCATCAATTTTTTCTTCAATTCTATTGAGTTGTTCTTTTATAGAACAAAATTCATTACTTATCATTTCTTCACCATAATTATTCATGATTACGATGATAAAGTTGAGTAGGATATATGCTAAATATTAGGGAATGGAATGGGAAGAGTTCTTAGTGCTTATTTTCCGTATAGTCTTTTAAATCTTTTGATTGTGGGCTCTTGATAACCTTTTCTGATTCTATCAAATCTTTCCTGACTCCAGCCTTGTTTATAATCTTCAAACCCTTCTTGCTCAAATAAATCCAATAAAATATTTATCTGTTCTGTCTGTCCCTTACCAGCAATAAATAGGAGTTGAAAGACGTCCACAAGTTTCTCTTTAAATATGGTTTTATCATTATAACGTTCAGGTCTTGGAAGATTCAAAATCTCTTCATTTCTGGAAATAATTTCTTCAATAGTTTTCTTTTTTATTTTCAGGAGTTTTAATAATTCATCATCAGTCTTTAAACCCATCAATGTGATATTTTGTTCTAAATATTTAACATTGGATTTATTTTTTTTAAATCTTTGGGTTTCTTTTCTCTGATCAGCAGAAAGATTTACAAAATAGAATATATTTCCTAATGGATAGAAAAGTACTGGCTCTAATCCATGCTTATCGAGAAAGCTCTGAATTTTTTCATCATTACTTAAAATATATTTAGTGATATAAAATCCAACTTCAGGATCCGAATCAACTAACTTAATTATATCATCTAATAAGTGGCTCAAAGATACTACTTAAGTAAAACCATCTTTCGGGTCTTAACAAAACCCTTGGTCTGAATCTGATAAAAGTAAATACCTGCCGATACTGGTGTACCAAAGCTATTTCTGGTATTCCATATAACTGACTGGTATCCTGCAGGTATTTCTTCACTGACCAGCTTAACCACTTCCCTACCCAAAATATCATAGATCATTAAGTTCACATGGGTCTGTTGTGGCAGATCGTAATTGATAGTGGTTACTGGGTTAAATGGATTGGGATAGTTCTGGTGGAGCTGAAATTTCTTTGGGACAGCAACTAGTTGGATAGTCTTTTCACCTTGTCCAATCACAACACCATTATTACCAATCATTCTGAATCCAATATTAATTGGAATATTTTCCTTACCCTTGATATTATAAGGCAAATTTATGATTCGCATTTTTGGTTCTAAGTAGCCTGCGACAATTTTCAATATGCCGTTTATACTATCAGCGTAGCTTAATAATATCTTTTCAACCGTGGCAGTCGTTTCAAGTGACTTTACACTAACATCTAGCGAAGGATAATTTATGGATAAATCTACTGCACCTACGTCTTTAGGAATAAATAAGCTAATATTGTTATCTAAAACATAATGTTTTAATGAGTCCCCTGATTGTTCAAATGAACGCGCACTTAATTTACTTAACGCTGTCCGTGACCAATCCCAAATTCGTGTAAGTGACATTAGATCTCTTAGATCGTATTTACCATCTTTAGTAATCGTAAAATGAGGAGGAGTCCCCTCAACGGGTCCGAGTTCATATTTTGTATCTCCACCATTCCACGCATTTAAGAATATTGCCAAGTCACTAGCGTCAATAATTTGGTCGCCAGTAAAATCAGCGGTGAGTGAAGTAAAAAACTGATATTCAATCTTATCAGAAACATTTCCTACCAAATCAGTAACATTTTCAATTAGTAATGATAATGTATCAAGGCTTGTTAATGGCGCTTTTATATTAATAGTGATCTCATCCCCATCTTTGGATTCATTATAATTGACTGAATTTTTCAGTTGTGAACTAAAACTGATTTTGTAATCACTAATTTCCTCTGAAAAATCAATGATCATGGGGACATCATCTGTCAAAGGTAAATATGTTCCTTCGCTAACTGAAATCGCCTCTACTGAAGGAGGCCCAGGGTATAGATCAATAGTAACACCATCAGATGTAGATACCTTAGAAACATTCCCCGCAGCATCAGTTGCTTTAACTGAAACAAAATAGATTTGGGCATGATTAAGTGCAAAAGAAGAATCAATAAAACTGGTATCTGTTCCAATATCCGTCCAATCCTTAACATCGTTGCCACTGGCAACCGTACCTACAGTATATTCATATTTTGCTACATAACTCGTGGCATCATTGAACTGCAGCCAATTAGCTGTTATTGTTTTACTTGATGTTGAAATATCAACATCCTCACCTATTCCATCATTTATATCACTAGTAATTGGCGCAGTTTTATCAATGGTAATTCCATCACCTTGAAGTACTGGTGATATATTGCCCGCACCATCGGTTGCTTTAACACTAGAATAGTATGTTACGTTCTCAATTAGTGTAAGTCCAGAAAGTTGCACCTTTAATTCACCGTTTGAACTCGTCCATTTAATAATTTCTGTTCCACCCTTTGTTATACCTAACGAATAATCATAATACATTGTATCAAAAAATGCATCTACCGCCTGAGCCCAAGATAAAGTGAGGTCAGTCTGATTATTTTGATAGTCTAAATCAGTATTGAGCGAACCTTCATTAATCGATGATATCGATGGCACAACACCATCAATGATCAGTTGTTTATTCGCTGACAATGAACTTTCTACACCTGGTGATACAAGCGTTAGCAATGCATCATTGCCAGCTAAATCTTTTATTGTACCATTATTTAAGATAAGGGCATTTTGGTCTTTATAATTAAGATCGCTAGAATTATCTCCTGATGATACATTATAAGAAAATGTTAAAGTGTCGGTTGTGCTACCAGAAACATAATTCGCTGAATCACCAGGAGAACCTGTTGATAGGATAATCTGTGGTATGCCTTCTACCTTAACCGTTTCAGAAAAGCGCACGGTAATAGGAATGACAGATCCTAATTTATAAATACTATCAATTGCCGTTGATGAAACAGATAGAACCATGGCAGGCAGGGCATCAATTACTATAGCTTTATTTGCACTTAAAGAATTAGTAGCTCCTGGTTCAGGAAGAGCTAAAATTGCTTCATTACCCGCTTCATCTTTTATTGTGCCACTATTTAGAATAAGTGCACTTGATGAAACATAACTGAGATCATTACTTGTATCACCACTTGCTATAATATAATGAAAAGTCAAAGAATCGCTCCCCGTTCCGCTATCATAGTTTGCTTTAGCATCATTTACACCCGTTTCCATAGTTAGCTGTGGCGTACCTGTAACAATTACAATTTCAGAGAAAGTAATCGTGATGGGAATTGTATCTCCAACGGTGATATATGTAGCATTTACACTGTTTGAGTTAATCTTACTTACTGTAGGTGAAATATTATCAATAGTACTTACATCAATCTTAGTAGGACTGCTTTGAATATTCGGAGTGGTTTCTCCATCTTCAGTCACTATGTAAACATCATAAGCCGTTTTTGCTGTAAGTCCTGTAATCCCCTCGCTTTTTTCAGTATCCTTCGTAAGAGCAAAGTTTCCTGATTTTATTGCCGTAGCAGCACTATTACCCGTGCCTGCTTTTACCTCTGCAGCAGTTGGTGCTGTAGCATCATTTGCCAGTATAACATAATAACCCTTACCCCCTTCATTTATCTTAACTAAAATATCAAAACTTGTACCAGATACATTCGCAACTTTCGGATATTCTGAAGCAAATACTGGTGCTATAACATCAGCAATTGTGAAAGTGGCATTTGATGCAGAAAGTGCGTTCCCTGCACCATCTTCTACCGTTGCACCAATCGCAACATATACAACTTGCTCACTTGCAAAATCAGCGGTTGGATCAATTGTAATTACCTTTTTATCTGTATCAATAGTGGCATCAAAAGCAATATCAGTCCCATTCACATCTGTATTTTTTAGCGTAATTAATGCATCCACGTTTGTATCAGAAAGTGCAGTGTCATCTATTTTGCGCACAGCCTCACTAAATATGATAGTAATATTATTATTAATATTTACACCTGTAGCATTATTAACAGGAGAAAAGGACAGCGTGGGTACTATACCATCAACGACTAAAGCTTTATTTGCGCCCAATGAATTTGTAGCCCCAGGACTGGCTAAAGTCAATGTGGCATCATTGCCTGCACCATCTTTGATGGTGCCACTATTTAAAGCTAACGCAGATGTGCTTTTGTAATCTAGGTCACCAGCAACATGGTCACTGGCTATAGTATAATTAAAAGTTAATGTGCCTACAGATCCGCTGGAATAATCCACCACTGCATCTGTAGAACCCGTCTCTAAGGTTAATTGTGGAGTACCTGTTACTGTAACTGCTTCACTAAAAGTAATTGTAATGGCAATCACATCACCAATTTTATAAGTACCATCGTTCGTTGTGGATGAAACAGAAGAAACTGTAGGTAAAGTAATATCAGCAGTATTTACATCAATCTTAGTAGGGCTACTTTGAATATTCGGAGTGGTTTCTCCATCTTCAGTCACTATGTAAACATCATAAGCGGTTTCTGATGTAAGATTTGTAATCCCCTCGCTTTTTTCAGTATCCTTCGTAAGAGCAAAGTTTCCTGATTTTATTGCCGTAGCAGCACTATTACCCGTGCCTGCTTTTACCTCTGCAGCAGTTGGTGCTGTAGCATCATTTGCCAGTATAACATAATAACCCTTACCCCCTTCATTTATCTTAACTAAAATATCAAAACTTGTACCAGATACATTCGCAACTTTCGGATATTCTGAAGCAAATACTGGTGCCAGTTTATCATTTAATATTTTGACGCCCGTGGTCTGAGATGTTGCCATAGCATTACCTGATGCATCATAAATTGAGGTACTGCTGGCAGGTACAATCGTCACAGTTTCTACTCCGCTTGGAGTCCCAGTTATAGATAGGTTTATTCTTATAACTGATTCGCCACCTGATAAAGCGTTGCCACTATTATTTTTAATACTGCTGATACTGGCAGCAGTTGCATTACCACTGTTTTGAGCAAAGGTCAATGTGAAGTCAGTTTTTTCTAAAGCCCCACTTCCGCCATTTGTATTATAGACACCTTCATTCATAGTGATATCTATATAACTATTATCAGTTGAAAGTGAGCCAGAGGCAATATTTGGGCTTACAATATCAATTACTGTAAAAGTACTGTTGATGGCTGTAATTGCATTATTGGCATCATCTTCTACAGTCGCACCAATAGCTGAATAAACAACCTGAGAACTTGAGAAATCATTCGTCGGGTTAATGGTAATAAGTGTTTTACCAGAATTGATAGTCGCATCAAAAGCAATGTCATTCCCAGATGAATTTGAATTTTTTAATGTGATCAATGCATCTATGTTTGTATTGGTGATCTCTGAATCATCTATTTTTCGAATAGCTTCATTAAACGTAATTGTTACATTACTACTAACTGCTACATTACTCGCACCATTAGCAGGGGAAAAAGTAACGGTGGTAGCATTGACATCTGCAGTCGTAAACGAAGAATTTGCTGCAGAAATTGCGTTCCCTGCACCATCTTCTACCGTTGCACCAATGGCAAGATAGACAACTTGCTCGCTACTAAAATCACTCGAAGGATTAATAGTTATGATTGTTTTCCCAGAATTAATTGTCGCATCAAAAGCGATATCTGATCCTGATGAATTTGAATTTTTTAATGTGATCAATGCATCTACGTTTGTATCAGAAAGTGCAGAGTCATCTGTTTTACGAACGGCTTCACTAAAAGTAATAGTTATATTGGTATTTATCTGAACAGCTGTTGCATTATTGACAGGTGAAAAAGTTAATGTGGGTACTATTCCATCAATGACTATTGCTTTATTTGCGCCCAATGAATTTGTAGCCCCAGGACTGGCTAAAGTCAATGTGGCATCATTGCCTGCACCATCTTTGATGGTGCCACTATTTAAAGCTAACGCAGATGTGCTTTTGTAATCTAGGTCACCAGCAACATGGTCACTGGCTATAGTATAATTAAAAGTTAATGTGCCTACAGATCCGCTGGAATAATCCACCACTGCATCTGTAGAACCCGTCTCTAAGGTTAATTGTGGAGTACCTGTTACTGTAACTGCTTCACTAAAAGTAATTGTAATGGCAATCACATCATCAATTTTATATGTGCCATTATTTGTTGTTGAAGAAACAGAAGAAATAGTAGGTGCCAGTTTATCATTCAAAGTTTTGGCGCCAGTGGTCTGAGATGTTGCCATAGCGTTACCTGCAACATCATAAATAGAAGTACTGCTAGCAGGCGTAATAGTAATAGTCTCTACTCCACTTGGGGTCCCAGTTATAGAAAGGTTTAATCTTATAACTGATTCGCCTCCTGATAAAGCGTTGCCACTATTATTTTTAATACTGCTGATGCTGGCTGCAGTTGCATTGCCACTGTTTTGAGCAAACGTAATAGTGAAATCACCAGCATCTAAAGCACCACTACCACCACTACTATTATAAAGACCTTCATTCATAGTGATATCAACATAGGTATTATTAGAGGCAAGTGATCCTGAAGCAATAGTGGGCACTACGCCATCAACAACTATTGCTTTATTTGCGCCCAATGAATTTGCATCACCAGGACTGGCCAAAGTCAGTGTGGCATTGTTATCTGCAATATCTTTAATCGAGCCACTATTTAAAGCTAAAGCAGATGTAGAATTATAATCTAAGTCGCTACTACTATGTCCACTTTCGATTGTATAATTAAATGTGAGAGTGGTAGTTCCTGAACCACTGTCATAATTCAAAACAGCATCAGAAGATCCTGTTTCCATTGTTAGTTGTGGTGTTCCAGTTACAAAAACTAATTCACTAAATTGAACGGTTATAGGTATAACATCAGAAATTTTGTATGTGCCATTATTTGAATTTGCCGACACTGAGCTAATAGTAGGTGCTGTATTATCAACACCAAGACTAAGAAACCCTGCAGAGCCAACCCCTACGATTTTAACTGGGTCTGACCTATTATTTTCAGTCTCATCACCCAACTGTCCATAATCATTTCTACCCCAAGAATAAACTGTACCCCCTTCGTCAAGGGCAAACACAGCATCTTGGCCAGCAGTTATATCAACAATTTTATTGCTTGAATTATCACCAAGTTTGTCTGTTCCACTATAAAGTCCTTTATCAACCTTAAACGGTTTTGAATCATTCATTACATTACTTCCATTAGAACCACTGCCTCCCTCACCCCATGTATATACAACTCCACTTGCGTCTAATGCCACAACGTTGCCTTGACCAACATCGACTTTGATGATTTTGTTTGAACTATTGTCTCCCAAATAAGTAGTTCCAGAATAATGCAAGCCTTTAACAACTTTTACAGGTGTATGATAATCCGTTCCTCCTGCGGCATCACCTTGACCGAGTTGATATTTGCTACCCTCACCCCAAGCATAAACCAATCCATCTGCACCTAATGCAGCAACAGCATATCTTCCTCCAGAAATACTGGTCATTTTGTTGGATGAGTTGTCACCTAAATATGTTGTACCACTATAAGCTCCCTTTAATACCTTCACTGGTGTTGTTCTATTTGTAGTCGAGTTATCCCCAAGTTCTCCATTTTCATTTTTTCCCCACGAATAAACTAGACCATTATTATCAATAGCATATGAGGCATAGTTAGTGACTCCTATTGCAACTATTTTATTGTTTGGATCATCTCCTAAGTAAGTTGTACCTGAATACGCTCCTTTAAGTACCTTTACTGGGGTATAAGTTTTATCACTAATTGAAGTGTTTCCTAATTGACCAAATTCCTCGTTACGCCCCCACGCATACACAAGTCCATCTTGCCCCAGTGCTAATGAATGATTTACTCCAAAAACTATTTGGGTCATTTTATTGTTAGAATCATCACCTAAATACGTTGTGCCACTGTAACTACCTTTCAAAACTTTTACAGGAGTTGTCCTATGTCCCGTAGCACCATTTGCATAATAACTTCCATAGCCCCATGCATAGACAGTCCCATCTGCAGCTAATGCACCCGCATGTTGATAGCCTACTGTAACTGCTATTATCTTATTGCTAGAATTGTCACCTAAATAAGTTGTACCACTGTACTCGCCTTTTAAAGGCCTAATAGGAATAGCAGTCTTATCACTGCCGGAACAACCGCTACCACCAACGGCACAACCATCTCCTAAATGACCATAAAAGTAACCGTTCCCCCATGCGTAGACCAATCCGTTACCATCTACAGCCAAAGAAAAAGTTCCAGTTGTAATATCTGCTAAGGCTTGAGATGGGGAAATTCTTGATAATAAAAATATAATTAATATTGACTTAATTAATCTATTAATTCGCATTGACCACTCCTACCCCTAGTCCTTTAATAGCTATTGGGCTATCAACTGGATCAACCAGTTCTGTCTCTGCTTTAAATTCAAGTTTTGTTTCGCCTGCAAGCGTCGAATTAAAAACCACATTTGCAAGATTGGCATTACCATTGGTTGATAAAGAATCCGAGCCAACATAAGATGTATATATATCAACATATCCTTCCGTAGAATGATCTTCATATACAAAAATGGATTGTGCCCCAGCTGGGAAATAATCACCGATTTCCGCTGAACTGACTGCAAGTGCCGCTGCATCATATCCTATGCGCAAATGCACTCCCCGCAGATTTTCAGATCCCATTATAAAGACCCTGGCTGTAACAGGATTTCCCACATTAACATTCATTGTATCTGGCATAAAAATTAGGGCTGGAGGTTCAATGCCTTTGCTTACCTGCTCCTCAGCATCTAAAGGATTAGTAAAGCTTTCAGTTGGCAATTCAACACAACCAACTAGAAGGATAAAAAGTGGACTGATATATTTAGAAATCAAGTTCAATGCTGTAACTCATTTTTACGCCCTTGATCTCTGGATCATAAGCTAATGAAAGTGGTTTAGGTTTATAGGTTATCTCATCTTCTTTTCTGGGTCCAACGATATAAGCATGAATGATATTTCCAATCCATATACCTGCTGCTGCGGTAACAAGCATTTCAGACTGGCTTTTTAAAGACTCCATTTCATCATACTTAGTTTGTGTGTCAGCTTTATAACTAATTATATCGGCATCTTGGACAGCATTATTGTATAGAGTTAATAGTTCAGTGTGTTCACTAGATAGAGTATTGAACTTATTTATTGATGCAAAAATAAGACCAGTAACTGCTAGCTCACTTCCAAGCCATAAATAACCTGATAATTTTTTTTCAGAATAAAACTGCCCTAATCCAGGGAATAAAGTGCTTCGTAAAGCTGCACCCATTTTTGTTTTTACCTTGATTAGACCTGCGGTTAATAAACCTCCTGTACGCATATTGATGAGGCTTTTAGGCGGTTGAATGCCAAACATTTCATATGCCAAAACCTGGATTTCAATTATGAGACCATCGACTTTACCTTGATAAGTGATTTCTTTTACTTGAACAGATGCACCTGTTTCTACTGATATCAACCTCGAATCTATTGTAAAGGTGTCACCGAGTTTTCCGATCGATCCACCAATCATATACTGCACACCCAGTATAGCGCCTACCTCAACCGCACATTCAGAAGTTGTACAGCCAGATTGCTGTAATCCTTGCTCATCAATAATTTCAAGCATCATTGCACGTTCAACAACAATCACTGCTCCAGTACCCACTACAGATGTTCTGAAGCGATCAGTAAGTGTTTGGGCTTCTAAAGTTGAAATGCCTCTTCCGTCAAAATCGATAATAGCTACTGTACTCTCTTTCGGAATTACAAGTTCATCTAATGAGATCTCTTCAATATCTTTATCCAGGATTATTACTCCTGATTTTCTGTTTTTCATGAAATCTTCTGGCGGATCAACTTCCGAAAGAAGGTATGCCATATACTGCATTTCATTTATTAAAGCGTCGATTTCACCATCATAGTTGATCTGTTTTGATAGGATTGTTGCCCCAGTTTCTACAGATACCATTTTTGTGTCGATCGTATATGTTTGACCTAATTTCCCAATAGATCCAGAAATCATATATTGCACACCTAACAAGTTTCCTACTTCAACAGCACACTCATCCGTAGTGCATGCTGACTCTTGTAAACCCTGCTCTTCAATTATATTGGCCATTAATTCTCGCTCTACTACACGATAAGCCCCAATAGAAACAAATTTTGAACGTAGCCTTGTTGTTAAACTTTCTGCCTCGTTTTGAGAGACACCTCTTCCCTCGAGGTCCAATATAGCGACGGTGTTTTGGGAGGTTGGTTGGGCGGTTATATTTGCAAGGGTGAGAAGTAAAGCAAATATTGAGAGGAAATGCTTCATACAGAAAATTACAAATAAATATTGAAAAAGCGTGTCCTCCACTTTTGTGTCCTCCAAATGGGTATATTTGATTATAGGTGACAATGATTGACAAAAAAAGCCCCGCAATAAAACGGGGCTTTTACTCAGAGAAAAGTGGTATCAAGAGTAGTGATCCGGGTGAGACTCGAACTCACGACCAATGGCTTAAAAGGCCACTGCTCTACCAACTGAGCTACCGGATCGTAAATGGGTCGATAATACTTGAAAAATCGATGGAAAAATTATGTTAAACA
>Ga0315338_1003681_pt1 | contig 13084 bp, 11 predicted proteins | sample ASW8metaG_FD_204518 | JGI IMG/M metagenome (GOLD analysis project Ga0315338, IMG submission 204518) | Ammonia-oxidizing marine archaeal communities from Monterey Bay, California, United States - ASW #8 | ecosystem: Environmental > Aquatic > Marine > Coastal | place: USA: California | collected... | reverse complement strand
GACGTTCGCCTCCTACTATTCAAAATAAAAGAGTATGGCATGTTAAAAAAAAACTAGATAATAAATTAATGAAAAACGCAGCACAAGTTTTAATAGGAAAACATGATTTTACAAGTTTTCGCTCAACTGAATGTCAAGCAAAGTCTCCTATCAAAACTATAAATTCTATAAAAATAATCAGAAAATCATCAGAACTTGAAGTGTGGATTCAAGCGAAGTCTTTTTTAATGAATCAGTGTAGGATTATAGTTGGTAGTTTGGCAATGGTTGGAAAAGGGAAATGGAATACAAAAGATATTGAAAATATTTTAAAAGCTAAAAAAAGATTTGCTGCTGGACAAACAGCGCCTGCTTGGGGTTTGTTTTTATATTCTATAAAATATTAATTCTTTATTACTTTAAAGCGCTCAAATAGATAGTATGAAGCAAATATTATTAATATTGGCTCTATAGGAAATCTGTATCTTACAGACGCAATCGTAACACAATGAATTACTGTCGTTAAAAAAACAATAGTAATTAAAGGGGAAATTTTTAAAAAAAATTTTTTAAAGTTTGATATTAAAAAAAGTATCGAAAATATTAAAACCAAACCATAGGAAAAAATAGATAATATTTTATAGGATATCCCTTTGTACTCTTCTGCATAAGGATACATCTGCCAAAACCTTTTAAATTTTATAACTGATAGTTTTATAAATGTTTTAGGATTTTCTTTAATAAAATTAAACGCATCTCTTTTAAACTTTTTTTCAAACTTAATACCTCTTTTTTCAATATCTTCGTCAGTCCATCCATGATTGACATCAATGCCACCAATACCTCCTCCAGATAAATTTTCAGGATTATTTCCAGAATATAAATGATAGCCTCCAGCTAAATTAAGTCTAACGAAACCATCATATTTGTTCCAATTATGAACCCACCACGGAGACAACAATAAAGAATATAAAAGATAAAAAATAAATAATTCACGTAATGTTTTTTTTATTGTGTATTTATATATTAAAAAACAAAAACATAATATCAGAAATGGTGCGAATATATCAGCCGTTGGCTTAACATAAATGCTTAGAATGATTAAGATATACCCGTATAAAAGTTTTTTTTTGTAGAACATCAAAATAGATGAATATAAAAGAAAAACAAATAAAGTTTCACTTACAGCGTTAAATGAATAAAAAATAGAAAAAGGATATACTGCAAAAATTATAGCTGCTATTTTTGCAATCATTTCTGATTTAAAAATTTCTATAGACAGTAAATAAATTACATAAACTGTAAGACAAGAAATAATTATATCGCCAAATATAACTCCATAATTATTCTGTGTTAAATAATTTAATATATACATCCATACACCGTAGCCAGGCATGTGCAAAGGGGTTTGTATTATTTTTCCAGAAAATATTTCTTCTCCTATTCTTTCATAAGTATATGTGTCAGGAAGACTCCGATTCTTATAAAAAACTAATGATAGAAATCTTAAAATAAAAGATATAAAAATTATTTGAAGAATATTTATTTTTTTTAAAATAGTATTTGTCAATTTTCTAAAATATAAAAAATTACTTAGATCTTACATATACGCTGCCGCCCATTCCATAATCAAAAACTTTTCTTACACTAATACCTTTTTTTTTTAAAAATTCCTGAAAAGCTTTGTAAGATCCTTTATTTAAACTGCCTTTAAATGAAAAAAAATCATCTAGCACAAAATATGTTCCTATATCTGTTATTTCGTTAATAAAATTAAAAATATCTTTAGAAGCTGAATAAACATCAGCATCAGAAAATATAATTGCAGCTTTTTTAATTCCGTATTTACTTGGTGTTACTGATAAAGTTTTATTAAAAAAACCTTTGATTACTTTTGAATTTATATTTTTTGATGATTTATTAATTCTTTTTTCTATTTTTTTAAAATCTGTAACAAAATTTAGATCTCTATAAAAAGGATGATTATCAATTTCTTTAATATTTCCGAAACCTTCAAAAGAATCAAAACCATAAAAAGATCTTTCGATTCTGGAGCTTAAAATTTTTTTATTCTTTTTAAATGAATTAATTGAGTGTATAAATGATGAGCCTTTATATACTCCAAATTCAAGATAATCTCCTTCAACACCATCAAACAAAGTTAAATAATGAACTTTGTAAATAGCTATAAATTTCTCATAATTATGATAAGCAACTGGATTAATTGAGCAAATCAACTTTGAAACAATTGTTGGTAAAAAAGTAATTTTTGTTATCAACGAATTAAAGACATTATTTGACATATTGCAATTATATTAATTTCTTTTTATTATTTATACCACTAAAGATTTTTCCTATGATAAGATTCTAAATCCTGAACAAAAAAATCATAATCATTTAAAAATTTTTTATCTGTGTTTTCTTCAGCACGTAGGTCATCAATCTTTTTCATTGCATCAGGGATGGTAATATAAGGCTTCTTGTCTGTTGTTAATAGTTTTTCTGCAATTTCTTTCTTTACCAAAATCAACTCTTCTTTAGATAAAGAATCTGGATTTTCTTCAAATATTAATAATCTACCAAAATGTTTAAGAATGTTATCTTGAAAACCATTGTAGGTCTTTGCTTTTTCATCCCAATTATCTTTTTGAAACTTATAAAATATAGCTCTATCATCTTTTGACATTTTAATTGAAGACTCATGAATAAATTGTTCGGGAAAATAGTCTTCTTCATCTTGACTGGAAGTTTCTTTTTTTTCTTTAACTTTTTCAGCAAGTATTTCAAAAACTTTTTTACAAAACTCTTGATTTTCTTTAACAAGTTTTGCTCTTTTTGATATTTCTTCTAATCCAATATCTTTGTAATCATCGAGTGAACTAAAATATTCTTTAGACAATACAATAGGCATCTTATTTAGTGATACTTGTCTAATTTTTACAGGTGAAGAAAATAATGCCTGTTTCAACTCACTAAAACCCAGCTCCAAAAGGGGTCTTGGGTCATGCTTTAAATCAAAAGCCGCAAGCCATGATTTACCGTAAACTGGGTGAAAACAAACAAAAGCGGCTGCAAAATTATATAATTTACCAAATACAAGATCTTGATAACAAACAAAATCTTCATTAAAAAACTTTTTACCTATATCATCTCCTTTTTTATAAATAAGAAGTGAATTCCAAACTTCAGAAGCATTACTTTTTATTTTTTTTGCAAGTTCTAAGGTTGCCATAACATCGCCAATTGCATCATGGGCGTTTTTGTGATCAATTTGGTTAACTTTAGTTAAATCCCCTAATTTAAAACTTTGTTTATTATTCTCACCTAAAGGAACAACTATAGTATTTGGGGCAAATGCACTTACACCTCTAGCTAGTTTTAATACATCAAGCCTTCGATTATCTTTTGAGGTTGTAAGATATGGATAATTTAAAGACTGAAATAATCCTTGGCGTAAAACATCTTCATCAAAACCAATGCTGTTAAATCCTACAAAACAAGCAGGAGACCATTCCTCAAATTTATTTTTTAATTGCTCAATTAAACTATAATGCGAAACCTCATTAGATTTTAATTGATCAATTGATATTTTGTTAATTAATAAAGCCTCTGGGGCTGGGATAACATCTTTTTTTAATCTGCATGAAATATTAATTTTATCTTTAATCTGGAAACCATCGTCGGTTAAAACTGCTCCAATTTGAAGTATCTGATCAAAATCTTTATTACTACCACTAGTTTCAAAATCATAAAATACGTACTTCATTTTTAAATTGGCTTTCTAGCCTTCATTGCAGTGGTAAGTGTTCCTTCATCTACATAATTAAGTTCGGCTCCAAACGGCATTCCTTGAGCAATTTTTGTAACTTTTACTTTAGTACCATTTAATTTATCTGTTATATAGTGAAGAGTAGTTTGTGAATTAACAGTTGAGTTTAAGGCAAGGATAATCTCTTTAATATTATTATTTTCTGCTCTTTTTATTAATTCTTTAATCATTAAATCATCAGGAGTTATATTGTCTAACGCTGATAACGATCCCCCTAAAACATGATAAAGTCCTTTAAAAGATCCTGTTTTTTCAAGTGCCCATAAATCTGAAATATCTTCAACTACACATATAATGGATTTATTTCTTTTATGATCACTACAAATCTTACAAGGAAGTTTAACACCAAGATTTCCGCAAGTTGTACATTTTTTTATTGATTGCCCTGATGATAATAATGATCTGCTTAAAGGATACATAAGTTTTTCTTTATTTTTTAAAAGAAAAAGAACCATTCTGCTTGCTGACTTTGGTCCAATGCCAGGCAATTTGGAAAATAAATGAATCAATTCTTGAAGTGCATCGTCGTGCATATTTTTTTTTTTAAAAAGGCATTTTCATTCCAGGTGGCAAACCTAAATCCCCACTTAATTTTGCCATCTCTTCTTTGCTTTTTTCTTCAGCCTTAGTTTTTGCATCATTTAAAGCAGCTACTATCAAATCCTCCATCATTTGTTTCTCCTCTTGTTTAATTATACTAGGATCCAATTCTATTTTTTTAACCTCATTTTTACAATTCATAACAATCTTAACCATTCCGCCTCCTGCTGTTCCCTCAACCTCTAAACTTGCTAGGCTTTCCTGTATTTCCTGCATTTTTTTCTGCATTTTTTGAGCCTTCTCCATCATGTCCTGAAAGTTATTCATCTTCTTCTCCTTTATCTTTTACTTCTTCTATTTTAGCACCTGGAAATATATTTAAAATTTCCTTTATACGCTCATTCTTTGATAAATTATTGATTATACTCTCTTTTTCTTTATCGCTTTGTTCTTCTAGCGTGGGGTCTCCTTTTTCTTGAGTCATTAAAATATGCCATTTTTCTTTGGTCCATTCAGTTAATAATTGGCCTATTTTAGCACCAAGATCTTTAGGAGCATCATCTGTCGGATTTAATTCAATTTTACCTTTTCTGAAACTAACCAAATGTACACGAGAGAATAAATTATTAAACAATAAGATTTCTTTTTTTTCTAAAAATAAATCGGCTACTTCCTTAAAATTATTAATAATTATATTTTTTTCAAATTTTATATTTTGTTTATTATTTTCTTCAAAATTTTTTTTCGCTACTGTTTCAACATTTTTCATTTCCATTACAGTATCCGTGACTATTCCTGTTTGTGTTTTATTCTTCGATACATTCTCTTTTTTTTCTTCAGTTGTAATAACGGTTTTATGTTCAGTAGTTTTTGCTGTTTCTTCTTGCTTTGTATTTTTTAAATTATTAGAAATTTCATCTAAAGATGGAAGTTCAGATGCAAAAGCAAGACGTATAAGAACCATCTCGGCAACTATATGTGGCATTTCGTGACTTTGTAATTCCTGATACCCTTTAAGAAGAATTTGCCAAGTTTGAGAAAGCTCTAACATACTTAGTTTTTTAGCTAATTCCAGACCTTTTTCTTTATCTATTTGAGATACACCTGGTTCTGTAGCAATTTCCGGTGTCAAAACTAATCTGCTTAACCAATGCACAACTTCTAATAAATCTTGGATTATTGTACCTGGATCGGCACCAGAATTATAAAGATCTTTAAATTTTTCTAATCCCTCTTTCGTTTTTCCACTCATTAAATTTTCAAATAATAAATAAATACTAGTTCTATCAACTAAACCGAGTAATTCTTGAATATGTTTTTCTGTTACTTTTTTTTCGCCTAAAGATAATGACTTGTCTAAAATTGATAGCGCATCTCTTACACTTCCATCAGATGCACGTGCAATCATGCTAGCTGCATTTATATCAATTTCTGATTTTTCTTTTTGAGCAATATCGTTTAAATATTTTGCTAAAATATCAAAAGGTATCCTTTTTAAATCAAATCTTTGGCATCGTGATATTATAGTTGCAGGAATTTTTCTTGGCTCAGTTGTACAAAAAATAAATTTTATATGCTCTGGCGGTTCTTCCAAATTTTTTAAGAGGGAGCTTACAGCAGAATTGGATAGCATATGTACTTCGTCTAAAATATATACTTTATATTTCCAATTTGATGGCCTATATTTAATTCCATCCAATAATTCTCTCATTGTATCAACTGTTGTATATCTAGCTGCATCTACTTCAAAAAGATCGATTGGGTTACCTTTTACTTCTTCTTCACCGTTAAATAAGTGCGCTAAAATTCTTGCAGTTGTAGTTTTACCAACTCCTCTTACTCCAGAGAATAAATATGCATGAGCTAATCTTTTATTTTTAAGAGCATTTTGAATCGTTGAAACAAATATATCTTGTCCAATTAATTCAGACAATTTCTTAGGTCTATATTTTCTTGCAAGTGCGAGAAAGGATTCTGTCATTTTTTATATTTTATATATTGGGGAGACCCACAATTACTAGGTAGGGCTGCTGGATTCCTCCTCTGACCCGATTAACTAATAATAGCGTCCTCCCCATACTATTATAGCAGAAGTAAAGAATTTATTAAAAAAAAAAATTTATTTACGAAATCTATCCGCGTAATAAGTGCCAAGAATTCTTACAAATCTTGTATATTCTTTTATTTCCTCAAGTGCTGATACAACTTTAAAGTCTTTAGTATCTCCCTCTATATCAACATAAAACTCGGCCTGTTTAAATGTTTCATTAACATAAGACTCCAGTTTAGTCATATTTACATTATTAATTGCAAAGCATCCAAGTGCTTTATGTAAAGCTGCTGGAACATTATTAACAGCAAAAATTAAACTTGTTAAAACTTTTCCTTTAGATGGATTTATTTTAATTTGTTTTTTTTGCAGTAAAATAAACCGAGTTATATTTTGAAGACTATCCTCAACATTTTTTTTTAAAACTTTTAAATTATAGATTTGAGCTGCAAGTTTAGTGGCAATTGCTGATTCTGTAGGATTATTTTTTTCGCTAATTTCTTTAGCTGCTAGAGCTGTATCAGCAGAAACAATTGTTTTTACCTTATTTTTTTTTATAAATTTTCTGCACTGAGATAAAGCATGTATATGGCTTCTTACATTCTTAATTTGATTTATATTAATTTTTTCAGTACCTAATAAATGCAATTCTACTTTCATAAAAAATTCCCCTACAATTTTTAAAGGGGTTTTGTGCATAAGACTATGAATTTCAGCAACTCTTCCTGCAATAGAATTCTCTACTGGAATAAGGCCTATATCAGACTTATTTGTCATTACACTTTCAAATACCTCTTCAAATGTTTCACATGGTATAATTTTAGCTTTAGGAAATAATTTTTCAGAGGCTAAATGTGAATTAGCTCCTTCTATGCCTTGAAAAGAAACTGTTTTTATATTTTTAATATTCATAAATTTTCCTTAGTTTTTTCGAAGCTATATATATATTATGAATTTTTAAATTTTAAATTAATTATTATAAAATATATGAAAAAACTAGAAAACAAATACCTAAAAATAGCAAATGAATGTGCAGAAGCTAGTGGCAAAATATTAAAGAAATATTTCAGAAAAAAAATAAAAATCGAAAGAAAAAGTGATAATTCTCCTGTAACAAAAGCTGATAAAGAAGCTGAAAAAATAATTAGGAATATAATAATAAAAAAAGCACCTGAATGTGGCTTTTTTGGTGAAGAAAGTGGAAAATTTAATACTAGTAATGAATACGTTTTCGTCGTAGACCCATTGGATGGTACCAAAGGATTTATTTCCGGTAAGCCGTTATTCTGTACATTAATAGGATTAATGAAAAACAATAAACCTTATATTGGTGTTTTAAATCAACCTATTTTAAATGAACGCTGGTCAGGAATCGCAAATAAAGAAACAAGATATAATAATACAAAAATAAGAACAACAAAATGTAAAAAACTAAAAGGATTAAGAATGTATGCAACTAGTCCAATGATGTTCAAAGGAAAGAACCAAAGAGTATATAAAAGTGTAAGGTCTAAAATAAATGAGTGCTTGTTTGGCCTAGATTCATATTCACATGGTATGCTATCGGCTGGCTTTGTAGATGTTGTGCTAGAAGCTAACTTAAAACCTTACGATTATATAGCAAGTGCTGCTGTAATATCAGGTGCAGGAGGAAAGCTAACTGACTGGAATGGAGATGAGTTAAATCTTGAAAGTGATGGAAGAATCTTAGCAGCGGGAGATCCTAAAATTCACAAACAACTTCTAAAAGTAATTCAAAAAGTAAAATGAGAATTTTTCTAAGTTTTATATTTTTCTTATTTTTTTCTAATAGTTTTGCAATTGAAAAACTAGAAAATGCTCATGCTATAAGCATGCATGGATCACCTAAGTATTCTAAAAATTTTAAAAATTTTGATTATGTAAATTTTGATGCTCCAAAAGGCGGATCAATTAAACTTCATCAAATTGGAAGTTTTGATACTTTGAATAATTTTATTTTAAAAGGAAGCCCTGTTGTAAATTTATCTCAAGTTCATGACAGTTTATTAACACAATCCTTCGATGAACCTTTCACAATGTACGGTTTAGTAGCTGAGTCTATAAGTGTTCCTGAAGATAGATCTTGGGTAATTTTCAAAATTAGAAAAGAAGCTAAATTTCATGACGGAAATCCGATTAGAGTAGAAGATGTTATTTGGACTTTAAATACATTAAAAGAAAAGGGGCATCCTTTCTATAAATTTTATTATGGAAATATTAAAACGGCAGAAAAAATTAGTGATAATGAGGTAAAATTTATTTTTCAAGGTGAACGCAATTTAGAACTTCCATTAATCATAGGACAAATGAAAATATTATCCAAAAAATATTGGGAAGATAAATTTGAAAATGTTTTATTAGAAAGTCCTGTTGGATCTGGTCCCTACCGAGTAAAAAATTTTAAAGCAGGAAGAACAATTGAATTTGAAAGAGTAGATGATTATTGGGGAAAAAATCTTTCAGTTAATAAGGGAAGATTTAATTTTCAAAAAGTAATAATAGAATATTTTCGCGATGCAACCGTTGCTTTAGAGGCTTTTAAGAGTTCAGACTATGACTTTAGACAAGAAAACCAAGCAAAAAGATGGGCTAATGCTTATAATTTTACTGCAATAAAAAATGGTCATGTAAAAAAAGAGTCAGTGAAACATGAAATTCCAACAGGAATGCAAGGTTTCTTCATAAATACAAGAAAAGAAATTTTTAAAGATCGTGTTGTTAGAAAAGCTCTTAATTACGCATTTGATTTTGAATGGACTAATAAAATACTTTTTTTTGACCAATATAAAAGAACAGGTAGTTTTTTTTCTAATTCCGATTTAGCTGCGTCAGATCTGCCATCTAAAGAAGAATTAGAATTATTAGATCCATTTAAAAATCAATTACCAAATGAAATTTTTAATACAATATATGAAAATCCTATAAATGATGGTTCAGGTGATCTAAGAAAAAATTTACGAATTGCAGATAAACTGCTTTATGAAGCTGGATGGATTATTAAAGATGGAAAAAGAATAAATGAAAGTACGGGGATGCCATTAAAATTTACAATTCTTTTAGTTAGCCCAGAATTTGAAAGAATTGCCTTACCATATGCAAGAAACTTAAAAAAAATTGGTATTGAAACAAAAGTTAGAACAGTTGATAGTGCGCAATATGAAAGAAGATTAGAAGATTTCTCATTTGATATGACAGTGGTATCTTTAGGACAAAGTTTAAGTCCAGGAAACGAACAAAAAGATTTTTGGAGTTCTACTACTGCTCAAATTAATGGAAGTAGAAATTATGCGGGTGTATCTAGTCCTGCTGTTGATTTTTTAATTGATGAAGTAATTGCTGCTAAAAATAGAGAAAGTTTAATATCTGCTACACGTGCTCTAGATAGAGTGTTATTATGGGGATATTATGTTGTCCCCCATTGGCATATACAAAATTTTAGAATTGCTTACTGGGATAAGTTTGGGCAACCCAAAATAAATCCAAAATACGATTTAGGATTAGATACCTGGTGGTATGATAATGATAAGATTAAATTATTAGAACCGTAATAAAATAATTATATGTTTTCTTATATTATAAAAAGGCTTTTACTAATTATCCCTACTTTACTAGGCATAATACTTATAAACTTCATAATTGTACAAGCAGCGCCTGGTGGTCCGGTGGAGCAAGTAATAAGTCAAATCAAAGGGCATAATATAGATTCTACTTCTAGAATCGCCGGAACCGATAAAGGAGAAGTTTCTTCTCAAAGTACTAATATTCAAACAAACCAGTCATTTGATACATCCAGTAAGTACAGAGGATCTCAAGGTCTTGACCCAGAATTCATTGCTGAGTTAGAAAAATATTATGGTTTCGATAAACCTGCGCATGAACGTTTTTATATCATGTTAAAAAATTATCTAAAATTTGATTTTGGTGAAAGTTACTTTAAAGGAAAAAGGGTAATTGATCTTATAATTGAAAAAATGCCTGTTTCTATTTCCCTAGGTTTATGGACAACATTGATAGTCTATTTAATTTCAATTCCACTAGGTATTAAAAAAGCTATAAGAGATGGTTCCAAATTTGATATATGGACAAGTACAGCAATTATAATTGGATATGCAATACCATCATTTTTGTTTGCTATCGCTTTGGTTGTTTTTTTAGCAGGTGGAAGTTTCTTAGACATTTTTCCATTGCGAGGTTTAGTTTCAAGTAACTGGGAAATGCTAAATTGGTTTGAAAAAATTCTAGATTATTTGTGGCATATAACTCTACCTGTTGCAAGTCTAGTCATTGCAGGGTTTGCAACACTTACAATGCTTACTAAAAACTCTTTTATGGATGAAATTAGCAAATTATATGTTTCTACTGCAAAAGCAAAAGGTCTTTCAGAAAAAAAAGTTTTATATGGACATGTTTTTAGAAATGCTATGTTGATAGTAATAGCTGGTTTTCCTGCTGCGTTTATATCTGTACTCTTTACTGGAGCTTTACTTATAGAAGTTATATTTTCACTTGATGGGCTTGGTCTTCTTGGGTATGAATCAGTTTTAAATAGAGATTTTCCAGTCGTTTTTGCAACTTTATTTATATTTTCTGGGCTTGGCTTATTGTTGCACTTAATCAGTGATTTAGCTTATGTTGTAATTGACCCTCGAATTGATTTTGAAACAAGGGATACTTAAAAATGCTTGGTTTTAATATATCTGAAATAAATTATAGAAGACTTCAAAATTTTAAGGCTAATAAAAGAGGCTATAGATCTTTTAAAATTTTTTTGTTTTTATTCTTTTTTACTCTTTTTGCAGAATTTATATCAAACGATAAGCCTCTATTAATAAAACATGATAATTCTTTTTATTTTCCAATTTTTAAAAATTATACAGAAAAAACTTTTGGTGGTGATTTTGAAACTTATGCTGATTATAAAGACCCATATATAAAAGAAAAAATAAAAAATGATGGCTGGATGATATGGCCATTAATTCCCTACTCACATGATACTATTAATTATTTAATCCCAACTCCCGCGCCCTCAGCACCGGACAGAGAAAATTTACTTGGCACTGATGATCAAGGCCGAGATGTACTAGCCAGGTTAATTTATGGTTTTCGTATAAGTGTTTTATTTGGCTTATCATTAACACTTTTTAGCTCCATAATTGGTATTGTTGCCGGAGCAATTCAAGGTTTCTTTGGTGGTATGGTAGATCTTATATTTCAAAGAATTATTGAAATTTGGTCAGGGTTACCAGTCTTATATATATTAATAATTCTTGCAAGCATTGTAGAACCAAATATTTTCTGGTTATTAGGAATTATGTTGTTGTTTTCTTGGATGTCTCTGGTTGGTGTGGTAAGAGCAGAATTTCTTAGAGCAAGAAATTTTGAGTATGTTCATGCTGCTCGTGCATTAGGGCTAGGCAATCTAACAATAATGAAAAGACACATACTTCCAAATGCAATGGTCGCAACATTAACTTTTCTGCCTTTTATTTTAAATGGATCAATTACTACTCTGACAAGTTTAGATTTTTTAGGATTTGGTTTACCGCCAGGATCTCCGAGCTTGGGAGAGTTATTAGCCCAAGGAAAAGCAAATTTAAATGCACCTTGGTTAGGCATTACAGTATTTATCACTTTAGGAATTATGCTTAGTTTATTGATTTTTGTTGGTGAGGCAATAAGAGATGCTTTTGATCCAAAAAAATATTTAGAAAAAAATTTATAAATAATGGATAATCTTTTAAAAATAAATAATTTATCTGTTTCATTTCATATTGAAAATGAGGTTTCTTCAGCAGTAAAAAATATTTCTTTAGATGTTGCAAAAGGAGAAGCACTTGGAATTGTTGGGGAATCAGGGAGTGGTAAATCTGTTACGGCACTTTCAGTTCTTAAGTTATTACCTTATCCAAAAGCTTTTCACCCAACTGGTCAAATTTTTTATAAAAATAAAAATATTTTAAAATTAAGTGAAGAAGAACTACAAAAAATTAGAGGAAATAATATATCTATGATCTTTCAAGAACCCATGACTTCGCTTAATCCACTTCATAATATTAAAAAACAAATAACCGAAGTACTCTTCCTACATAAAAGATTATCAAACAAAGAAGCTGAAGATAAGGCTATAGAACTTTTAGATTTGGTAGGTTTTCAAGATGGAAAAAACAGATTAAAAGATTATCCACATCAATTATCAGGTGGCCAAAAACAAAGAGTTATGATTGCAATGGCACTTGCAAATGATCCCGATTTATTAATTGCTGACGAGCCGACTACCGCTTTAGATGTAACTATTCAAGCCCAAATTTTAAACTTATTAAAAAAATTACAAACTAAATTAAAAATGAGTTTAATAATAATTACTCATGATTTAACAATAGTTAGAAATATAGCAGATAGGGTCGTTGTTATGACTGATGGAAAAATTGTTGAATCTGGAAAAACAAAATTAATTTTTTCTAAACCTAAACATAGCTATACTAAAAAACTTCTAGCCTCAGAACCAAAAGGGAAACCTGTTAAAACTAAAAGTAAAAATCCTTTATTATCAACAAAAGATTTAAAAGTATGGTATCCAATAAAAAAAGGTTTTTTAAAAAGAACAACTGGTTTTATAAAAGCCGTTAATAAAGTAAACATAAATGTTTTTGAAGGTCAAACTTTAG
>Ga0315338_1003680_pt1 | contig 13088 bp, 12 predicted proteins | sample ASW8metaG_FD_204518 | JGI IMG/M metagenome (GOLD analysis project Ga0315338, IMG submission 204518) | Ammonia-oxidizing marine archaeal communities from Monterey Bay, California, United States - ASW #8 | ecosystem: Environmental > Aquatic > Marine > Coastal | place: USA: California | collected... | reverse complement strand
GATCTCATCTGGTCCCTGGTCGGTCAAGTCCCAGCTCAGGGTCTCGGCCCAGAACTGCGCGAGCGCTGCCGGATCGACGGCATCGAAGCAGACGGTGGTGAGTCGGGTCGTCATGGCCGCCCCACGCTTACTCGCCGGTGGCGACGGGTCGGGCTGGATCGCTGCTCCAGGCCGACCATGAACCGGGGTAGAGCTTGGCCGCGCCGAGCCCTGCGCGTTCCATCGCCAGGAGGTTGTGGCACGCGCTGACCCCTGAGCCGCAGTAGTTGACGACCACCTCAGCGTCGGCGACACCGGCATCGACGAATCGTTGACGCAGCTGATCGGCCGGCAGGAAGCGACCCGAGTCGTCGAGGTTGGCGGCGTACGGCAGGTTGATGGCGCCGGGGATGTGACCGGCTTGCGCGTCCATTGGCTCGGTTTCGCCTCGGAAACGGTCGCCGGCGCGGGCATCGATCACCACTGCTCGCGGTGAGGCGCCGTGAGCTGCTGTCGCGTCAGCATCGGTCAACCGGTCGGGCCAGGCGACTGAGGGGTACGACGTCGCGGGTCGTGTTTGGACGCCAGTCGAGCGATCGCCTCCCCAGGCGTCGAGACCGCCGTCGAGCAGGGCAGCCTCGTGGCCGATCGCCCTGAGCATCCACACCATTCGCCCTGCTGGCACGCCTTGACGATCGTCGTAGGCGATGACGGGGTCACCTGGCCCGATACCGAGCTGGCCAAGGCTGGCCGCGAACGCTGCGGCTGATGGCATCGGATGACGGCCTTCGCCGACGGCGCTGTGATCGGCGAGATGAAGGTCCATGTCAACGAAGATCGCGCCGGCGATGTGCTCGGCTTCGAACGCGGCCCGGCCGTCGCTTCCGTCGAGGTACCAGCGCACGTCGCCCCAGACTGCGTTGTCGATTCGTGCTGCCTCGTCCGCCGAAAGGACCGGCGGGAGCGACAGATCGGCCATCAAGCTTCGCCGAACATCATCAGCCACTGCTCCTCGGTCTTCGGCTTGAACACGAAGTTCGTCTCGCGCGTGATGCCCATCGAAGACGAAGAATGGAACGAGTAGCGGTGGCCTGGGAACAGAATCGCGTCGTCAGGGACCTTCGCGAGGCGTGTGTGAAGGCTGCGATACATCTCCGCAGCATCGGAGCCAGGAAAGTCGGTCCGACCGCAGCCATCGAGAAACAGCGTGTCGCCTGAGACGAGGTTGTTCTGCACGAAGAAACATTGGCTGCCTGGGGTGTGGCCCGGAGTGTGGATGAGATCGATCGGCACCTCGCCGACCATCAGCACGTCTCCGCTGCCATGTAGTTCGAGATCCGTGTCCGAGACGCCAGTGACCTTCTTGACCAGGTCGGCCTCTTCGGTCTGGACGTGAATCTTCACACCGGTCAGCTCGAGCAGCGCGGCGACTCCCTCAATGTCGTGTCCCATCATCGATCCACCGATGTGGTCGGGGTGGAAATGCGTGGCCAGCACGCCAGTGAGACGCATGTCGTCCTCGGCGATGATGTCGAGCAGCTCACCGACCTTGTACGCCGGGTCGATGGCGACGCACTCGCCGGTTGCCTTGTCGCCGATGAGGTAGACGAAGTTGACCATCTGCTGGGCCAACGTGTCCTCGGCAGCGAAGTCTCGCCCCGCGAGCAGTTGACGGAAATAGAACCTGTCGTCCATGTTGATGATCGTATGTGCAACCGTGAGTTGACCCCGAGTTGGGGCCAACCTCGGTTCGACGGGAGATGCACCCATGACCGTTGATCAGGCCCGCGAGGCCGCAGCCGGGCTCGGCGACGACCTCATCGCGCTGAGTCACGCGATTCACGCCAACCCCGAACTCGGCTGGGAGGAGTACGAGGCCTCGGCCCGTTGCGCAGAGATGCTGGGCGATGCCGGGTTCGCGCTCACCGACAAACCGGCCGGGCTCGACACGGCGTTCGTCGCAACCGTCGGTTCTGGTCCCCTTCACATCGCGCTCTGTGCTGAGTACGACTGCCTGCCAGGGATCGGCCACGCGTGCGGACACAACATGATCGCTGCGATGTCGGTCGGTGCGGGCTTGGCGCTACGAGAACTCGTCGACGATCTCGGGCTGACCGTCTCGGTCATGGGAACACCGGCCGAAGAAGTTGGCGACGCCGCTGGAAAGATCGTGATGCTCGAAGCCGGTGTTTTCGACAACGTGCATGCCGCGATGATGATTCACCCTGGCCCGATCGATGCAGGAAACGCCCCCTGGAAGGCGGCATCGATGTTCGACGTGCACTACCACGGCAAGACTTCGCACGCCGCGGCTGCACCTGAGCTGGGAGTCAATGCTCTCGATGCGATGACCGTCGCGCAGACGGCCATCGGGTTGTTGCGCCAGCACCTCGATCCCAGCGGACAGGTTCACGGCATCATCACCCATGGCGGCGACGCGGCGAACGTCATTCCGCACGAGACGAGTGGTCGGTACATCGTCAGGGCCCCAGATCTCGATCAGCTCGAGCGGGTGCGGGAGAGGGTGCTCGCGTGTTTCGAAGCTGGAGCTCTCGCGACCGGCTCCGAGCTGGAGGTCGCCGGCGGGGCGAAACCATACGCGCAGGTGCGAAACGATCGTGGCCTGATGGCTCTGTACGAGCAACAAGCTGAATCGCTCGGCCGCGAGCTCATTCCGCGGTCGGCGTTTGGTGATGGCAGGGGGGCTGCGTCGACAGACATGGGCAACGTGTCGCTTGCATTGCCGGCAATTCATCCACTCATCGGCATCGACTCGCTGCCGGCGGTTCCACATCAGCCAGAGTTCGCGGCGCACGCCGTGAGCGGAGTGGCCGACAAGGCGGTTGTTGAGGGCGCGGCAGCGCTTGCGATGACTGCTGCCGCGGCCGCGCTCGACGAAGCCACGGTGGCCCGTCTCACGAAGTCGGGCTAACTGCCAACGCTGGTGTCGTGAACGCGACATCATGAATCAGATGACCCACGGCGCTCACAGGTGAGAGATCGGATACTCCGATTCGTCGCGTACGCACTTGTTGGCGTGGCGTCGGCGGTGGTCATCGCTGGCCTCGAGTACGTCACCATCGATCTTCTGCTCGAAGACCTACTGCACGCGCCGTTGTGGCGTCAGGCCATCTCGCCAGGGGTGGGGTTGCTCATCGCCGCCATCCTGCTCCGCTACCTCGGGCGGGGGTTGTCGCCTGCGACGAGCGAGGAGTACATCGCGGCGTATCACGAGCGGAAAGATCGAGTCCGCGTTCGTGACCTCATCGCTCGCCTTCCGGCCGGTGCTGCCACTGTCGGAAGCGGCGGCTCTCTCGGTCTTGAAGGCCCATCGATCTATGCGGGCGCGACCATCGGTGCTTCGATCCAACACTGGACGAAGAACCTGTTCCGGGACAAGGACAGCAAGGCGTTGCTTGTCGCCGGTGCAGCTGCCGGCGTTGCAGCAGTGTTCAAGGCTCCGGCGACAGGAGTGCTGTTCGCGCTCGAGTCGCCGTATCAGGGCGACGTGGCCCGCCGGGCCCTGCTTCCTGCGCTGATCGCATCCGCTTCCAGCTATGTCACGTTCGTTGCGTTCTTCGGCACGACCGAGATCTTCGAGGTCGACCTCAACCTGGTCGGAACCGCGTCGGAAGTGCTGCAGTTCGATCGTGCCGAGCTGTGGGGAGCAGCCATCGTCGGTCTCGTCGCCGGCATCGGTGCGGTGGTGTTCTCGCGGATGCTGAAGATGGCCAAGTCGATCTCGACATCAGTCGCGCCGTATCAGCGCATCATCGGTGGCGGCATCATCCTCGGTGGCATCGTCCTGCTCACCGACTGGGTCTACGACGGTGTTCCGCTGTCGCTTGGCCCGAAGTCTGGCGACAACGTGCTCGAGTGGGTGTTGAGCACAGACCACAGCATTGGGATCCTGTTGTTGCTGCTCGGGATTCGCATGGTTGCGACGAGCGTGACGATCGGCGCAGGCGGCGTCGGTGGAGTCTTCATTCCGTTGGCGGTCATGGGCCTCATCGCCGGTCGTGCCGTCGGCGAACTCGTGGGCGACGACACCGCGCTGCTTCTCTTCCCGTTCATCGGACTCGCGGCGTTCCTCGGCGCCGGCTACAGGACGCCTTTGACGTCGGTGATGTTCGTCGCCGAGTCGACGGGTCGAACCGAGTTCGTGGTACCAGCTCTCATCGCCGTGGCCGTGTCGCAGGTCGTCGTCGGCGGCGCGAGCGTGTCGTCATTCCAGCGTGACACGAGGTCGGGCCATCTCGAACGTCGGTTCCGGCTGCCGGTGACCTCTGCGCTGCAGACCGATGTCGACACACTCACCCGCGATGCGACGTTGAACGACTTCGTCTGGAATCACTCACTCCGTCGCAAGGAACTCTCGGCGGTCATCGTCGAAGACGGCCGCTATCTCGGTATGTGCAAGGTGCACGATGCCAGTGACGTCGAACGCGATCAGTGGAACGACACGACGGTCGAAGCAATCATGCTGCAGATCAACCCGGCGCGACTGTCGATGACGCTTCGTGAGGCGACGCTGTTCATGGAAGAACAGGACGTCGAGCAGATTCCCGTCACCGACGGAACAGGTCGATTTGTTGGTGTGGTCACCGAAGACGCGATCCTGAAGCTCGACGAAATTCTCGAGGAGACGAGCGGGACGTGAATCCGGACGATCTGACGCTGCTGGATGGAATGGCCACGATGCGCTCCATCCGTCGTTACACCGACGAGCCGATTCCTCTCGACGACCTCAGCAACATCATGTGGCACGCGACGAGGGCGCCGAGCGGGTCCAATCGGCAGCCGTTTCGATTTCTCGTGCTTCGTGACGGTCCGAAGGCGATGGAAGCCAGGGCGCTGTTGGGTGACGCGTTCCGCCGGGGCTGGGCCGAGAAGAGCAAGGACGACGGCTATTCGTCTGGCTCGGGTCAGGATCTGAGCTCACCGAAGGCTCGCATGGCGGCGAGCATGCAGCACTATGTCGACAACTTCGAGAAAGTGCCTGTGCTGATTCTTGCGTTCCTGAATCGGTTCCGGGAGCCGACGATCATCGAAGGCGCCTCGGTGTATCCGGCTTGCCACAATCTGCTTCTTGCGGCCCGAGCGCTTGGGTACGGCGGAGTGTTGACCGGATGGCACATGCTCGTCGAGGCCGAGTTGCGTGAGCTGTTGAACATTCCGGACAAAACGGCGTTCGCGGCCACCATCACGCTTGGCCGTCCGGTTGGCGGCCACGGTGCAGTTCGCCGTCGCCCCGTGAGCGAGCTGATCTACGACGACGACTGGAACTCGCCTGCCAGCTGGGCCATCGATCCCGATGGCACCTCGTTCACCCAAGCCGGCCCCCCAAAGAAGAAGCCCTGAAGCTTCTGTCCCCGAAAACGCATGTCGGACCCTGCGTTATCGGGGACAGTTCGGGTGTGCGCTCGCGGAAATGCCAGTTCCGGGAAGTCGCGTCGACCTCTACCCTTGCTGCGATGAACACCGCAGAGATCTCCAGCCCGATCCCGGCCAACAGCCGGGTCGGCTTTTTGGGTCCTCTCGGCACGTTCACCGAGCAGGCGCTTCTCAGCCAGCCCGATCTCGCGGCCGCCGAGATCGTTCCGATCGACACGATCGATGAAGTACTTCGCTGCGTGCATCGTGGCGATGTCGACTACGGATTTGTTGCCATAGAGAACGCCATCGAGGGCACCGTCAATCTGACCCTCGACACGCTCGCCTTCGACCTCGATCTACGTATTCAGCGTGAGGTGTTGCTCGACATCCACATGAACCTCATGGCTGCGCCTGGCACGCGGCTCGGGGACATCACGTCGATCCTGTCGATTCCGGTCGCCGTTGCCCAAGTGCGCGGATTTCTTCGCAAGAACCTCCCCGATGCCGAACTTCGGGCGGCAAACTCCACAGCCGAGGCAGCTCAAACGCTCGGTACCGACAAACCGCATGGCGTTGCGGCTGTCGCACCAGCACTCGCCGCTGAGCTGTATGGCCTCGACATCGTCGCCCACGACATCGAGGACCACCACGACAATCAGACCCGATTCGTCCTCGTGTCGAAGGATGGACTCGCTGCCCCGACGGGCCATGACAAGACCAGCCTCGTCATCTATCAGCGGGCCGATGTGCCTGGCAGCTTGCTCTCGATCCTGCAGGAATTTGCAGCTCGGTCGATCAACTTGACCAAACTCGAGTCTCGGCCAACAAAGACCAACCTCGGTGACTACTGCTTCATCATCGACCTCGAAGGTCACGTCGTCGACGAGGTTGTCGCCGACTGTCTTCGCAACCTCAAGATGAAGCAGGGCGGTGTGAAGTTCCTCGGCTCGTACCCGGCCGCCGCGCACAACGGCGCCGAGGTCAGGGCCGCGGCCAGCGCCGATTGGCAGGCAGCGAAGGGTTGGGTCGAGGCGATCCGTCGGGGCGAAGTGCCCCTGACCTGACCGACCGCCACCGAACGGTCTCCAATTTCACCTCTCCCGCGGGGCGTTTATGGAGACAGTTCCGGGGTGTCGTTGGGTAGCCTCGTCAACGGAGAGATGGCAGAGCGGACTATTGCGTCGGTCTTGAAAACCGTTGTGTCTTCGGGCACCGGGGGTTCGAATCCCCCTCTCTCCGCGTCAATCGCTTCGCTCACCCAGCCGGCAGCGTTCGAAGGAATCGGTGGAGCCTGTCTTGGTCCGGGTGACCCCATCCGATGCAGAACGGGTGACCTGCGGGGTCCGCCATGACGTAGTGGCCGTGTTCGTCCGCAAAGTCGCCGTCAGCGAGTAGGACACGAGCACCGAGCCGTGTTGCCTCGGCGATTGCCGACTTGGCGTCCTCGACGTGGAGGTCAATGTGGACCTGCTGTGGCGCGCCTTCGGGCCAGCCAGGTGGCGTGTGGTCCGGAGCGAGTTGCACTCCGATCACCCAATTGTGGTCTTGATCGGTGACGACGTGAAATCTGGGGTCGTCGTCGAGCACTCGGCCTTCGAGCATCGCCGCCCAGAAACGGCTCTCAGCGTCGATGTCAGCGGCGTCAAACACAACTACGTGGCGAATCAGTCGCATGTTTCATCCCTCCAGTGCGTTATCCGTCGCCATGCCGGTCGGTGTCCGGATCAGTTGCTTGGATGCACCTTTTGTACGACGGCGATCTTCACCTTGTCGATGTCAGCGTCGAACAGCAGCACGGGGACTCCAGGAGCAGTCGGACGACCGCGCCGCTCATCTGGCTGGTTCAGCGGTCGTGGCTGGCGAGCTTTCATCGCCAGACGTTCGCGCCGAATCTCTGCCCTCACTTCGTCGAGCTCCGTTCGAACGGCGCCGAGCGCCACGACCGCCGATGGGTGTCGATCGGCGCTCTGATATGCGGTGACACGCTCGATCAGGAGCTTCCACAGCTCATCAAATCGTGACGTCAGCATGTTCGTCCTCCGGCTGCGACCAGCGTAGATCGGTGGTCGTGGATTGCGTCAGCGGCGTCGGACAAGCGTCCGGGTGAGCTTGATCGCTCCGAGGGACAGTGCCGCGAGCCAGATTCCATCTGCGAGACAGCCGAAGATGCAGCACCCGTCAGAGACGAGTCCGAGAGTCGATGACGACGACTCCGAACGAGGTCGCCGAGAACTCGACCTCCGGAACTTCCGGTCAAAATCCCGCGGTGCTGTCATTCTTTCGCCAGCTCTGGCCAGCGGCCTGCCCACGAGCTGTGTTCCTCGAGTTCCGATGCAAACGACAACAGCTGTTCGTCGCTACCGAGGTTGCCGACGAGGTGAACGCCAACAGGGAGATTCCTGTCTGCGTCGTGGTGCAGCGGGATCGACATTGCGGGTTGGCCCGTGATGCTCGAAGGAACGGGGAACGCACCGGAGTTGCGGGCCGACTTCTCGATGCCGAGATGCCATGCGGGTTGTAGGAGGGTCGGTGTGATCAGCACATCGATGGTTCGCATCGCAGTGACGTACGGGTCGAGCGCGCTGCGAATGCGATGGCCAGCCTCGTCGGCCTCTGCGTCGGTGACGCTGGCTCCTGACAGCGCGACCTCGTAGAGCTCGGCAGGCATGTCACTCGGGACGACTTCACGTCCGAGGACCACCGTCAACCACTCCTTCGTGCGGGCTCGTAGCCACCCGGTGACGAGGTCGAAGTCGACCATGAGGTCGCGCAGTGCCTCGAGTTCCGGCAACGAGACGACGTCGACGTCGTGACCGAGCGACTCAGCGGCCTCACCGGCACGTTCGACGGCAGCTCTGCACGCCGGATCGAGATGCGGCTGTGCATGCTGGCTGACGTCCAGCAGACGTACAGCACGCTCCTTCGCTGGGGCGATCGCACATGGCAGGACTCCTGCCAAGTCGCGCACCGACCGAGCGATGACGAAGTCCATGTTCGCCGCGAACGTGGTGACGATGTCGCCAACGCCGGTCGACTCGACCCGACCCTTCGTCGGCTTCAGCGTGACTGCACCACACGCCGACGCCGGGTATCGCAGAGAGCCTGTGTGATCGGATCCATGCGCAACGGGGACGAGCCCGGCTGCAACGCTCGCCGCTGTCCCACCAGATGACCCTCCGACGGTGCGTTCGAGGTCCCACGGATTGCGCGTCGGATCGAGGCCGGGTGGCTCTGTGGTGTTGCCCGTCGCAAGTTCGGCGCTGGCGCACTTTCCGATGATGACGAAACCGAGCCGCTCGAGGTGCTCGGCGAACGGCGTGGTGCGAGTCGACCTGTGCTCGATGTCGTGGAGCACGCTCAAACCAACGCCGTATCGGGTGCCGGCCAGCTCCTGACCGGCGTCCTTCAACAACGTCGGCACGCCGGCGAATGGAGCCCCGCGAGCGATCGCTGCCTCGACGTGCTCAGCAGACGTGCGCTCCGGAAACGTGCAGACCACGCTGTTGATCTCCGGATCGATCCGATCGATGCGCTCGAGCGCCTCCTCGACGGCGTCGTGGGGTCCGATGTCGCCGGCTGCGATTCGCGCAGCCTGAGCCGTGGCGTCGAGTTCCCACACCTCGTCCGTCCCCATCGATTGACGTTAACGGCCGTTGTCGCTGAAGTGCATCCAGTCCTTGATCGACCGCCATTCGCCGCCCCAGCCCCATCCGATCTCGTCGAAGATCGCGACCACCTCGTCGGTGATCATTCCTGGCCTGATGTTCTCGCGGTCGAGGTACGACGAGGCGAGTTCTGGCAGCACGACATCGCCTTTGACGTACGGGTTGTGGAACGGGTTGAGGTCGATCGCCCCACCCAGGGCGTGGCGAGACCACGATGTCGAGCCGACGATTCGGCGGCAGACGAAGCTCGATGTGTTGTTGCCATCGCCCGTGGGGTGCGCGTCGACGTCTTCCTGACTCGTGACCTCCATCTGTTCGATGGGAAATCGCATGGCGTGCAGCTGCTCGAACACGTTGACCAAGACCTCGGCATCGTCTGCTCTCGCGATGAACTCGCCCGTGTGGAATCGACCGTCGAACCCGAAGAACGCGACCTGCGCGTATGCGAGCTGGTCGACGCGGACGGGGCAGCCATCTTGGAACGTCGAGCGAATGAGCACGTCTGCCGGCGGCGGCCACTCGATCGATGACACGAACGCATCACCCGGAGGCGGCGGGAGAAGATCGACTGTCCACAGCTGTCGATCGATCAGTTCCGGCGGTGTTGGCTCGACGACACCGAAGTCGGTGCCTGGCTGCAGATCGAGTTGCCGCGTGCCCAGCCACGACGGAGCCGCGGTCCCCGTCCTGTTGTCGATGGTCGTTGTCGTCGAGGCTTCCCTTGCTGGCGGAGCTGTCGTGGGTGCTTCCGTCTTCGGAGGAGTTGTCGTCGTTGGCGCGGCGGTGGTCGTCGATATGGCGCCGATCTGCGGGATCGCGACGGCCGCCTCTTCGCCCGAGCCACACCCTGCCGTCACGATCGCAACGAACGCGAACAACATCCAACCTTTGATCACGCTCCACCACCGTCCAGTCCGCAGGTCGCGCGTCCATTCTCCACCGAACGACGTCCGGTTGGCCATCGCGCAGCGGCTCAGGTCGGACCGAAGCTAACGTCGGGTCGTGCGTCACATGACCGGGCCTGGCCTCGACCAACTCGAGCCGCTTTTGGCGTCGCTGCGCCTGATCGACGGGCTGATCGAGAAGAAGCGCGGCGTCTTCTACCGCAAGTCGCGGGCGTTCCTTCATTTTCATGAGGACCCGGCCGGCTTTCACGCCGACGTGCGTTTCGTGGACGATTTTGAGCGATTCCGCGTTCAGACGCAGAAGGAGCAAGCCGCTCTGGTGCGCCGAATCCGCACTGCTCTCACCTGACGGGGGAGCGATCTCGATGATCTTGTCGGTTCAAGAGATCTCTGTTCCCGTCGAGGCGGGCGGCCGTTACGATGGTCTGCGGAGAGGTGCCAGAGTGGACGAATGGGGCGCCCTGCTAAGGCGTTGTGGTGTAAGCCACCGTGGGTTCGAATCCCATCCTCTCCGCCAACGCTGACCGGCCAGGGACGATTTTCCCTGGCCGGTTTTCGCGTCAAAGACAGAGATCGCCGTGGCTGTCCACGTTGGGGATCACCCATGGCGACCAATCGACCGCATATGGGATGCCGTCGACGACGAGCGACGTCACCGTGACCGTCTGCCCAGACATATCGGTAATACCGAAGGAGCTGAAGTTGCCGAAGTACAGGCTGTCGTCCGGGCCATTAGTCGGATGAGAGATCGAGCCTGCACCGCTGAATGAGAGCACGAGCGTCGCAAGCGTCGTGGCGTCCATCTCGACATCGGGACTTTCCAGGGTGATTCCGAGCTCGCCAGTGCCGAGCTCGGCAATGCACCAGATGAGTTCCCGTTCGACCACGGTAAATGTGCCGGCCGTCTGAACCGTCACGGTGAACTCAGCAGAGGCGCTCTCTCTGTGGTTTGCCGTCGTGCAGGTCACCGTCGTGGTCCCAACCGGGAACGTCGAGCCCGAGGCAGGAGCGCACGCAGGAGTGCTGATTCTGTTGAAATCAAACGCCTTAGCCGAGAACGTCACAGGCGCTCCAGCCACCGATGTGGCATCTACCGTGATGTCCGCCGGGACGTCGATCACCGGGCCGGAATACCGCCGTCGGGCCAAGACCAGTTCGTATTCACCCGTTCCGTCGGTGCTAGCGCTGGCCACCTCAACCTCGTAGTACCCAGGTTCTGTGACGATGAATAAACCGACCTCGTCGTTGAATCTGCTGTCGTCGCTCGAGGCGCCGAAGACCAAATCGCCCGCTTTGTCAAAGACACCGACGACCAGGGGGTCGGCCAGTGCTCCCGATCCGGAGCCACCTCTCTCATTGAGGGCGAAGTGATAGGCCGAATCCGTCTCAAGCCATGTTTCGAACCGGTCACGATCGCCACCAACTTCAATGGCCCCGAGCTCGGACGAAAATCCGAGCTCGTCGGACAAACCTCCCTCGTCGTCGAAGATTCTGGGCAGAAATCCCAACTCAGTCGCATTATCACCGGGCAGGTAGTCGTCCACGTTGACCGACGGCACGAACGACCCGAAAGGCTCCAATGTTCCAAAGCTGTCTGCCATGACGTATCCCGAGTTGTCGGGTTTGACCGCCACCCCGATGATTCCGGTCTTGCCCTCGCCGCCGAGACTGCCATGGAACGCTGCTGTGCCGAACGCAAAGATTCCGCCATCAGCTGCGACCATCAGATACCCGTTCGGTTGAGCGATCACGGCGACGACCTCGGCGTCGAGGGCGACACCGGGCAACACCCCGGGGATGGAGCCGAAGAACTTGGCATCGCCGAACGTGAAGATGCCTCCGTCAGCAGCGATGAGCAGGTAGCCCTTCCCGGTGGGTGACGGCACGATCCCGATCACTCGGGCATCGAGCTCTACGCCGGGCAAGACCTGTGGGATCGAACCGTAGAAGGTGGCCGTTCCGTAGGTGAAGATGCCACCATCTTCGGCGACCATGTAGTACCCAAGCCCGTCAGGGGTGGCGATCGCCGAGATCATGGGCGCTGCCAGAGCGAGACCGCCTGCGTCGCCGTGGAACTGCGCAGCACCAAACGCGAATGCGCGGCCTCGGTTTGTGAACAACCAGTAGCCGTCGGTGGCAGAGCGTACGGACAGCGCAATCACTGCCTCACCAGGGTTCAGTGTCGGCTTGTCGCCAAAGTGCGGGAGCCCGTCGCCGGACTCGACCGTCCCATCAGAGTGGGTGACGTAGACACCCTCGCCGCCGCTAGAGAGTGCGACGTAGTCGATGTCCACCACCGTTCCGCCCTCGACGGCAGCCGCAGGACTTCGTGCCAGAAGCAGCAACCCGAGTAGTACGAAAGCAATAGGCAACCCGGGCAGTAGCAGTCGTCGTGGCACTATGAGTTCGCTTTCGTCCAGAACGGCGCCGGTTAGCGAGCCCCGCCCGACACTACTCTGAGTGGCGAATCGGCACAAATAGTGGTGACGGGCCGAGCCCCGGTGGCACAGTTCATCCCCCAGAGTTCGAAAAGCATCGCATGACTTCCGCCACGACCGGCCGCTGACCAGCACCCCTGGTCAGCGGTCGTTTCGCGTGCACCGATCGCTCTGTGGGTGTTTCGAACCCCTCCACATCGCGACTGGCGCTCGTCGGGTGCGAGTGCTTTCAACCCGTCAGCTGTCCAGCGCGTCGGCGTGGGCCTTCAGCAGGGGCACGACGAGATCCGGATCCATCCGGCCCATGCCACATTCGGCAGCGACGCCAAAGCGGGGAAGATGACGTCGGGCCGCTTCCATTCGCCGCTGTGCCCCTTCAGCGCCGTCCTCGTGGTGGACGAGGCCGAGGTAGACGTGGCAGTCACCAATTCGGAGGTCGCGTAGCGGTGCGAAGTAGTCGGTGTCATCGCGGTCGATCGGTACTGGCATATGTACAAAATCGATCCGCCGTCCGGAGTTGCTGACCACGAAGTTCGACAGTTCAACGCAGCGAGCCAGATCGGTCGGCTCGACGAAGTGTTCGTCATGCATGCTGCCGTAGCAAAAGTGATAGCCAACAACGACGTCGTCGGGGATGGCCATGCTGACGACCGGCGTCTGAAAAGCGATGCGATGCATCGGGTCACCCGACGGTGCCCAGTCGAAGAGGTCGTTAAACACGACCG
>Ga0315338_1003679_pt1 | contig 13089 bp, 13 predicted proteins | sample ASW8metaG_FD_204518 | JGI IMG/M metagenome (GOLD analysis project Ga0315338, IMG submission 204518) | Ammonia-oxidizing marine archaeal communities from Monterey Bay, California, United States - ASW #8 | ecosystem: Environmental > Aquatic > Marine > Coastal | place: USA: California | collected... | reverse complement strand
TCGATCTCGTTCATCAACTTCATCGCCTCGACGATGCAGACGACCTGTCCCTTTTCCACCCGATTCCCCACCTCAGCATAGGTTGGGGATTCCGGACTTGGAGCCCGATAGAACGTTCCTACCATTGGAGAGCGGATTTCGACCAATCCAGCATCCGGAGCCTCCGTCGCCTCCATCGGGGGCGCCGACGTTGCCGGGGCTGCTGCTGCAGCCACGGCCGGAGCCGCCGCCAAAGGCGCCGTTGCCGCCATGACCGGAGTCGCCACGGCAACAGTGCCGTTCGCGCCCAGTCGACGGGTCATGCGGATGGTCTTTCCTTCTCCCCAGTCGATCTTTAGTTCGTCGATATCACTCTCTTGAAAGATCTCGACGAGCCTCTTGATGTCATCGACCTGCATGGCTCATTTCTCCAGTTTCGATCCGGATCACTCGTCCCCCGCGCTAGCCCGGCGGCAAAGCACTCGTAGTGCTGCCAGGTACCCATCGGCCCCCAGACCCAGGATCGTCCCCGTACAAACCGGGGCGATAAGGTCATTCTTCCGAAAGGATTCGCGCGCAAACGTATTGCTCAAGTGTACTTCGATGACCGGCACCCTCACCGTCGTGACTGCATCCCGCAGGGCCACGCTGGTGTGGGTCCACCCACCCGGATTGAGGACGACTCCAACGCAGTCCTCAGGAATCTTCTGCAAACGATCGAGAACCTCACCCTCGTGGTTGGATTGAAAACAATCCACTTCGGCTCCAAGGTTCTGGCCCTCCGCCCTCAACTCAGCATCGAGTTCGTCCAGCGTCTGGTGACCATAGATCTCGGGCTCGCGCTGCCCCAGAAGGTTCAGATTCGGGCCGTGTACGACGAGAATGCGCATCACACTCCAGTAATGTAGGAGACAGCGTCTCGCAGTTCTTCGGCCGAAACTCGGGTCGTGACGTTAGCCGTGCCCACTTCAGGTGTCAACACCCAGGCCTGGCCACGGGCGGTCGCCTTCTTGTCCATCTCCATGCCGGCCAAGAGCTCCGAGCCCTTGATCCGCTCCGTTCGGCAGGGAAGCGAGTATCGCCGGAGGAGCTCCTCGACCCGGCGCGCGGAAGATTCGGCCAAATCGACGACTCGCGTAGAGAGGCGAAGAGCCGCCACCATCCCGATTCCAACGGCCTCCCCATGCAGGTACTGTCCAAATCCGGTCGAACTCTCGATGGCATGGCCCAGGGTATGGCCGAAGTTCAAGTGCTGTCGAACACCCAGATCATGTTCGTCTTCCGCGACAATGTCCGCTTTGACGGCCAGGGCTCTGGCGATGACCTCCTCGAGGCGGCCGGACCGAAGAAGCCGCTCCGGCTCGATCGACTCAAGAAGATCGAGGAGCTTGGGGTCACGAATAACGCCACACTTGATCACTTCGGCAAGCCCGGCTCGTACTTCCCGCTCCGGAAGACTCATCAGCCATTCGGGGGCGATGAGAACAGCCGATGGCTGGTGGAAGGCCCCGATCATGTTTTTCTGCCTGGCATAGTTGACACCCGTCTTACCGCCAACCGAACTGTCGACCATGGAGAGAAGCGTCGTCGGAATCTGAACGTAGCGGATACCTCGCTGATAGGTCGCGGCGGCAAAGCCTGCGATGTCTCCGAGGACACCGCCGCCAAAGACGAAGAGGCAACCATCTCGACGCAACTTATTGGCGAGCATGTGGTCGTAGATTCGAAAAACCGCTTCGTGGGTTTTACCCGTCTCGCCGGACTCCATCAGGAGTGGTGAGATCTCCACATTGACAGACCCGAAAGCGGATTCCAGATCTCGACCCCAGTGGTTCCAGACCTTGGCATCGGCAATGAGGACTCGAGACCCTGCCATCTCGGGATCGAGAATCTTCTCCAGCTCCCAGTCCCGCCAGGAACCGATTCGGACAGGATAGGATCGCTCCCCGAGGTCAACATTCAAACTGATCAACCTGCCTCCAGATCCCGAAACGTTCGTACCACCGCCATCACCTCTCTCATGTAAGGCAATTTTTTCCCAGGAGGATTGTAGACGGAGCCATCGAGAAAAAAGAATCTATCCCCACTGACAAATCCGAACGAATGGAACGGGCCGCCAATGACATACTTTTTGTTCTGCCAAAGTCCGCTCAGGACCATGGCCCGCTCACCTCGAAAACTTCCCCAGCTCGCCGTACTGCGATCCCGGTGAGCGAAGTCGCCGTCGTAATAGAAATTTGCCAGCTCGTCGCGGAGATCGAGGAGGTCTTCTGGCGTTTGGGGCGCCTCTTCTACAGGCATCCAGTGGAGGAGAGCGAAGCGGGCTGGCTCTCCCTGCAACACTCGATAGAGTCGGACGACGTTCGCCTCGGCATCCTCTCCAACGCTATAGCCCTTGGGGATGCCAATCTCGAACCCATAGTGGTCACGAACATATTGCTCCATGTCTCCATTGTGGCCGATGGAGAGCACGGCCGGCCCGATCGCGGTTCGGAGCGCAACCTCGTAATTGTCCAAAAGAGAATCGCCAGAATCGGCGATGAACTGTTCGAGGTCTTCGGACCGCTTGGCATGAATCAGGATCACCGCCTGACCGCGAGCCCAAACGTTTTCGATGATTCGATAGGCGACAGGCTTCGAGGCCATTTCCGCCCGCGTTTCCGGCGAGATGAGAAACGAGACCGCGTCGTCGATCGGTCCCGTTCGGGAAAGATCACCGAGCACGGCGATCGTCTTCCAGTTTCGATTGGCGTCAAACAAGTCGAATGGAATGTACTCGACGGCAAAACGACTCTCTGGACGTACCAGGACGATCTCGCGCTCAAAGAGTTCGGAGAAGACTCCAACCCGACGATCCTGCAACGAGAAGCTGGTCAGGAGACCAAGCTTCTCCGTCGTCCCGACAGCCCAGAGCAGACTGTCACCACAGCTGGAAGAGAAGAGGGCGAGAACGGCCCCAACCAGGAAGAGAACGATACGAGGTAGGCTCATCCCTGATAGTCCATTGAGAATAGACGCGCGCCATGCATGGACCGAGACTACCACGGCCAGCCAGACCGCACCACGCCGCATGGTCGAATGTGCAGTCGGCCCGAGACCGTTGCTATTGGTAGCGCCTTTCCTCTTCGACCAATCGCTCGAGGTGCATTTCCAGCTCGCGGATCTCCCGCCGGATATTTTTTTGTCGACCCGAATTCCGGCGCAATCGACGGTCCATCCATTCCAACCAGGAGCGATCGCCGACCCTAGCCACGAGATGAACCTGAAACCCATCCCTGAGAACGGTGATCGTGACGTCGGTGCCTGGTGGCGTGTTCCTTATCCGTTGGTGAACGTCGTCGACATCGTTGATGGGAAGGCGTTCGATTTCGAGGAGGAAATCCTGGGCTTGGATTCCCGCCACCTCGGCCGGACTTCCGGCCAGTACTCGCAGAACCTCAACCGGCGCAGAAGTGAGATCCGCTTCTCCCAGCGTCGCCGCGGCGACGGTTCGTCTCGTCGCATCCACGCCCAGGAAACCCTCTGGTTCTCGCGGGACAGTGAGACGGGCCACTGCGGCGAGAAGAGTGCCGCGGGAAAGCGCTTGCAGGGAACGATCTCCGTCGACCCAGTCCGGCCGAGGCGGGGCAAGGGGTGCATCGCTCAACTCAACCGGACAGTCGACAACCAAACCGAGGAAATGACCGTTTCCATCGAGGACGGCGCTGCCACAGGCATCTCGGGAGTTGCCCACCACGACTTCGAGCTGCCCCGCGGAACCACGGACCATCCCAGCAAAAATGCGCTCCAAGCGGCCGACCCGAGACTCCATCTTTCCTTTCCCCGCTACGAAGGAAAGCAGAACGACAGCGTCGCCTTCCCGGACGGAGGCATGGCTGTCTCGTGCGACGAAGGGTCGGTAACGATGGGGCTCCTGGAGTCGCAGGAGTGAGATTCCGAGAAGTGGGTCCTGGCTGATGAATCGAGCCGCCCCGCCTCCCCCATCGACCATGAAAATGTGCAGGCTATCGGTCGGTTGTGCACCATCGGTACACGTCGCCACGAAGCCGCCTTCCAGGACGACGCCGGTCGACCAGAGTCGACGGGTTCCGTTCTGGGTACGGCGGTGGCTTTCGACTTGGACGATCGAACGTCCGTGGTGCCCGGCAAACTCATTGAGTGTGTGGTCGAGCTTGTTCGTGGCGTGAGCAGGAGACTGACTGGCCTGGATAGAGATAGACCAAAGCACGGTGAGACAAAGAGTAAAAAGCAACATCGGGCCCGTCCCAGATAGAACGAACCCGATCTTCGGAGGACAACCGAGGATGTTGCTAGAACGTGATTCGAGGAGCGTCATTGCCGAGCCGCACCTGTTGTTGAAGACCGTTGGAACCTACGGTTGGCTCGTTCCAGGTCCCCGGCGCGTTCCAGGTTTCCATTGGCTCCGCGACCTGAATCTCATCGGCAATATCCGCAAACGGCAGCTCCGACGAGAACGAGGAGTCCATCGTCCGGGTCGCTGTGGTTGGAGCAGGGGCCGCAGCTCCTTCCGCCATCGAAGCCCCTCCATCGCTCTGTCCACGCGGCACGGCAAAGACACCGATCACGACGCCCAGGGCCAGAGACCCCACGGCAAGAGCTGGTGCCGGCTGTAGCCAGGACTGCAACTGCTCGCGGACGACCTCGAACCACGTGACTTTGTGAGTAGCTGGGGCTACATCAGCGAGCGGACGGTCGGCTGGTTCCAAGAACGGGTCACCCTCCGCCTCATAGGCGCGAACACGATCCAGGACTTGTCCAACGAACGCAGGATGAGTCTCTTCTTTGGGCAGACCGCGGACCATTCTGATCGTCGAGTAGAAACTAGTCCACTGCCTCTGACAATCCGAACATTGCTCCAGATGGTCCTCGAGCCGAAACGCGATTTCTGAGTCCAATTCATTGTCGACGCGAGCGGAAAAGAGAGAGGATGCGTCGCTACAGTTCATCAATTCCACCTTCTACCAACGGCTCCAGCATCTCTTGAAGCGAGGAGCGCGCGCGATTGATTCGGGAACGTACTGTTCCCCCTGGGATTCCTAAGGTCTGCTCGATTTCCTCATAGGACAACTGTTGGATATCGCGCAGAACGATGACTTCACGGTACTTTTCCGGGAGTTGCTTCAAGGCTGCTTCAACACTCTCTTGGATTTCACGTCGCTGAACTCCGCGATCTGGTTTCTGAGACGGATCAGCAACGAACATTCCCGAGTCTCCCGTAGCCTCGAGAAGTTTATCCAAACTCACGACACCCTTGGCGCGAACCCGCCGTCGGATCTCGTTCTTAGCCAGATTCACCGCAATCGTGTACATCCAGGTGCTGAATTTACCGCTTGGGCGGTACCGCTCCCGGTGCACGAAAATGCGAAGGAAGACCTCCTGGGCGATCTCTTGAGCTCGGTCGCGGTCACTGATGAACCGGCTGACCAGATTGATGATTCGGTTTCGATAGCGGTCGACGAGGGTCGCAAAGGCAACCTCGGATCCCCGGACGACGTGCTCCATCAGCGCTTCGTCTGGAAGGGCCGTAAAGACGGGTGTTTTCGATCGTTTCTCTTGTGCCAACTTCATCGCTTCTCCCCAATTAGGCTCCGCGTTTAATACACCGCGGTTTTCCTCCGGTTCCGATCTTCGCCAGCGGGATGTTCCCGAGGGAGATCACAAACGGCACCTAAGGAGACAAGTCCTTTAATCAGTATCGGTTACTCGCTTGAGAGCGTCCAGGAGTTCTTTGTCGTCAGGTTCGAATCCAAGCGCTTTCTGGAAGACCTGGCGAGCCCTTCCGACCTGCCCAGCCTGCTCCAACGCGAGGCCTAAGTGCTTTAACATCAAACCGTTATCACCAATCTGGCGGGTGGCGAGTTCCAGATACCGAACCGCCTCGTCGGCCCGCCCTTGCTGAAAGAATCCCCAACCATAACTGTCGAGGTAGGCCGGATTGTTCGGATCGAGTTCGAGCGCGCGTTCCACGCGCGTCATGGCCAGATCCAGATCGATACCTCGTTCGATCTTGATGTAACCCCAGTAGTTCAAAGCCGCGTGGTGATCGGGACTGAGCTCGATGACGCGCTCGAGAGATCGCAGGGCAAGATCCGTCCTTCCGGACTGCTCTTGCAGGATTCCGAGACGAAAGAGAGCTCCTTCGTCCTTTGGTTCGACGGAGGCGAAGCCGCCGAGGACTTTGATAGCGCTGTCCAGACGATCGGCCTCGGTGTGAATTCCGGTCAAGAGAAAGGCCGCCTCGCGATGCCGAGGAACGCGCCGGAGAAGGGACTCCAGAGTACGAATGGCCTCGTCGGTCTTTTTGAGTTCGAAGAAGGAAACGCCCCTGAACCAGAGCCCTTCTGGATCCTCTGGAGCCCGGGCCAGAATCGAGTCGGCCCACACCTCCGCTTGGGGCCAATCGGACCTGCCCTCTGCCACACGCCACAACCAGCGATAGGGATCGGGATTCTCCGGCGACAAGGCCGCAGCAGCGAGCAGATGCCCCTCCGCGCGATCGGGCTGCTCGGCCCGCATTAGGAGGAGTCCGGCCTGGAATCGAGCGCGCGGGTCCTCTGGATGGGCCTCTATCTGCGCGTCGAGCATCGGCATGGCTTCCCGCCAGTCACCAGACGTAGCCAACATGCCAATCCTCGCCTGTCGGACCCGCTCCAGTCCGGGCTGTTCGCGAAGGAGAGACTCCAGAATCACGGCCGCCTGCTCCGGGGTCCCCAGACGTCCCAATGTCTGTAGGAGCTGTTTCTCCAGGCCAGGGTACCCCGGGTCCTTTTTCAGAGCTTCAGCCATGTCTTCGACGGCTTCGGCGGGGCGGCTTACCAGGAGTCTTAGTCCGGCTCGACGAACGTAGAGGTGAGGTGAAGCCAGGTTCGCGGGAATGGCCGGTTCGACCATGGCGAGCGCCTCCTCCGTCTTACCGGATTGTTGGAGGAGGGCGAGGAGGTTGACGAAAGTCCACTGGTCCTCGGGTTCGATCTCGAGCCCGCGGCTGAGACTGGCGATTGCATCCGAGGTTCGCCCCGACTCCATGAAACTGCGGCTGAGGAGAGTTGTCGGATCAAGATAGTCCGGCAAACCCGACTCGGCCCGTTTGGCATAGACAATCGCCGAATCGATGCGTCCCGACTCGAAATGAGCCCACCCGATGGCCAACTCGATATCGGGAGATGGAGATTGTCGCCAGGCCGTTCGATAATGTTCCAGGGCGGAGTCGTGACCACCAAGATGATACTTGAGACCTCCAGCCAGGAACTCCTCGATGGCCCGCCGAGAGGGCGAATCCGGAGAGATCTCCTCGATTTGGTCATCAAGCGAGAAAAACGTCTGCGGTAGCTCCGGAGGCGAATCGGCAGGAAGCCCGGAGGGAGCGGGAACTCCAGCCGAGGCGGGAACGTTCCACAGGAGGAGGCCGAACATCAAGGAGATGGCGGCTTCTGAGCTTCGATTCATTACGTGTGTTCCTGCGATCTGGATTATGATCCTGAGGTAGCGCCCGATTGCGAATCGAACCTGGAAATGGTGGAGCACCCACCCGCTCGTCTCTGACAGGCGGATCATAGCGGCTCCGACGGAAGGTGTCCTACTCATGAAGCGATCGATGTTCTGGATTCTCCTGGGCTTTGCTCTGATGACTCTCCCACTGAGCGGATGCTACACCCGCCTTGGTTTTCCGGGCGGTGATCCGTACGACTCTGGATACGATGATTACTCCGGAAGCGGCGATTGGATCGACAGTTATTATTTCAATGCACCTTCTTGCTGGGGCTGGGGGCATAGCTACGTACCGGTCTGGTGGTACGCCGACTACCACCAACCTCATTGGCATGACGGCCATCACTACGACTCCGACTACGAATCGTACGACCAGGCCAGCGGCCGCCACGGTTGGAACCGGGGCATCGGGGCCCGTCCGATTCCGCGGACACCGACAGGTGGGGTGGTCGGCGGAGGCGGAGGTGGCGGTGTCGTAACGGTCGAAGAACCCGCACCGACAACCCAGTCGAGGAACCCGGCCCGGAGCGAGGACAGCAAACCGACGCCAAAGGCCTCGGAAAAAAAGTCTCCAAAGAAAGAGAAATCGAAGGATCAAAAGAGGAGGAGTTGGGGTAGATAACTCGAAGTTCCAGTGTGATCTCGCCGCATGGAGGCCTCGACCCAACAATGCCTATCTCATCCCGCTGTCGATTCGACCGGTTTTGGCCGACTCTCGCCGTACTGACCGCAGTCGCATTGTCCTCGACCGAAACCCGAGCCCAGATTCCTCCAGAGCTACCGATGTCCTCTCGGACCGGAGTCGGGGTCAGAGCTCTCGGAATGGGCGGCGCCTATGGTGCCCTCTCTCACGACCTGGCCGGACTCCACTACAACGCGGCCGGGCTCGCCGGAACCCGCCGGGGAGAGTTCTCTCTCAGCTTCGAACGCCGCAATGTGGACTCGGAAACGGAGTACCTGGGAAACCGCGAGTCGACGAGCTTCGATAAGACACGGCTTCATTCAGCCGGATTCGTCTATCCCTTCCCTACCGTTCAGGGAAGTTTGGTTCTGGCCGCGGCCTACCAGCAAACCGCGCCCTTCGACCTGGAGTATCTCCGGATCGGAAGTGGTGGCGAGATCGAGAGCGAAGAGGAGTTCATCAGCGAGCAAGGAAGTGCGCGCGCTTACCGGGTCGGCCTGGGCTGGGACGTAGCTCCAAATCTTTCCCTCGGTTTGACCGGAGCTCTCTTCGGCGGAGACTCCTCGCGATCACGAGATTTCTTTTACACCGGAAGCAACGGCGACTCCGAGGATACCGTCACGGACATCGAGTCCGACCTTCACGGCTTCACCGGGAGTTTCGGAGCGCAGTACCGTGCGGAAAACGACGTCACACTCGGGTTGTCCGTGAACTTCCCCGAGAGTTACACCCTCGAAGGCCGCTTCAAAGATGACGTGATTCGCTACGAGCAGATTCCCGGCGACACGCTCTTCTACGTGGACGACTACATTGACGAGTTCGACTTCAAAGACAAGATCACGATGCCGTGGCGATTTACGGGGAGCGCGGCCTACGAGAAACGGGAGTTCGCTCTCACCGCCGATGTAACCTTCACGGATTGGACCGACATCGACTACGACGGCCCCATCAAGGTGGGGCGGGATTTTGCCTATCGTTCGACGTTCGATTTCCGGATCGGCGCCGAATACCACCCCTTCCGTCAGCCCTGGAGTTTGCGAGGCGGATACGCCTACGTCCCACTTGCCTACGACGTCATTGCCACCGATGTCTTCTTCGGAGACACGGAACAAGCAGACTTCGCCCGGGAGAACCAATTCTTCAGTTTGGGCGCGGGGGTGATCCTCGATCGCTCGCTCTTCCTCGACGCGGCCTACCTCTTTGGAGGCTACGAGAGAAGCGGCCGCTCGCTCCTCGGTGAGACAGTCGAGAAACAGGACGAGCAGAAACTGCTCCTTTCGGTCACCTATCGATCTTCTTGATGGGGTAGGCCAACCGAATCGACGGGAACCGAATCAGTCCTTGAGTCAAAGCCCTACGGAGCGGACGGCGTCGGCCCAATCTCCGAGGACGGAGAAATTTTCGCCGGTGCGATCGGCGTAGGCAGGGTTGGCTCGACCCGCACGGTTGGAGCGGGAAGAGATTGGTCCGGGATGACCCCGGCAGATTCCGGAGAACCATTCGTCGGCTCCGCCGCGTCGGCTGGGAGTGCACCGCCCAAAGCTCCGTTCAGCTCTAACTCACCCTTTTCACTCAGCTCGAGCGTCGCGTTCTTGGCGGCGTTCTGCTGCGCTTCCTTCTTGTTGTATCCCTGCCCCCGGCCCAGGAGTCGACCGCGAATCGAGACTTCGACGGTGAAGAGCTTGCGATGGTCGGGACCCACCTCGGTCACGACCCGATAGCGGGGATGCGTCTTGAATTTCGCCTGGACATATTCCTGGAGCTGGCTTTTGAAGTTCGCTTTCGAGAGATCACCGATAATCGAGTCGGTGTGGGCAAGGAGACGTTGGTGAACGAACTTGCGAGCCGCCTCCAGACCCTGGTCCAGGTAAATGGCGGCGATGACCGCTTCCAAAGTGTCGGCCAGAATCGAGGTGCGCGTCGGGCCGCCCGCATCGCGTTCGGCCGGGCTGAGCAGTACGTACTGACCCAGCTTCATCCACTCTGCGCTGTTCGCCAGCACCTTCCGGGAAACGAGAAGCCCCTTCTTCTTGGTCAGGGCGCCTTCCCGATCGCCGTCATAAACTCCGTAGAGGTGATCGATGACAATCAACTCGAGGACAGCGTCCCCGAGAAATTCCATTCGTTCGTTCGAGTAGTGAGGGTCGCCGCCGGTGCAGCCAAGGAAGGAGCGGTGGGTCAGAGCCTGCTCAAGCAGGTCGGGATTACGAAAAGTGACACCAAGATCCCGCTGAAAGCCGATCAGCCTCTCTTGGACATCGGGATCCTCGACCTTGGGAGCGTCGGGAGTTTCCGTTTCCGGGGGGACGAGTAGCCCCCGAATCTGATTCCACCAGTTGCGCATATTCGGTCGGCCCGTCCGTATCCCCGTCCGGTCGGAGCTTCGGCTTACTCCTCTAGGTCGTACTTTCTTACCACCAGGGTCACGTTGTGACCTCCGAATCCCAGAGAATTGCTGATGGCGACATCGACCTTCGCTTCCCGCGCCTCGTGCGCACAGTAGTCGAGATCGCAATCGGAATCCGGATTCTCTAGATTGATTGTCGGCGGAATGACGCCACTTCTAACGGCAAAAACCGCGGCAATCGCCTCAACCGATCCAGCTGCTCCGAGGAGGTGACCGGTCATCGACTTCGTTGAGCTTACAACGAGACGGTCCGCGTGGTCTCCGAAGACCTCTCGAATCGCCATAGTTTCGAATCGGTCATTGAGTTGGGTCGACGTGCCATGGGCGTTCACATACCCCACACGCTCCGGATCGACCCGACTCGACTCCAGGGCCTCACGGATCGATCGAACGGCCCCTTCGCCCCCTGGAGCCGGCGCAGTCATGTGGTGGGCGTCCGCCGTCGAGCCGTAACCAGCCATTTCGGCCAGGATTTGGGCCCCGCGGGCTTTGGCGTGGGATTCAGACTCGAGAACGAGGACTCCTGCCCCCTCCCCCATGACGAATCCATCTCGATCCCGATCAAAGGGTCGACTGGCTTTCTCCGGGGCATCATTGCGGGAACTGAGTGCCTTCAAGGACGCAAAACCCGCCATCGCGGTGGGAGCGATTGGAGCCTCGGCTCCGCCAGCAAAAGCAGCATCGAGCTGGCCCCGCCGAATCATCTCGAAGGCCTCGCCAATGGCGTGGGCGCCCGAGGCGCAGGCCGATACAGTCGAGAAGTTCGAGCCGCGTGCACCGATCGACATAGAGACCTGACCCGAAGCCATGTTCGCAATCATCATCGGAATGAAGAACGGCGAGACCTTGCTCGGTCCACGTTCGATCAGAGCCCGATGATTCGCTTCCCAGGTCAGAATCCCGCCGATTCCAGATCCAATGATCGCACCAATTCGCTGCCCGTCGTTCTCGGACATGTCGAGACCACTCTGAGCCAGAGCCTGCTTGGACGCCGCGACGGCGTACTGAGTGTAAGGATCGGCCCGCCGCGCCTCTTTACGGTCCATGTACGCGCTGACGTCGAACTCTTTGAGCTCGCCGGCAAAGCGCGTGCTGTAGGCCGACACGTCGAAGCGAGTCACATCGGCGATCCCGGATCGCCCTGCGGTCAGTGACTCCCAGAACGAGTTCGGATCGTTCCCGACGGGAGTCACCGCGCCGAGACCCGTGATCACGACTTTCTCGGTCATCTGTATTCTCCATCCGAAGGAGGTGTGGAATTCATCCGCGAACTCGATCGGCCTTACTTGGCCGCTTCGAGATGCTCCTTCAAGTAGTTGATCGCATCTCCCACCGTCTGAAGTCCTTCCGCCGCCTCATCGGGAATCTCGATGTCAAACGCCTCTTCCAGGGCCATGACCAACTCGACCGTGTCGAGTGAGTCTGCGCCCAGGTCATCGATGAACGATGCCTCCGGTGCAACCTTCTCTGGGGCCACGCCGAGCTGCTCGACGATGATATCCTTGACCTTCTGCTCGTAATTCTCCATCAGAACCAATCTCCTTCTTGGGCTCGAACGAACTAGCCCATCAACATCCCGCCGTCTACACGAACCACTTGTCCGGTGACGTAGCGGGCATGATCCGAAGCAAGGAAGGAAACAACTCCTCCCACGTCCTCGGGATCTCCGAAACGCTTACTTGGAATCAGGTCGAGCATCTCGCTCTGGACCGATTCCGCCATCTCTCCCGTCATCTCCGTCGTGATGAACCCGGGCGCCACGGCATTGACGGTAATTGCCTTCGCCGCCAACTCTCGTGCGATAGAATAGGTTAATCCGATCAGACCTGCCTTGGAAGCAGCGTAATTCGCCTGCCCCTTGTTCCCCATCTGACCGACAACTGATGTGATGTTGATGATTCGTCCCCAGCGCTGCTTGAGCATGGGACGCGAAAACGATTTCGTGCAGAAAAAAGCGCCTTTGAGGTTTACTCCCAGAACCTGATCCCAATCCTCTTCTCCAAGCCGGAGAAACAGATTGTCCCGAGTAATCCCGGCGTTGTTGACCAGAATCCCGATGTGCCCGACGTCCTTTTGGACCTGGGCAGCCAGTTCTTTGACCGAATCGGCATTGGCAACGTCACATTTAAAATGGTGACAGGCTCGGCCGAGCGCCCGAATCTCCTGCACGGTGGGACCTTCCGGGTCCCCCGTCCTGTCAACGAGGACGATATCCGCACCGTCTGCGGCCAGTGCGAGAGAGATTGCTCGACCAATTCCACGACTCCCCCCGGTTACGAGAGCAATCTTTCCCTTGTGATCGATGCTCATACGCAACCCTCCATCAGTCCCCGATGGGCCGTCGTTTGTTCGGCCGTTCCGATTGCATAGTGATCGACGTCTTTCTTGACAGCCCGGACGAGGCCGGAGAGCACTTTGCCGGGGCCGATCTCGATGAACCGAGTTGCTCCCTCGTCCAACATTCGTCTGACCGTCGGTTCCCAACGAACGGGCGAGAGGATCTGCCGGGCCA
>Ga0315338_1003676_pt1 | contig 13098 bp, 14 predicted proteins | sample ASW8metaG_FD_204518 | JGI IMG/M metagenome (GOLD analysis project Ga0315338, IMG submission 204518) | Ammonia-oxidizing marine archaeal communities from Monterey Bay, California, United States - ASW #8 | ecosystem: Environmental > Aquatic > Marine > Coastal | place: USA: California | collected... | reverse complement strand
CAAGAGGGTTATGATGACTCAAAAAAATCAGGCGCTTCTAAATCAGAAGATATCAATGCGGCAAGAAATATGGCACTCGATCAACCTAACCTAATGCAAGATATTGCATCAGCTCTGGGGATTGACACTGAGTCGATCTCCATGTCCGCCGCGGTAGAAGCAGGCCTCTCCATGTCAAAAATATTTTCATCAATAGGAGTACCGAGCGCCCCCGATTAAGCGCAAATTTAAGTATGTCAAGATTCTATAGAAAAACCAATTTTGAGTCAACATTGGACCTTTTTGAAAAAAAGTTGATTTATAATCTAAAAGCCAAAATGACAACAAGTCAAAAACATTTGGTTAATTTCACTTTTGCTGAAAAACAATTATACGGTAGAGTAGATAGACTTTATTTGCCAATTGTTCCAAACAACATGGGGGCCACACTAAAAGATGTGAGAACGAAAGGTCAGAATCGAGTCCAAGCTTTAAACTTTGTTGTTGATGCCTTTGAGAACTTAGCCACTCAGTTTCGAAAAAAGATTTTCGTAAATGAGATATCGAGAAACGAGAAATATTTATCAGACTTTATGGCTCACAGCGGTTATATTCCACCGAAGGCGGCATACAACAAACACATTGCAATGTATTTCAGGGCATTTGAAAGAGTGATAAAGGAGAACAAGATAAAATTTGTCAACTTTAACGATTTTGTAATTAAAATTATGCCGTATATCCTACAGGCAGCAAAGAAAAAACCATTCACGTTTCCGGCTTTTGTCAAAAGCAAATTTTGCCCTATGGAGTGCTCAGGGCTCGTTATAGATATATCGGATATTGAGTTTCAAAATGATGAAAAGAAAATTGAGCACTTTTATGAAAGTAAAAACTGGGAATTCTATGTAAATGCCTGCGCTAGTTATGGGTTTATGATAGACAGGAACAACCCAAGTCGTTTAGTGGCCGACATTGCTTCTGGGGACATGTTGCAATATGCAGAAAAGTATGGTATTTTATCTACGGATCAGGTTTTAAATGTGGCCTATAATAAAGCCCACTTTAAGTATCTGGACACGTTCAGGGTAATTCTTTTCAAGATGTATAATCAATTTAAGCCAGTACGAATACATAAAAGTGTTGAGATCTCTCCGGCCCGGGTAAAAAATATCGTCGAAACCCCAATTAAATACACATTAGAAAATTTGAAAGAAGAATACAATGATGCATATTTTTTAGATTTATATTGTCAAATTAGGATTGCAGAAGAGGAGTCTCAATTTCAAGAAGGAGAAATATTTTCATTGTTAAACGATACAATCGAGATGAGTAACGAGAATTTAAGCAATGCAATAAACTCTTTTGAAATTATTATCAATAAAACGTTTGACTACAATGGCTCCCTGAGTTATAATAAAATGAAGGCAGACAAACTGAGGGAATAGTGTATTTTCAGGCGCTTGATGATAAAAGAGATTGTATAGGCATTTATACGGATGGCCGTCTCATCTTTGATGATGATAGGATGCCCACGGATTTTAAAGATGCTAGGACATGGAAATATTCCGGCTCTGTGGTCGACGACACTATAGAGTATGGATGGTTTTTTGCGAACGGCAAAAACCTAGAAGAAATGTGTCCCGATCACTTAACAGAAGAGTTTTCTAAGAAGCAACAGAAAATGAAAGCATTTAGAAAAGCTTTTGAAATTGCCAAGATCGATTTTAGGGAACATTGTTTCTTTGATATCGTTCCACACGATTTTCTGGAGTCTTTCCTGGACTTGAAAAATAAAATAACACAGCATGTTTTCGAAAATTTTGAAAAGCCTCCGACATATAATCATTTAGTGGAGGTTGAAAAATTGCTATATAAAATCAGGTACCAGGGATTAAATATTAACAATAAAGGCTGCCGACCTCTTTTTATCAGCACAGCAACGCGTCACGCAGCTAAAAAAATCTTAAATGGTTCAAAGTTCGTTGATTACAATATCTTTGGAACCAAAACAGGCCGCCTAACAACTCATGTAGGGTCCTTTCCTGTACTGACCATGAAGAAAGAACTCAGAATGCTTGTGAAGCCCACTAATGATTGGTTTATATCCTTGGATTATAACGGCGCCGAAGCCCGCACAGTGTTGGGTCTTTTGGGGATAAAGCAGCCTTCTTATGATGTTCACGAATGGAACGTCGACAACATGTTTAAAAGCTTAGGTATTGTCGACCGCGATCAAGCCAAAACAGCATTTTTCGCATGGCTATACAACCCAAACTCAGATAAGATTAAAGATTCCATATATGATCGCGAATCATTACTTGAACAGAATTATGATGGCGATTTCGTAAAAACCATATTCGGAAGAAAAATGCCCGTTAACAAAGAGAAAGCCCTGAATTATCTTATCCAAAGCACCACCGCAGATATCGTAAATGAGCGAGCAGTTGCGATCGACCGCTTCTTGGAAGATAAAAAATCGTTTGTATCGCACATAATTCACGATGAGTTGGTTATCGACATGCCGAACGATGAAAAATATCTGATCCCGGAATTAAAAGAGATGTTTTCACAAAACAGATTAGCAACGTTTAGGACCAATCTACAGGCCGGCCAAGATTATTATAATCTCGGAGAGCTTAATTTATGATTTCGGTTATCGGAATAGGTAACGCCGCATCGGCGATAGTGGAGAGGTTCAAGTCTCAAAAGAATTACAAAGTGTACCAGCTTGGTAGCGACTTGGAGAAAGCGACCCGCGCATACCCACTACGTACCTACGATGAACCAGAAAAATATGAGGCCAATATACCGAAATTGAAGAATTTCTTTAAGGGAATCACTCAAAACGTACAAGTGTTTGTTGTCGGCTCCTCCTATAGCTCAAATTATACTCTGGGCATATTAGAGCAGATTAAAGATAAATCAATCGAAGTATTTTATGTTAAACCTGATACTGAATTGCTCACGGGAGTACCCAAGCTAATGGAAAATGTTTTATATGGCGTTTTGCAGGAATATGCTCGTTCAGGTCTTTTTAAGAATATTACTATGTTTTCGAATCTTGAAATGGAAAAAAACATGTCGGAGATCTCGATCAAGAATTACTATGATTCTCTTAATACCACTATCTTTTCTACAGTTCATTACTTAAACTTTTTTACTCATACAGAGCCTGAAATTGGTCAGATGGCGCGCCCAGCGGCCATAAACAGAATTCGCTCAATAGGTGTGCTGGATATCAACAAAATTCAAGAAAAATGGCTTTTTGAGCTTGACACCCCGCGGGAGATATGTTATTATATATGTATAAATGATGAAAAATTAGAACAAGAAATAGGACTACATAAACAAATTGTAGATAAGCTAAAACAAAAACCAAGGAACGCTTTCAGAAAGATTTCTTATGGTATTTGGGAAACTCATCTACACGACTTTGGGTTTTGCGTTGCCCATACTAACGTAATACAACAACAGACTCTTGACAAGCTAGGACAAGAGTAATATATTAGATATCAAGGAACGCTTGGTATACTTTAGACATTAATAAAAAGGAGAAAACATGTCAATTAATATGGAACTAATGAGAAAGAAGCTCGCCCAACTTAGGGGCGACGAAACGGAAGATTCAGTTTGGTTTCGACCACCTGAAGGTGACACCGATATTAGAATAGTGCCTACCGGAGATGGAGATCCGTTAAAGGAAATGCACTTTCACTATAATATTGGAGACAGGAGAGGCGGGCTTATGTGCCCGAAGCGAAACTTCGGCGAACGCTGCGGAATTTGCGATTTTGCTTCCTCCTTATGGAAAGAGGGAGTTGCGAAGAACGATGATGATAGCAAGAAGCTTGCTAAATCTTTATTCGTAAGACAACGGTACTTTTCGCCCGTTCTTGTTCGCGGACAAGAAGACGGCGGTATCAAGTTCTACGGATACGGAAAGAAGGCATACGAGCTTTTGCTGGGCTATATTTTGGATCCGGAATACGGAGACATCACAGATGCCCTTGAGGGGACAGACATTTCCCTTACATATACCCCCCGGACTCACGCCGGGACATTTCCACAAACAAATCTAAAAATGCGTCGTAGCACGTCTACGCTGTTGGAAGATAAAGAGGCTATCCCTGCCCTCCTTGATCGTATGCCCGATTTTGATAGTCTCTTTGAGCGTCTGTCACCCACAGACATCGATGCGATTCTTGACGAGCAGCTTTCAGGTAACGCCAGCGCTGAAGAGCGTTCATCTGAGACAGGAAAATATAATGTTGATACCAAAAATCCGGTAGACAAGGCATTCGATGAGCTTATGGCAAATAAGTAAATAACAGATTTGTTTGATGCCGCTGGCAGACCGGTACTATAAATAGTCTGCCGCAATTTTCTATAAACAAAAAGGAGAATGTTATGGAATGGTTAAAATCCCTATGGGGCCGTTGGAAGGTTCAAGTTAGTGTCGCTGGAGGTGTTCTTATTATCGCAACCGCGTATGGAACTTGTTCTGTCGATCCGGTGACTGTATCTGACAATGGTACAACAGAAACAACCCCGACTATTAATGAGACAATCGAGGTTTCGGCCACTACAGACGATGGCGGTACCACCGACACAACCACGACCACAACTACAAACGAGTAGTAGACCAAGCCGCTGGCAGACCGGTAAAAAGTCTGCCGCCTTTAAGGAGGGGCACATGACACAAGTAATAAACCAACAGTCGCTTTTAGGTGAGTTGGATACAGCTACTAGAAAGATAAACAATAAGAATCTGAAAAATCCATATCGAACCAAGAAGCATGTTTTAAAGATGCTTTCTAAACCACAGTTCAAGACCCCATATGTTTACAAGTGGTGTAAAGATATGAGAGATTCAGAGCTACTGGCTATCACAAAGGGTGGAACATTTACGTGCCCATGCTGTGAGAAGGAAAATGCAAAAGCAGTGCTGCAACATGATTGGCACCCCACGCCCTACAGAGTCTTGGCAACTCGTGCTGTGGATGATGATAAGTTTTGCTCGATGATCCCGGAATACATTGTTCATCAGACTAATGAGAAGGGAGCCTTTACGTTAAAAGAATACAAAAAAACGATTTGGTATATAAAAAAACAAAACCCTCGCTACACGGAAAAAGAAGTATATGAGTACGCGTACGCCAAGACAAAATCAAATTACGCATTGGGGTATTTTACAGATAATGAGCTGTTGTTACATCACATTGATGAAATTAAGAGACACATCCGCATGGAAAAGAATGATTATGATTTTGTTTGCAGGACATGTGCTCACAAACAAGACAAGTATATCATTGACAGTGGCCGTCTATATCCCGATGAGCCTTATTTCTTGTATGACGAAGACTGCGACCGTCGCGAACTATTGGCCAGTGCCTGTATCGAAGCATGGTTGTCAGCTTGACAACCGATAAGAAACTTGTTATAATATAAATATACAGGAGAGTATATGGCAAAGAAAGCCAAAGAAACCAAAGCAGGTCGTGTAAATATGCAAGATCTGATGAAATTAGTAAATAAGAAAGCCGGCAGAAATGTCGCTCACGATTTAACGGGTGAAAACCCAACAGAGGTAAAGGAATGGATTCCAACAGGATCCCGATGGCTTGATTCCATTGTTTGTAAGGGAAAGGTCGCTGGCATCCCAGTCGGGAAGGTCACAGAACTAGCTGGACTAGAATCTACAGGAAAGTCCTATATGGCTGCACAAGTAGCCGCAAACGCCCAGAAAACGGGCAAGATGGTCGTTTACTTCGATTCCGAGTCAGCTATCGACCCAGACTTCTTGGAGCGAGCAGGATGTGACCTAGGGCGCCTAATGTATGTTCAGGCGTCATCTGTCGAGTTTGTGCTAGAAACCGTGGAAGAATTGTTGGGAGCAACCGATGAGCAGCTATTGTTTATCTGGGATTCACTAGCCCTGACTCCCTCTGTATCGGACGTGGAGGGGGATTTCAACCCCCAGTCTTCGATGGCAGTAAAGGCTCGTATTCTCGCCAAAGGAATGTCTAAACTAATCATTCCTATCGCAGACAAACAAGCTACATTTTTGGTACTGAATCAACTTAAGACCAATATCCCAAGCGGCCCCAATGCTCGTATCATTGCGATGACCACTCCCTATATGACCCCGGGCGGAAAGGCGATGCACTATGCATACTCGCTCCGGATCTGGCTGACAGGGCGTAAAGCCAAGTCTGCGTTTATTGAAGATGAAAAAGGTTTCCGGATCGGCTCTGAAGTTAAAATAAAACTTGAGAAATCTCGTTTCGGAACCCAAGGACGGTCTTGCGCCTTCCGCATTATGTGGGGTGCTGCTGACGTCGGAATTCGCGACGAAGAAAGCTGGTTTGACGCCATTAAAAGCTCAGAACATCTTTCCTCTGCCGGCGCATGGTATACGCTGTCGACTCCAGACGGCTACACAAAAAAGTTTCAACCATCGAAATGGACCGACACAGTAAAGGGCGATGAGGAATTCAGAAATAGAATTATTCAAATTATGGATGAAGAGATCGTTCAGAAGTTTGATAAGCGCGAAGGCGATGCCAGCGCTTTTTATGAAGATCCAGAGGATCTCACAGTTCCAGTAACTGATTAAATAATACTTGACTTTAGTGTCAGGGCATACTATAATAAAACCATGGGTAGGTATAAAATATGAGTGAGAAGAAAAGAGTATTGATTGTTGATGCGTTGAATATGTTTATTCGCGCCTATATTGTTGATCCTTCGTTATCCACAAACGGACAGCCGATTGGAGGTATCAAGGGTACCATTAAGATCTTGCAAACACTAACAAGACTAACAAACCCTAATCAGATTGTTGTTGTCTGGGATGGGCCAAACGGTTCGATGAAGCGCAAGGCAATTGATAAAAGTTACAAAGAAGGCCGAAAGCCGCTGCGCCTAAATCGAGCAGTACACAATCTAACTGATGATGAGGTAATACGAAATAAAATCTGGCAGCAGGCTCGTGTTATTGAATATTTTAATGAAATGCCGATAATACAAACGATGATTCCCGAGATAGAAGCAGATGATGTTATATCATATGTTACTCAGATGAGTTATTATGATGGCTGGGAGAAGGTCATTGCGTCTAACGACAGAGATTTTTTACAGCTTTGTGACGCGGAGACCGTTGTTTATAGACCCACCAGTGGCGAGCTTATGAACAAGAAAAGGATCGTAGAGGAAATCGGCGTACACCCAAGAAACATGGCCCTCGCGAGAGCCATTGCCGGCGATTCATCTGACAATCTACCGGGGATCAAGGGGGCGGGTTTACCAACAGTAAAGAAGCGTCTTTCTTTCTTGGCTTCTGAAAAAGATTATACCATTGATGAGGTGGTCGACTTTTGTGAAAAAGCTTCCACAAAATTGAAATTTTTTATAAATATAGTTGAGGGTAAAGAGATTATTAAGCATAATTATAAGATGATGCAACTTTATTCGCCTTTGATGTCAATTCAATCCAAGAATTTCGTTAAAAATTCTGTTGAAAACTTTGAATGTACATTTAATAAAACACATATACTCGGCTTGATGATAGAAGATGGCTTTGGGGAAATAAGTTGGGAAGATCTTAAAGCGACACTGAATAGAATAAAATCAGATTGTTAGCAATTTGAGGGACGTCAAACCCAAGAACAACTTGACATTTACAGAATAAGTGTTATGCTTATTTAACAAAGAGGCATAAATTGGGCGAAAAAGTAAGCTTTTCAAAGTTTGGAAAAACATTTCAGGATGGACTCGTTCATTTAATATTGACCGACCGACCGTTTGCAGACCAAATTTTTGAAGTTCTTGATATCTCTTTCTTGGAAATTGAATACTTAAGGGTCTTTGTTAGAAAGATTCTAAACTACAGAAATAGATATTCGACCCACCCCTCGTTTCAAACAATTAAGACGATCCTCGACACTGAGCTTGAGGCCGAGGACGAAATTGTAAGACAGCAGATACTCCAGTTTTTTGAGGTTATTTGCAATTCGGAGGTGGTCGACGGTGAATACATTAAAGAACAATCTCTTGATTTTTGTAGAAAACAAAATCTAAAAGGAGCAATGCTCAAATCTGTTGACTTGTTACAAAGCTGCTCATTTGATGAAATTTCAAAAATAATTAACGATTCGTTAAAACTTGGCTCGGAGACCGACTTCGGTTATGAATATCTTTCCGATTTTGAAGAAAGATACGTTCCCAAATTTAGAAATCCGGTTACAACTGGCTGGAAAGATATTGATGCCATTGTTGGCGGCGGTCTTGGTAAATCAGAGTTGGGGGTGGTAATCGCCCCGACGGGAGCCGGGAAGTCGATGGTTCTCGTCCATCTCGGATCAGAGGCGATCAAAGAGGGCAAAACAGTCGTCCATTACACCCTGGAACTGCAGGATACCGTGATAGCGAAGAGGTATGACAGTTGTATTACTGGATACCCGTTGTCAGAACTAAATTCGTTTAAACAAGAAATTTATGATAATATTAAGGATATCGATGGTAAACTTATTGTTAAGGAGTATCCTACGAAATCAGCGTCAACCACTACCATCAAAAACCACCTTAATAGATTGGCCAAAAGAGGAATTATTCCCGGCCTAATTATCGTTGACTATGCTGACTTATTGAAGCCTGTTGTGATTAGAAAAGAAAAGAGAACCGAACTTGAATCAATTTACGAAGAGCTTCGTGGACTGTCAACTGAATACGCATGCCCAATTTGGACAGCATCCCAAACTAATCGCTCCGGACTCAATGCCGAAGTGATCACAATGGAACAAATTTCCGAAGCCTTCAATAAATGCTTTGTCGCAGACTTTATCTTCTCAGTATCGCGAACAATTGAAGACAAGCAAAATAATACAGGAAAAGTTTTTATAGCTAAAAATAGAAACGGTCCCGACGGGATGATTTATGATGTATTTATGGATACATCAAATGTAAATATTAAAGTCTTGCCGAAGAATATAAGTAGTGGCAATTCAGCGGCCACAGCCCCGGTTGTCTTGACGGCCCCAATGCAGAGAAATCTACTACAAAACAAATATCAAAAATTTAAAGGAAAACGATAATGATGAGAACAATTGAGAACATACGCAGATTTAGACTTTCAGACACATTCGTCGATCCCTATAGGGAGGCTACGGTTCCATGGGGGCCTCTGGGATATGTAACTTTTAAACGTACATATTCCCGCCGATTGAACGAATTCGATCCAGATGCCTCCGGCACAGAAGAGTGGTGGCAAACATGCCGCCGTGTAGTAGAGGGCATGTTTAACATGCAGAAGCAGCATGTCTTCCAGCTTGGGCTGGAGTGGAATGACGGTAAGGCGCAGAAGACAGCGAAAGAAGCTTATGATAGACTGTTCAACTTAAAGTGGACCCCTCCTGGCCGCGGCCTGTGGATGATGGGTACAAGGTTTGTGGAAGAACGTACTGCTGCCGGTTTATTCAATTGCGCCTTCCGCTCCACACGTGATCTGCCTACGAAGGGTGGCTATTTATTTGCCTGGATGATGGATGCGCTCATGGTTGGCATCGGCGTGGGTTTTGACACAGAAGGCGCCCAAAGTTTAAATATCCAAGAACCTCAATATACTAATGATGTATTGGTCATTGACGACTCTCGCGAAGGCTGGGTTGATTCAGTTCATACTCTCCTAGACGGCTTCTTCTTCGGTACCAAAGTCCCCAAATTTGACTATTCATCGATCCGACCGCTAGGTGCCGAGATCAGGGGCTTTGGTGGCACATCTTCTGGGCCGGACCCCCTCATGGAACTTCACAAGAGTCTTAAAGAATTATACTCGTCAAAGATCGGTGAGCCGATTAGCTCTGTTGATATTGTAGATACAGAGAACCTAATTGGTCGTTGTGTCGTTGCGGGAAATGTCCGGCGCTCTGCAGCCTTGGCCATGGGCCGTTATGATGACACAAAATATCTTGAGATGAAGAATGACCAGGAAAAGCTTTATCATCACCGATGGGGATCTAACAATTCCTTTAACGCCAAAGTGGGCATGGATTATACATGGCATGCCGCACAGAGCCAGAAGAATGGCGAACCTGGATATATCTGGCTTGATAATGCACGCACCCGCGGCCGCTTTAAGGACGGCCCACGGTTCGATGACATCAATGTGGCCGGCTTTAATCCCTGCGTTGAGCAACAGCTTGAAGACGCAGAATTGTGTTGTTTGGTGGAGACATATCCAGCAAAGCATGACGATTTGGAAGATTATTTGCGAACCTTGAAGATCGCCTATCTTTATGGAAAAACAATTACGCTTTCAAATACGCACTGGCCAGAAACAAACGCTAAGATGCTTAAAAATCGCAGAATTGGTTTGTCCCAATCTGGTGTTATTCAAGCCTTTAATAAACATGGCCGCCGCAAGATGTACGATTGGTGCGATAAATCCTATGAACACGTTAAAATATTGGACGAAGAATATTCAAACTGGCTTTGCATTCCTAAATCTGTTAGAATGACGTCCATCAAGCCATCTGGCACAGTATCACTACTGAATGGTTCCACTCCCGGGATACACTATCCAGAGGATGAGTATTATATTAGACGTATCAGGTTTTCCAAAGCTTCAAAACTACTTAAAGCTTTGGGCGAAGCGGGTTATAATATAGAAGATGACAAATACTCTCCGAATACTGTTTGTGTCGAGTTTCCTGTACATGAGCCCTATTTTTCAAAAGGAAAGAAGGATGCATCGATGTGGGAACAACTTGAAACTGCAGCCCAGTATCAGCATTATTGGGCGGATAACTCAGTGTCTATTACAGTCACTTTTAAGCCAGACGAGGCAGAACAAATTAAAACTGCGCTTGAATTATACGAAACACGACTCAAAGCAGTTTCCTTCTTGAGATACGAAGAGATCGGCTATGAACAGGCTCCTTATGAACCAATCAGTAGAGACGAATATCAAAGTATGGTTAAAGATATAACACCTGTTGACAAATTTGAAGATGACCATGGCGGAGTAGGAACGAAATTTTGTACCAATGATACATGTGAGATATAGGAGTAAAAATGAATTTCAATCACCTGCTGGGGAAACATGCCTCTAGAAGAAAATGCAAAGCAAACAACGAGTCATGCTATTACATTCCTGTTGGGAATATCCGCTCTACCCATGGCGAAAATGTATACATGACCATGGCCTGTAAAAATTGTGGCGGCCGAGAGGATGTGTTTCTCACTAAAGAACAATATTTTACACAGCAAAAGCTTATACTAAGGGAGATAAGAGATGTTTAAACCAGTGAATAGGCATATTTTGGTCAATATGGACCAAAGAACGGAAGAGCAAAAGTCTTTAATAGTTCTTCCGGAAGATTATAAGCCCGCGCAACAAAAACACACAGTGGTCTCTGTTTTGAATAAGTCAGATGATGTAAAATTTGATCTAAAACAGGGATCTAAAATCATAGTTGATTCGTCCATGATCGATGAAATAGTGATAGAGAACACTACTTATAATGTAATTTTGGAAAATTATGTTGTGGGGGTAATATTGCCCTAGGGGCCTATCAATGGACAAAAACTTCTATAATGAAGCTTCCGCCAAGAAATTAGGTTGGGAGCCATCGTGGTTTGGAGAGAAATATTTTGATGACAAGCTTGTTAGGGCAATCAAAAAATGGCAAAGAATTCGCCACCTAAAAGCTGATGGTCTCTGCGGTCCAATGACTTTTCGAAGATTGTGGACAGAAAGACAAGAACCAGTAGGAGACTTTTGCTTCGATGAGCCCCCTTCCCCCTCTAAATATCTTGTTTACAATGGAGATCTCTATCCAATCAAATGGGATAAATTTGTTCTGTGGTCTTCCGATGGTGGGCTGCAGGCCAAGAGGGGCAACTACTACGATTATTCTGCAAGACCAAAAAGGAACATCAGATACTTTGTAAATCACTGGGATGTCTGTTTAAACTCCACAGCTTGTCAGGGCGTCTTAGACAAAAGAGGGATATCGGTCCACTTCTTGATCGACAACGACGGTACTATCTATCAGACTATGGACATGCAACATGCAGCCTGGCATGCGGGCTCCGGCCGGACCAACAGGGCTTCTGTTGGGGTTGAAATTTCCAACGCATATTATCCCAAATATCAAGATTGGTATACTAAAGCCGGCCACGGTCAAAGACCAATAATTGATGACGCTTGGGTTCACGGAACCCAGTTGGCGCCATTTATGGGATTTTATCCAAAACAGATCGCAGCCCTGAAGGCTCTATGGGAGGCTGTCCACGGCGCTACAGGGATCCCCTATGAGGCGCCAGAGAATCAGTTTGGCAAGATATCTACAAAATATGTGCAGGACGTTCCTTATGGCAAGTTTTCTGGATTCGTCAGCCACTATCACGTGAGTAAAACAAAAATTGACTGTGCTGGCCTAAATATAGTTTCTTTGCTTGAAGAGTTAAAAGAAGAAGAAGAATAAACTATTTAGTGCATGAAGTGGGCACTTTGTTTTTTACTATCCTGTATAGTAGAACATAATTTTTCTTATGAGAATTATTATGTAAATCAAAATTTAGAAACATTTATGGTGGGCAAGCCACGTAAAGGTGCAGATTGGGCAGAACCACCCCGCGTGCGGATTTGCGTTGATACAGAAGTGTCCGCCTTCCGCATGGAGCGTGCCCTACAGTATTGGAAAATTTTGGGATATGATTTTGGAACTATTAGCACCGATGCATCACCTTTGTGTATGAATTCCAGACCCGGAGAAATATTAGTAACACTCCCGGAGCCAGGCTTCGGGGGCGGCCAGATGGCTTCGACAAGATTATATACTCACATTAAAAACAAAAATATCATAAAAGCTAAAATTTTTATTATGCCAAAAAACGCAAGGAAAAGCAGAGTTCTGGAGCATGAAATTGGCCACGCGCTAGGCTGGCCCCACTATAATCAGAAATTTCATATTATGCACTCCAATTGGATGCTGGGCGGCCACAATTCCCATGGGCTTTACAAAAACTAGTTGACATTTTTTTGGTAACAGGTTATAATTTATCAAACATCTAGGAGAAACATGTTTACAAACTTATTACTATCGCTGTGTCTTATGA
>Ga0315338_1003674_pt1 | contig 13099 bp, 10 predicted proteins | sample ASW8metaG_FD_204518 | JGI IMG/M metagenome (GOLD analysis project Ga0315338, IMG submission 204518) | Ammonia-oxidizing marine archaeal communities from Monterey Bay, California, United States - ASW #8 | ecosystem: Environmental > Aquatic > Marine > Coastal | place: USA: California | collected... | reverse complement strand
CAGAAGGCTTTGGTGTTGTGGATGCTTTTGTCGGTGCGGCTCAACGGGTGGACCTCATCGCAGACCTTGATCCTGATGCGACTGACCTTGAGGGCTACCTGTTTCCTGAGACATATGCATTGCCCAGCGATGCCAATGCGGACGATTTGGTCCGCGCAATGGTGGAGCAGTTTCGCGCTGTCTTTGATGAAGGGTTGCGGGTCCGTGCGACCGACCGGGCTTTGACTATTCGTCAGGCGGTTTCTTTAGCGTCAATAATCGAAAAAGAAACCGGTGAAGGCAGCGAGCGTTCTTTGGTATCGGCTGTCTTCAACAACCGGCTTCGAATAGGCATGCCGTTACAGAGTGACCCCACTGTAATTTACGCGCTCGAGATCGCCGGTCTTTATGACGGGAACCTGACGCGCGAGAATCTCCAATACGACTCGCTGTATAACACCTACCGATACCGAGATTTACCCCCCGGGCCAATTGCATCTCCTGGGCGCGCAGCACTTCGGGCTGCACTTGATCCCGCTACCGTGAGTCACCTCTATTTCGTGAGTCGTAACGATGGCACGCACGCGTTTTCAGACACTCTCCGCGAACACAATCGTAATGTTCGGGAATTTCAGATTGAATATTTTCGACGTCAGCGAGCTAGGCAGTGATGAGTCTGGCCGTGTCCGTTACTTGGTAGTGTGGCTGTTTGTGACGTAGCTGAACCAACCATCTACTTCTGTGTAGAAGAGTGGGGTTGCGTCGCGCTCGGTCTCAATGTTGTGAGTAATCGTATTGGTATTACTCGTTTCGTGTATTCCAGCGATGGTGACACGATCAAACAAGATGCCGCCGAATGCAAGGTATGCGGCGATCAATGTCAGGACGACGTTAAACGTTTGGCCGGTAAGGTACAGCTGAATGGGTCGTCCGCCAGATGTTTGTGCGGCTAGGTCACGAAAACGTGATTCGAGGCCAATGCTGACGAACGCGAGGCAAAAAAACCAACCTCGAAAGTCTGATGTCACATCGAGGATTCCAGCAACTCGAGCATCGCCCAGCGACGGTGTGAGGAGGAAGGAAAAAATAATAGAGGCCCCAATAAAACCAAGGATGAACTTCGGGAAACGTCTCCAAATTTCCATGGCATCCGGGTTTTGCTCCCTTGTGTCGTTGCCGTCTCGTTCGATACGAGTGACCCAGAACACGGCGACCAGAAATGCCACGACGCCGATGAGCATGTTCTGAACCATTTTGACGACAGCCGCGATCTGTTCCGCTTGTTCACCGAGGAGAGCTCCTGCCGCGACAACGGCTCCTGTCGCATCGACTGTTCCACCGATCCACGCGGCACCGACGACTGGGTCCATACCAAGTGCTCGGACAAGGGCAGGCATGGCGACCATCATTACAACCGTGAAAATGAGCGACATTCCGACGGCCAGTGTTAGCTCCTCTTTTTTGGCGCGAGCTGCGGCAGCGACGGCAATGGCCGCTGATACCCCGCAGACCGATGTGGCTGCGGCAATCACAATTACGAGAGAACGACTTCCAATCTTTAGTATGCGAGTTCCAAACTGGTACATGAAAATCAGAACAACGGGTGTTACGAACCACGCAACGAATAATCCCGGTAAACCAAGATTTAAGATGTTGCCAAAGAGGACTTCCGCTCCAAGGAACACGAGGCCGGTTTTGATATAGAGCTCGCTCCGAATGGCGGATTTCATCCACTGGGGTGTCCCGATTGTGTTTGCAATGAAGAGACCAATCAGGAGTGCCCAGAATGCGTATCCGAACCCCGCCGCACGAATTCCGGTCTGATTCGCTACGGTATACGCTAAAACAGCGAGGCCAAAGACTGGAATGAACGCAGTCGCGTATCGTCGTCCATTGCCCGACATAATTTGGACGGCAATGGCGGTGATAAAGACAAGGCCGAGCCCCAGCGATAACAAACCAGGCACACGGCCTGGGAACGCTTCAGTTGGAAGCGTCGACCAGCGACCAACACCGGGTACCGAAGTAATAAATTCGAGTACGACGCCGCTAATAAGCAGTCCAGAAAGCCAGATAGCCCACCAGTCCTCTTTCGCGAGTAACGGGTGCCGTGTTTCCGCCATGTGACATCTATCATGCCCTGAAATGAGCTAAAAAAGACGAGTCAACCAGAGGGCGCCTGAATTTTTTGAAGTATCGATTCTTGGAAATGTGTGTTTTTCGCTTCTCTGCGAGACGGTGGCAGGCCAGTCAATTAGAGGTCAGCATCAACGATAGCAGGTCGTGATGAAGAGTCCCGCAAGGGCCAACCACCCCAGTCCCACCGGTTATGTAAATCCCCCGGCATTTTTGAGCACTGTTCTATACTAAGCGCACTACAGCACTTCAATTATTACCGTTATGAATGCGTCAATCGGAAGCGGTGGGTTCGTAGCCTGCTGTACGGTTGGTCGAGAAAGGCGTTGTCATGCCGAGTCGTCTAGTCCTGCTGGCTATTGTGCTGCCATTCCTTGCTTTGCTGTTGACACCGATACCTGTGAGTGCGCAACTCAGCCAGACTGCAGCATGGGCTTCGTATCTCGATAATGAATATCGTGTCGTCCCCGATGTTACGTATCACGTGGGGAACAACGTGGAGAGCAAGGTCGACCTCTATCTTCCGCAGAACGCCTCAGGACCAACCCCGGTCTATATGTACATCCACGGAGGTGGCTGGCGGGGCGGTAGTAAGGAGCGCTCTTTCTTGCGTGTATTGCCGTACCTTGAGATGGGATGGGCGGTCGTAAATGTGCAGTACCGACTACGGCATGTGTCACGTGCCCCGGCGGCAGTCGAAGACTGTCTGTGTGCATTGCATTGGGTGAAGAGTAATGCTGAGGAGTACAACTTTGATACATCGCGGATCGTTGTCGGTGGGAATTCAGCAGGTGGCCATTTGGCGCTGACGACTGGGATGATTCCATCGTCGTCTGGTCTTGATCTCGGATGTGAGCTGAAGGACGAACTTGGCGTGGCGGCTGTTATTAACTGGTACGGCATCACGGATGTTGGTGATCTTTTGCAGGGTAAGAACGAGAAATCGTACGCGGTTGAATGGATGGGTAGTTTGTCAGACCGACTTGATGTTGCACGACGTGTGTCTCCGTTGTCTTACGTGCGTGAGGATCTACCGCCAATTTTTACCATTCATGGGGATGCGGACCCGACTGTGCCGTATCAGCATGCTATTCGCCTTCACGATGCATTAACGGAAGCCGGTGTGTCGAACGAGTTTCACACCGTTCCAGGTGGTCTCCATGGGCGTTTTACTCGTGATGAAATGGAGACGATTTATGCCAAGATCCACCTCTTTCTTTCGCGGCACGGATTGGCTGACGCTGTCGCGACAACAGAGGGCGAGTAAGTCGTGCCGCAGATAAGAAGTAGTCTGCCCATCCGGCCAAGAAGATTTTTGGTTGGCTTGGTCGTCTTACTGACGATTGGTCATGGCTGGGAGTCTTATGCGGCTCAAGCACGTACTTCTGATTTCGTCGAACTTGACGGTGCCATTGCCGCATTTTGGGAAGCGAAGGCGAACGACGAAGTGGTGGCTGCGAGTACGGCCATTCTTGAAACCGATGCAACAATTGAGGATATTTGGCCACGGCTGCGGGCCGGACGGAATTATGACCGTTCAGCGCCGACTGGGCGTCGGCTGCTGAGTCGGACCAACCGTGACGGTATTGAGCACGAGTATGTTGTGCTCATTCCAGATAATTACGACCCGGCAATTCGCTATCCGGTTCGGGTGTACCTCCATGGTGGCGTATCCAGACCGAAACGCGAGAATGGAGAGTTTTGGCGTAATGAGGCGCGGATCATTCGAAACGATGCAGTGGTTGTGATTCCGTCAGGATGGTCAGAGTCGTTGTGGTGGCAGGATAGTCAGATTGAGAATCTAAATGGCATCCTTCAAGACTTGAAACGGGTTTATAACCTGGATGAGAACAAGGTTTTTCTACTTGGGATTTCGGACGGGGCGACTGGAGCCTACTATCAAGGTTTGAAGGCGACGACACCCTGGGCAGCGTTTTTGCCACTCAACGGTCATCCGATAGTACTGGCGAATCCGGCAACCGAGGCTGATGGAGATATTCACGTCACGAATCTTCGGAATAAGCCCTTGTTCGTCATCAATGGTGACGAAGATCCGCTCTATCCGACATCGTCGGTCGTGCCTTTTATGCGTCTCTTTCAGGAAGCCGGGGTTTCAATAGATTTCCGGGCCCAGCCAAATGCCGGTCACGATACAAGTTGGTGGGATGCTGAGGCTCCGGCAATGGATACATTCATGGATGAATGGTCCCGGCGGTCACTGCCACCTCGATTGTCATGGGAGACTGCACGAACTGACCGTTACAACCGGGCACACTGGCTTGTGATTAACGACCTTGGTTCAGTTGAAGGCGAACCGAATCTTGAGTCACACAATACGATGGTCGATCCAGTAGCGTTGAATCTTGGCATTGATATGCTCGGAATAATGGACAGCGGGTTAAAGCTTATTGAAATTGGTGACGATTCGATTGCCTCAGCAGCTGGATTGCAAAACGACGATAATTTAATAGGTGTTGAAGGTGAACTCAATCCGTCAGTTGAAGATCTGAGCCAGGCGTTGCAAGGGTTTGCGCCAGGGCAACAAATACCTCTTCTTGTGCAGCGTGGTGGCGAAGAGCTTGAACTTACCTTGGTGTATCCAGAGCAGGCGGCACCTCATCAGCGACAAGCATTTCCACAAACCCGCCCATCTGGGCGCGTAGAGCTAGACCAGCAGGATAATCGGGTAACCGCTCGCACACGTGGTGTTACCCGATTTACGCTGCTATTGTCACCCGATCAGTTCGATTTCACACAGCCGATTACGGTGGTAACCAATGGCGTTACTGTCTTTGCCGATGTCGTCGAACCTGACCTAGAGGTACTGCTGCGTTGGGCAGCCATCGATCAAGATCGTACGGCGATGTACGGTGCAGAGTTGTCGATTGATGTCGAGTCCCAACAGTAACGTGTCTCTATCGGAGGTCGTCCGCAGCCGCGTCGATGCCGGCCTGTGCGCAAACAGCATCGTTGGCACCGGTATCACCACTCACACCGATCCCGCCGATATGGGTGCCTCCGCTTGTCATGATCGGTAGACCGCCCTCAAAGTAGTTCATTCCTGGAACAAAAGCTGCCGCTCCTGGACCACCGCCACTGAATGCCATTTCTCCCCACTGTTTGGTCGACCGGGGGCTGACTGCTGAGGTTCGGGCTTTGGCTAAGGACACGTCCTGTGACAGTAACTGGGCGTCATCCATCCGGTGATAAGCCTTCAGGTTGCCATGGTTGTCTATGATGGCGATGTGCATCAACCATCCTTCGGCCTGAGCTTTGGCGAGACAACCGTGCACCATTGTCATGGCTGCGGAGGCCGTTAGAATCGGCCGTTCTTCTGCGGCGTTTGCGTTTGGCAAAGTAATAAGGGTGGCGGTAACCAAAGTCAGAGTAACGATAAGATGGCGCATTGTGAATGTTCTCCCAAAAAAATAAAGTTCGAGGAGTCAGACCTGCAAGACTCCTTTGGTCGCACTATTTTACTCAGTAATTTTTATTCGTCGGTAAAGCCGACCGTACTATGTGAACCATCACAAAATGGCATTGTACGTGACGCGCCGCAGCGACAGAGCGTGAACCTGTCACGCACAGCTCCTTCGGGCCATGTGATGTCTTCGATTTCAATCTGTCCTTGAACGGCGAGAGGGCCATTTTTTTGTGCCCGAACGGTTGGCTCTGTCATCTTGTCGCTCTTGTCTTCGGAATGGGGGGGTGTTCTATGCGAGGTCAGTGCGCCAGAGGGACACCGATTAACCGCATCGATCACCTGCGCCGACTCAGCGTTATCTGGCAGAATCCACGGGCGGCGGTCTGTATCGAATACTTCGGGTAGTCCACTTGTGCACACCCCAAGATGGGCACAGATCGTCGGGTTGTAGCGGACCTCAATCTGGCCACGATAGGTTTTTACGATGCCGGTGTCAGGTTCTGGCTGAATGTCTTTGTTGAACTGGTACGGTCCATGCGCACCGTCACAGAGCGGTTTGTTCTTAGAGTAGCCGCATCGGCACAAGAACGTTTCGAATTCATTAGGTACAGGGTTTCCTGACGCATCAATGATTTTGCAGGGGCCAGAGCAGACGTAAGGACCTCGTGGCGTGACCGTGATTGCAGTGGTTTTACTGTCTGGCATGTCGTTTACTCCCAGTCCAAAATATCATGGGTCGATGACACGGATGCTCATGAGAGAGGTGATCCGGAAAATCATAATGCAACACCTTTTATTTGTGATACAACGCGCTTAACCTAAAAGATGTCTGAACTGAAAAGGCTGTATGTTGCCGTTGGACCTGGCGATGCCCATATTCTCCGTGGTTTACTGGAGACTGAAGGTATCCCGGCGATCGTTCGAGGTGATGACATCGTACCGTTTCAGGGTGGGAATTTCTTCGAGATCGAAACACGTCCGTCAGTGTGGGTGCTCGACAATAATCGTGAGCAGTACGCTCGCGCATTGGCTATTACAGAGGACTACACGACCAGTAAAGCCACCGACACCACCGCTGATGCCCCATGGCCGTGCCAGTCGTGTGGTGAGTCGGTCGAGGCACAATTTACACTGTGCTGGAATTGCGGCGCGGCTCGGAACTGATGTCCCATCTTCTATCGATATTGTGATGATGGCAACATAAGTCCGTCGACGGTTTCCTGTTCGCCCGGCACGATGTGCATTTCAAATTTCAAATCCTCATAGCCCTGTTTCTTGACCTCGACGACGTGGGGACCTTCATCCAGGCGTAGTCGTTGGAATGGACCATCAAAGTCGTCGATCAAGCCAACGAAGGTATTGTCGACATAGACCTGGGCGTCGTGTGGGCGAATTTTCAGGCGAAGAAATCCGGAATAGTCATGCGCGCGGTCGTAGTAATAGTGTCCTCTGGGGTAACGGACGCTACGGCGATGTTGCGACCCATATCCGAAGTGGTCGATGCGATTGAAGCCAAAACCAAACCGGTAGGCAAATGGATGTGGATAAATAGACGGTCGGTAGACCCGAGGATAAAAATACCGTGGTGTGATGATCGGTCGGTGGCGCCGTCCGTGCGAGTACGGACGCTGGAAGCCTCGACGGCGTAAATGTTTCCGTGTGGGATAAGGTGATTGAGGTTGCGCTCGGGGTAAACGTCGACGGCTTTGTACGTCAGAACGACGGTTGGCGTTTGCCTGCGATGCTTTCGGCCGCTGGCGACCTTCTCGATCCTGCGCTTCCGTTGCGAACAACTGAGGAGTACTAGCGAGTAACGCAAGAGTAATGATTGAGGGCAGAACTACGTTACGTTTCATAGTGACCTCCTGGCATAGACAGTAATCGATCTGCCACATCAGTTGATGCATGATTTGTGCCAACCGATCCAGTTGAAAAATCCATTATTGGATCAGAGAAGCGTCCTTTTTTGAGGTTTTGCTGTCCGCTTGGCAGGACATTTTGACGAATTCGGCGTGTCTGTGACTATGATCAGCTGTTTCGTGCACAATGGACCAAGCTTTAGCGTGTGTTTTTGCGCTGAGGACGACCCTGTGTGGTGAGTGATCTAAATCTAATGATTTTGAATGATGCCGAACAAGAAAACAGTGGGGATACGAGAGATGCAACGTAACTTAGTCGTAATGGTTGTTTTAGGGTTTGTGTTGGCTGCACCGCTCAAGGCTGAGGATTGGGCGCAGTGGCGAGGGATGGATCGACTGGGTATTTGGACGGAAAGTGGCATTGTTGAATCGTTTCCCGATGATGGTTTGCGGGTTAAATGGCGTACTCCGGTACGTTCCGGGTTTTCCGGGCCGTCCGTGTCAGACGGTCGCGTGTTTTTACTTGACTGGCAAGAGGATCCGTTATCCCGAACGATGGATGGCACAGAGCGTATCGTTGTGTTTGATGAACAGACGGGAGAGTTGTTGTGGGCGCATGAGTGGGAGACCACCTATCGCATGTTGATGGCCTCGTATGCTGTTGGTCCACGGTCGACACCGACCGTTGATGGAGACCGTGTGTACGCCGTGGGTTCAACGGGAAGATTGTTCTGTCTTGATGTCGAGACCGGCGATGTGATTTGGGCTAAAGACTATATCGAAGAGTACGACACCAGTATCCCGACGTGGGGTATCGCAAGTTCACCACTTGTTGATGGAGACAAACTCATCACCGTCGTTGGTGGAGAGCCGGATGCGCTTGTGGTGGCATTTGATAAACAATCTGGTGAAGAGTTGTGGCGAGCCGTGGAAGTCGTGGGCGAGATGGGATACGGCCAGCCCGTGATCTACGAAGCCGGCGGTGTTAGGCAGTTGATTGTGTGGCATGCTGCGGCACTGGTATCACTTAATCCAGAAACCGGTGAGGTTTACTGGGAGCAGGAATGGGAGGTTGGTGCCGGAATGTCGGTAACGACACCGGTGAAAAGCGGTGACTATCTTCTCGTGTCGCAGTTTTACAACGGCTCCATGATGATGCGTTTAAATCAAGACCGTCCTGCAGCCACGATGTTGTGGAAAGGAAACAGCCGAAGTGAGATGCCAAATGAGACGCAAGGGCTGCATTCACTGATCACGACGCCACTCATTATTGATGACTACATCTATGGTGTTGGGAGCTATGGTGAGTTACGTGGACTTGACGCGAAGACTGGCGAGCGACTGTGGATGAGTGAGCAGATGACAGCGCAGGCACGCTGGGGAGCGGCATTTCTTGTGAAGCACGGCGACCGTTATTTTGTGAACAATGATGAAGGGTTTCTGATGATTGCGCAGTTCACGCCAGGAGGATATGTTGAACTCGATCGTACTAAGTTGATCGAGCCAAATGGCAGTGCTGGGATCGGAGCCGGTCCAGAAAAACGGTTTGACCGAGCCATTAATTGGTCACACCCAGCCTATGCGAATCAGCATATTTTGCATCGTAACAACGAAGAGCTGATTCGGGTATCTTTGGCGGCTGCTGACTACTAGGCTGACTGTAGAGCTTGAAGTGTTCGCGAAGGCTTGTTAATCGAAGAGGGGTGGCATCATGTCCGTCAAATTAAGGATTCGTCGATGTATGTACCTTGGAAGCATGGCAGCGCTGTTTGCGTTCATGCTTGTCGTGCCATCGTTGCGTGCGGCAGAGGACGTGACTGTCGTGGATCCCGAATCCGTGGGTATGTCGAGTGAGCGGCTACAACGCATCAATGCCTTTGTTGCTGAGTACATCGATGCCAATCAAATCGCCGGAGCCGTCACGCTTGTTGCCCGCAAGGGCAAAGTGGTGCATTACGATGCACAGGGGTGGCGGGATAAAGAAAACGGCGTTGCCATGACTCCCGACACCATCTTTGAAATGATGTCGATGACCAAGCCGATCGTGTCAGCAGCACTGATGATGCTGTTTGAGGAAGGACGTTTCCTTCTTGACGACCCGATCGAAAAATGGCTCCCTGAATACAAGAATCATACGGTGCGGGTTAATACGGAACGAGCTGATCGTGCGAATACGGTTACGGAAGTTCGACCGGTTACGGTCCGCCATGTGCTCACGCACACATCGGGGCTGACACTAAATCCGCGTGGTAAAGGCTTAACGCAGGCGCAGGTTGACCAGGTCACTAATGGAGGAAAAGGGTGGCCGACCTTAGCTGAACAGGTAGCAAATGCTTCCGTGATCCCGGCTGCGTTTCACCCCGGTGATTACTGGCAGTATGGTGATTCGACAAACTACGTAGCCGTTCTTGTCGAAAAGATTTCAGAGCAGTCGATTGACGTGTTTCTGCGTGAGCGGATTTTTGAACCGCTTGGGATGACTGACACCTACTACTACGTTCCGCGAGAGAAGGTTGACCGGGTTGCTGCTGTATATCGACCCGATACGGCTGGAAGAATCGAATTAAGGCAAGCGCCGGCATTTCGTGAGCCGACGCGCATGTTTCGTGGAACCGCAGGATTGTCGTCGACGGCGGCTGACTATTACCAATTTGCCCAGATGATTGCGAATGGGGGTGAGTTGAATGGTGTACGACTGCTTGGTCGGATGACGGTCGATAACATGATCAGTAACCACATTGGAGTGGGGAAGGATGTGTACATTCGTGGCGGTGGATACGGGTTCGGGCTCGGCTTTGGTGTATTGACCAATTCAGCTGAAGCGCAAGATGCGTTGTCAATTGGAAGTTATACCTGGGGAGGGGCATATGGCACGCTCTATTGGGCCGACCCTGTGGAAGACCTGATTGGCATCCTGCTCATGCAGATCAGGCCGTACGATCACCTTAGCATCAGGCCACTGTTTTCAAATGTGGTGACGCAAGCCGTGACGGATAGTTTTTCGGACCAAAAGCCGATCGTGATGGGGCGCCCGACTCCTCACTAACGTTCATTGATGTACTAATCCGATTGATACGCAAGAAAGTAAAGCCTTTAGACGGTTGGATAAGGTGTTTGAAAGGTTTCACGAGTTCTTTCGGTGTCACACTGACTGAGCCAATGCCATTCCGGGTTACGTGTCGTAGTGAGGGTTGGAGATAGCCAGGAGAGCAACATGAAGCACTTGTTTAATGGTCTCACAATGGCCGCCATTCTTTGGGCGACTGCAACGGTCTCGGTGGCTCAAGACCGCGGCGACATTTTCCCTTTTCCGGTCACGACATTTCAACTTGAGAATGGTCTTCAGGTCGTTGGTGTTGAGTACGACAGTCCTGGTGTCGTGGCGTTCTATACGGTCGTGCGTGCCGGTTCTCGTAATGAAGTGGAGCCAGGGTTTTCGGGCTACGCGCATTTTTTCGAACACATGATGTTTCGGGGTACTGAGCGGTACCCAACGGATGCGTACAATGCGGTGATTAAACGAATCGGTGCAGATTCGAATGCATTTACGACGAGCGACTGGACGGCGTATTACATCGTCGCAAGTTCGGATGAACTCGAGACAATCGTTGATTTGGAATCGGATCGATTTCAGAACTTACGGTATTCAGAAGAGGCATTTCGAACAGAGGCTGGCGCAATTCTTGGGGAGTACAACCTGAATTTTTCAAACCCTGTCTCCCTTTTACAGGAGACCCTTAACGATTTGGCCTACACATCTCATCCCTATAAGCACACAACGATCGGTTTATTGGATGACATCAAAGACATGCCAAATCACTACGACTACAGTATCCAATTTTATGATCGGTATTACCGACCAGAAAATAGCATCGTGGTGGTGGTTGGTGACTTTGACCAGTCGACCCTTGAGCGTCTTTCCGAGCAGTATTACTCAGACTGGGAGCGAGGAGAGTTCGTTCCTCAGATTCCGCAGGAACCCAAGCAATTCGAAGAGCGGACGACAACAGTTGGCTGGTCCAATCCGACGTTGCCATTCTTAATGATCGGCTATCACGTACCGGCGTTTTCAGATGCAGCTATTGATATGCCAGCGCTTGATGTGTTCTCACAGCTCTTGTTTTCAGAAACATCTCCACTATTCCGGCAACTCTACCTTGAAGAGCAACTAGTCGATGTCATTCAAGGCAGCGCGTTGGATAGTCGCGACGCGCCACTATTTTCGATTATTGCGAGAGTGACCGACGCGGCACGGATTCATGATGTCCGTGATGCGATTTATGAAGAAATAGAGCGGTTGAAGACCGAGCCGGTCGACACGGCTATTCTCGATTCGACAAAATCGCACATGCGATACGGTTTTGCGATGGGACTGAACAGTCCTGGACAAATCGCCCGGACATTAAGTCATTACTTGCAGCTCACGGAAGACCCGCAGACGGTGAATCGGGTCTATGACCTTTACGAAGCAGTGTCGCCAGATGACATCATGATGGTGGCGAATACTTATTTTTCTAATTCGAATCGGACCGTGGTCGTGCTGACGGCCGAGGAGGGACAATGACATTTCGGTGCTTCCTTCTGGGCGTGTGGGTGGCCGCTGCGACCAGCCTTGGGTGCGGTACGGGTCCTGAACTCGATGAGACGACGCCAACGGTTGCTTTGCCGATGCCGAATTCGCCGTTGGTGACCATCCGAATCGGTTTTCGCGTTGGTTCAATTCACGAACCAGAGACCCAGAAAGGACTAAATGCACTCACGGCTCTGATGATGGGGCGTGGTGGCACCGCATCAATGAGTTACGAAGAGCTGACCGAAAGACTGTATCCCTGGTCTGCGTCGATCAGTGCCCAGTTTGATAAAGAGATGACGGTTCTGGTGGGTGAAGTACATCGTGACCATTTGGATCCTTTCGTCACGATTCTGCGTGACTTAATCGTGACTCCTGGCTTCGATGAAGCCGATTTTGCGCGGAATCGAGAATTTCTGACGAATAGTGTGGTCTCGACACTTCGAGGAACTGATGACGAGGAACTCGGTAAAGAAACACTGAATGCGCTTTTGTATGCCGAGCATCCGTATGGTGTGCCAGTGAATGGCACTGAAGACGGGTTGGCAGCGATCGAACTTGATGACGTGCGAACGTTCCACGCGGCGCATTATACGAAGGGGAATGTCATCGTCGGCGTGGCAGGTGGCTATCCAGATGGTTTTGTTGAGCGAGTCGAGCTCGAGATTGTGTCGCAACTACCGACTAGGGACGCTACCCCAATAGTGTTGCCGACTGTATCTACGCTTGATGGCCGCGAGCTGTTGTTAGTCGATAAAGACGCGATCGCGACAGCGATATCGATTGGGTTTCCAATCGACGTAACTCGGGAAGACGATGACTTTTATGCCTTAATGGTCGCGAATTCGTATTTTGGTGAGCATCGCACGTTCAATGGACTGTTGATGAACAAAATGCGCGGGCAGCGAGGCCTGAATTACGGAGATTATTCGTATATTGAAAACTTTATACAGGATGGTGGATCGCGTTTACCGGCAACCAATATCCCAAGGCGCCAGCAGTTTTTCAGTATTTGGATACGTCCAGTGCCACACCATAACGCGCACTTTGCGCTTCGGCAGGCGATACGAGAATTGGAAGTACTGGTGAATGAAGGGTTGACCGAGACTGAATTTGACGCTTCTCGAGAAT
>Ga0315338_1003673_pt1 | contig 13102 bp, 8 predicted proteins | sample ASW8metaG_FD_204518 | JGI IMG/M metagenome (GOLD analysis project Ga0315338, IMG submission 204518) | Ammonia-oxidizing marine archaeal communities from Monterey Bay, California, United States - ASW #8 | ecosystem: Environmental > Aquatic > Marine > Coastal | place: USA: California | collected... | reverse complement strand
CACGGACGCTCCGTACCCGCCGGCGTGTACTGGGCTCGACTCGGATCGTCGGGGCAGTCTTCGAATCTGCGTATCGTTCGGATCGAATAGTTCGCGCCGTCTAGTCCGAGATCGATTCGCTCGTCACAGCCCAAAGGCGGTGGGTCGGGTAGCGCGTGTCCTTTGCGTAAACGAGAGCGGTGAAATGAACTTCGTTCGGTCCCTCAAACTTCGAAACCGGACCGAGCCCCTCGCCGTCCCAGTAGTACGCATAGAAATGCTCTTCGTTTTTCAGCAGGAGATCGAGCATGTACCCGCCCTCGCGCGCGTCCCACTTCATCCTGTACTTCGGTTCGATCAGCCAGTTGTTGAACGACCCGGTCAAATGCGGGGCGTCACCTGAGGGCGCCTTGGCCAGGTAGAAACGAGCTTGAACGTACTCTTGGTTTGGGTCGTAGGGAGAGAACGACAAGCGTGGAACCGGGGACGAGAGCTGGTACTGCTCCCGGAAGAAACGGTAGTCGTCCGGAAAAAGGTCAAGGGTCGCCGGAATCGTAATGTCGTCACGCTGATGTATCTGGGTTGGATCGCTCAGATCGACCCCAAAGACTGTCCGGGTGAAGGGAAATGGTTCGGCCGGTGTGTAGATGTACGTTGCCCCCTCGATCTTTGGTTGACCGGAAGCCAGAACCGGGTTGGTCCAACCGTTCTTGAGAAAACGAACCTCGACTTCTCCGGCCGGAACCCACGGGTCGTTCGGCACATCGATTCGGGCCTCGGGAAGAAGCTCGTCTGGCTGATCCGTGATCAACGCCCAGGAGTTCGAATCCAAGGCGACCCGAATGTCGTCATCAGTGATATAGAAACCGCGGTCAAAAAGTGTCTGGCCAGATCGGCCATCGAAAACTTCCATCAGGTAGTTGCCGCTGCGTGAAAACGAGACCCGTTGGTTTGGAAACGTGTATTCGTAGTGGACATAGGGAAAGTCGTTGGTATTCGACGTGTCGTAGTCGAACAGTTCATCTGGCGCCGGGAGGGTTTCTGGCTCCGGCTCGTAACTCGGTTCCCAATCGATCGTCGCGGGCAGAAAACGAATCGACCACGGACGTCCGACGTCTGTTTCCATCTCGAACTGGAGGGTGAGTTCGTCGGACGTGCCAAGACGGATGATCGGTAGGGACTGGGTGGGATGCGAGGTAATCAAGCGGACCGAGAGCAAATCGCTCGCATCGAGCCGTCCGCTCGCCGGCACACTGGCCTGACTTGGTCGATTATCTGACGGAATCGCCCCCGCACAGGACCATGCCGCTATCGTCACCGCGGAGACCAGCATCCAGCCCAGAGTCCCCTGCCCAGATCGATGGTGGCTCTGCCGACCCATATTCCTCTCCCAGCTCATGACCACGTCCAACCCTTTCTGAACGTCCGTCGAACCACGTAACGTCCACCCGTTTTAGTCGCTTGCGACTCCGCAGATCCTAGCAGGGGTGGTTCAGAAAAGGCAGAAGAGATCTGGTTTCGAGTGGATCCGTAGGGCCGGGGACGCCTGCTCACCGCTTTGACCTGGAGATGTTCTGCGCAGCAAAATCAGCTATACTTGGCCTGCTTATGTCCATACAACCCTTCCCGTAAAGGAGTCCCCGATGCGTCAGACCCCACTCCTGGGCGCTATCGTGCTCGCGGCCAGCTTTTGCCTGACGGCAGACGCGGCCACCCTTCACCCGGCTCTTGAAGCCGCTGTCTACTCCGGAAACTCCGAGGAATCGATCAGCGTGATCGCGTTTCTCGAAGAGGCTCCGGTCCAACAACTCAGCAACGACCTTCGGGTTTCCGGAGCGACCCGCAAGCTACGTCACGAATCGATCGTCAACGCACTCCAGGCACAGCAAGAGACAACTCAAGCTGACCTCAAGGCGTGGCTCGAGGATTCGATGCGCAACGGTTCGATCCGGGGCTACACAAGCTACTGGATTACCAATTGCGTAGTTGTACACGCGACGAAATCGGCTGTCCTCGAGATGGCCGGACGAACCGATATCGAAACGATCGAATTGAATTGGAAGCCCGAGCTGATCGAGCCGGTCATCCTCCCCGGTGAGGAAATCAACGAGCTCGACAGTCCAGGCGGCCGAAACCGTGGCTCTGGCTTCGTTCCTCCCGGGCTCCGCGCGATCCGCGCCGATCAAGTCTGGGCCGAATTCGGCATCACGGGCGCAGGACGAATCGTCGCGAACATGGATACCGGCGTTGACGGGAACCATCCCGCTCTCGCTTCTCGCTGGCGCGGCGTCAGCCATCCCCCCGCCGAGAGCTGGCTCGACGTGCTCGGGGGAAGCCCGAACTTCCCAACCGACAATCATAGTCATGGAACTCATGTCATGGGAACGATCACGGGAAACAGCCCGACGACTCAGGACACCGTCGGTGTGGCCTGGGGAGCCCAGTGGATTGCCAGCAATGCGATCAATCAGGGTGTCGGCGGAGAGTTCGACAACGACGTGATCAGCTCGTTCCAGTTCTTCATGAATCCAGACGGCGACAACGGTACATTCAGCGATGTGCCAGACGTCGTACAAAACTCTTGGGGAATCAACGAAGGGTTCGGTAACGGTTACACCGATTGCGACACACGCTGGTGGGGCGCACTCGACAATTGTGAGGCTGCGGGCGTAGTCGTGACCTTCTCGGCCGGAAACGAAGGCCCTGGTTCACAGTCTCATCGCTCCCCCGCCGATCGCGCCACGACCGCCTACAATGCTTTTTCCGTAGGGGCGATCGACGCAACCAACTCGGGCTTTCCTTACCCTATCGCCGGCTTCTCGAGTCGGGGCCCCTCGGGTTGCCCGGTCGATGCGGAGCTGAAGATCAAGCCGGAAGTCTCTGCCCCCGGCGTGACCGTGTATTCCTCCGTCCCAGGCGGCGGATACCAGAGTAGCGGCTGGAGTGGCACCTCGATGGCCGGCCCGCACGTCGCCGGCGTCGTTGCCTTGATTCGCGAAGCGGATCCGAACATGGAAGTCGACGATATCAAGCAACTCCTTATCGATACGGCAGTCGATCACGGAGCGGCCGGCAACGACAACACCTATGGATGGGGTGTGATCGATGCCTATGCTGCCGTCGAGCAGGCCTTGACAGGCTTCGGCACCCTCTCTGGATACGTGGGCAACGGCAGCTTCGGTGATATTCCGCTGGCTGGCGCCACGATTACGGTGATCGAAGAAAGTCGTAGTTTTGTGTCCGACACGGACGGACTCTACGACGGAGTCGTAGCCCCGGGTACCTTTACGGTCGAGGCCAGCCACCCGTCCTTCGAATCCCAACAATTCGTCGTCATAATCTCGGAGTCGTCTATCACGACTCGAGACTTCTCGCTGACGGATATCGCGGGACCGACGATTACGAACGTGACTGACCTGATTTCGACGCCTGACCCAGGACCCTACGTCGTGACGGCGGACATCGAAGACGCCAGCACCGTGGTTGGTGCCGAACTCTTCTACCGGGTCAATGGCGGAGCCTGGGAATCCGTGGCCATGGCCGGTTTCGCGACTTACTCCGCATCGATCCCGAGCCAGGTTCCCGGAACCACGGTTGATTACTACGTTCAGGCCGAGGATGGAATTGGCCTCGTCTCGACTGAGCCAGCCGCGGCCCCGGCCGAGTCCTTCACCCTCCTCCTGACCGAGATCGCTTACAGCTACGACGCGGAAGCGCCCGATAGCGACTGGACCCTCGGAGCGCCGGGTGACGACGCCTCGACCGGAGTCTGGGAGCGAACTGACCCGAACGGTACGGAAGATTCGGGCGAAGTGATTCAGACCGAGGATGATCACACGGACAACCCAGGAACGATCTGTTTCGTGACGGGGAACGCGTCCGCCGGATCCAGCGCGGGAACAAACGACGTCGATGACGGCTGCACCACGCTGCTTAGTCCCGTCTTTGATCTCGGGACGGCCCAAGCGGCCTTCGTGAGCTACGCACGTTGGTTCATGATGGGCGGAGCATCCACCGATGACGTCTTCCGGATCGAAGTATCGAACGACGCGGGTGCGAACTGGCTACCTCTGGAAACGGTCACCGGTTACTCGCCGAACTGGGCTGAGACTGTGCTCGACGTAGGCGCTGTCCTCGAACTGACCTCGCAGATTCAGTTCCAATTCATAGCCTGCGACATCAACACTCAGGGACTGACCGAGTGCGCGATCGATGATTTCGCTCTGGAGATCTTCGGCACGGACCCGGCGGACGCCCAACAACCCGCAGAGCTGGTCGACGCCGTTCTCGAGCGAAACGCTCCCAATCCCATGGCGAGCACGACCGCCCTTCGGTTCCGTCTCAGCAACAGCTCTGACGCCCACCTTGCGATCTACGATGCTGCGGGGCGGCTCGTCCGCACTCTCGTCGATGGACCGCTCTCGTCTGGATCCCACCAGATCGATTGGGATGGTCGGGATGCGACGGGCCACGAGGTCGAAGCGGGTGTGTACTTCTATCGGCTCGAGGCAAATGCCTTCGTGCAGTCGCGCAGATTGCTCGTCGTCCGGTAACCGACTCTCGGAATAGGACAGCAAGAAGCCCGGACCGTTCGCGCGGTTCCGGGCTTCTTTCGTTCGTCGATCTGGATCGGAAGGGCGAGAGTTACATGTTCTCGCGTAGCTTGCGCATTGCTTTTCGGTCGCTGGCCGATCCGATACCGAGAATCTGGCGATACTTTGTGACGGTTCGGCGACTGATCGGACTATCGCGTTTCTTGAGAATCTCCGAGATCTCCTGATCACTCCAGGGCTTCTCCGGATCTTCCTCCTCATGGATCAACTTCTCCAGCGTATCCATAACGGCCTTGTTCGATACTTTTTCTCCACCATCACGAGTGATCGAGCGAGAGAAGAGCGCATTCATGGGGATCAATCCCCGCGGAGTCAGCATGTGCTTGTCTTTGAGAATGCGGCTGATTGTCGCCTCGTTCATCTTCAAAGTCTCGGCCAGTTCCTTTTGCAGGAGGGGGCGCAGGGCCTCTTCTCCTTTTTCCAGAAACTCCGTCTGCTCGGAAACGAGATGGCGGCCGATTTCATACAGCGTTCGGTCGCGATACTCCGTCGCGTTTACCATCATGCGGGCGTTCTGCCGCATGCTGCGCAATCGTTCGAGGATCTTGGCTGGGTCCTCTTTATCGGCATTGCCGTTGAGCTCGGCAACAAGGGCCTTTTTCCGAGGCACCTTCGTGTCGCGGAAACGATAGCGGCCTGAAAGCGGGTGGCTCAGCGAGACGACCCAGTCCCCATCGATCTGTTCGACGATCAGGTCCGGATACCGAGTCGGTTCCGTCGTGTTGTCGAGAAGGGAAAGCGGGTGAGCGTAGAGCCGGCGGAGCAGTTCGAGAGCACTGTGAAGCTCCGACTCTTTGACACCGAGCTTCTTCGCCACGGAACCGAGATTACGAGGTTTGATCTGCTGGAGGACACCGTCACGGATGATTGTCGCGGCCAGGCTCTCGCCTTCGCCCTTCCGCTCGAGCTGGATCAAGTAGCAGTGCGACTGATCGCGGGCACCCAAACCGGGAGGATCCATTTGATAGCGGATCGCTTCCATAGCCTTGCCAAAGAGTTCCTGGCCTCGGCCGGTCTGGATATCCAGGAACTCCATCAACTCTTCTTCGGGACAGGCGAGGTAGCCGTGCTCGTCGAGGTTTCGGATGAGGATCCGCACCATCTCGAGGACAGGACGGGTTACGTCGAGATCCGAGACCTGAAGTTCGAGTTGTTCGTAAGGTGTCGGTACGTTGACCGCAATCGCGCCCTGGGCCTCATCGGCCGGAAGCTGTTCATGGGTCCAAGGTGTCGCGGGAGAATCAAACCAGGCTTCGGCTTCTTCGAACGCACTCTGCTCTTTCGGAGTGGCAGCGTTCTTGGGGACCTCTCGATCCGCATCGAGAAGGTAGCGCGGATCGGATTGGTTCTCGTTGCGCTCCAGCCAGGGGTTCTCCGTGACGGTCTGCTCCAACGCCTCGAGTGCCTCCAGGATTGGTGCCTGGATCAACTCGAGGTTCATCCGCATCTGCGGAGTCAGAACCTGGTTCAGACTCATCGTCTGACTTAGACCGAAACTCATCTTCATGTTGTCTGTTTTCCCTTGCAGCCCAATATAGTCTGTCGGAGATCGAATCCCCTAAGCTAATTTGCGGCGAACAGATGGTGTACCTGAACCGCGATCAGCTGCGCGCATGTGTTACTCTCTTTCTTATGTCCGGTGATCGTGCAAAATCCCCGGCCGACGGCATACGCCCGATGCATTTTCCATCGCCAGGCGAACTCGTGGCCGCATGTTTGGAGAAAAATGAGTCGGCTTGGGAAGAACTCCTCAAGCGTTACGGCAATCTCATTTACTCCACGATCCTTAAAGTCCAGCTTCCGGAAGACGAAGTCGAAGAAGCCTTCCAGTCCTCGATCGTCGCCATCCATCAGCAGCTGCCACGGCTTCGCGATCCAGACCGCCTGGTCTCCTGGATCATCGGTATCAGCTATCGGCAGGCCATCAATCGAATTCGGTCCCGACGTCGTGAAATGACCGTGGAGTCTCTCCCCGAAGGATGGCTCGACCAGAACTCGCTGCACTCGGTCTCTCCGGAGCTGCCAGACCAAACGAGAGTTCGGCTCACCGACGCACAGATGACACGGGAAAGTTTTGCGGATCTGACCGAGCGCTGTCGACGACTTCTCGGCAGTCTCTTCTTCGAAGATCCATCCCCTGACTATACGGAGATCTCGCAACGTGAGGGAATTCCGATTGGCAGTATCGGCCCGACCCGAGCTCGTTGCCTGGAAAAGCTCCGACAATTCATGCTCGAGCGCGGCTTTGGGTCAAAAGACGATGTCGAGTGAGAATCGACTATTTAGGCTGGAAACGTATCAACCGTAACGTTGGGGCGACATCTTTCGTGAGTGAATCAGGTGCCTCGGCGTCTAAACGTCGTGGTCTCACGTGGTAACGGCTTCGGGAGCGTTGTATGACCCAGAATCCGAAAGATCCTCTCTTTCTGCAGTTCGAAGCTGCCCTATCCCGGGCTGCGTTGTCTGATGATTCTTCCCGAGTGCAGGCGCTCCGCGAGACGCTCCAGGAATTGGAAATGGACGCGGCAGGGCCGGAACAACTCGCCCAGTACCGAGCTGTACTCGACCTGCTCCAAAGTCAGGATATGGCCCAGGCCCCCGATACTTGGATCGACACGGCAATGGCCACGATTCGACAGCTCGATGGAGCAGCAACGGAGAAGTCCGGGTGGGTGGAGCGAACAAAAGACGCGATCGCCGCCGGAAGCGGGGCTCTGGAAGATGTTTGGGCAACGCTCGTGCTCGACAGCTACGCTGGGGCGGCACTTCCCGGCATTCGGGGCAATGCCACGATGCAACCTCGTCAGTTAATGTATGAGTCCCCATACGGAACGATCCATCTGCAAATAGAGAGTCAGCCGGATGGTCATTCCGATGTCTTCGGGCAGTTCCTCCCGACAGACGGGTTGATCGAAACGGGCACAGAAGTGTCGTTGCTTTCGGGCGAGACATCTCGTCCCAACGAAATGGGTGAGTTTCGCTTTGCGGGCGTGGATCCGGGTGACCTCTATCTCCGTCTGGCGCACGGAGACATTCTGATCCAGCTCGAGCCAATCCATCTGACCTCGCAAGAGGAATAGTTTGCCTCCCGCGCCGGACATCGCGCGGATTCGCCAAGCCACCTCTGCCGAACTCGCCCAAATCGTCGCAAACGAACTCCCCAGTCCGGCTTGGACCCTTGTGCAAAAACTGAGGGACGAGGCCGGTACCTATTACAACACCGATGCCGCCGAGGCCCGTTGCATCGCCGAACGTGCGATCGAATTGGCGGAGCTTATCGGGGAACCTCGCGCTCTTGGCTGGGGCCTGCGAACGATGGCGGAAGCCCTCCTCTACTCCGGGCGCATGCGAGACGCCGAAGAGTTCTACGACCGAGCCACTCAAGCGTGGCGAAGAGAGAAGGCTCACGAAGCACTTGGACAGTTGCTGGTCGGGCGGATCCATGTCCTTTCTCTCCTGGGCCATCATGACCGAATCCCCGCCATGGCCAAAGAGGCCAGAGGCTACCTTACCGCTGCCAACGACGAAGTCTATCTGGCCAAGCTCGCGGTCAGCCTCGGCAACGCGCACTTTCAAAGGGACGCCTACGGCCCAGCACTCGAAGAGTACGACAATGCCCTGGAGATTTTTCAGCGGATGAGCGTTCGGGACGAGCTCGTTCTGAGTTTGGGAATCAACCGAGCCGTCGGTCTGACCCATCTTCACCGCGACCAGGAAGGCCTCTCGTTGTACGAACAGTTGGAGGCAGAGGCCGGCGAGGACGGGTTTGAGTTGCTTCAAGCGCAGATTCGGATGAACGCTGCCCACGTGCAGGCACAGCGGGCGGAATTCGAAGGTGCCCTGCGTCGTCTACCGCAGGCAACGAACTACTTTCGGCAGACCAATCATCCCGCGTTTCTCGCCTCGTGCCTCCTCAATCGGGCGGAAATCTATCATCAGCTCAATCTCCACTCGAACGCTCTGGAGCTCGCCGAAGAAGCCGCTCAGCTTTTCGCGGACGAGGGACTCACCTACGACGAAGCTCTGGCTCTGTCGCAGGGCTCTCTCACTCACCTCGCTCTGGGTCAGTACGAAGAGGCTCTCCCGCGGATCGATCGAGCCGAAACATTGTTTGCACAGGACGAAAACACTCCTCGCGCCGCTCAGATGCACTTGATCTCGGGAGAGGCTCTGTTTCTCCAAAAACGGTTCGACCACGCCGAAGCGCACTTCAAGGACGCTCTTCAGACGTTCCGTACGCTCGAGCTCCATCGTTGGGAGGCGGCGGCCTGTGTTCTGGGGGCCAGAGTCTTCGTGTCTCGATACGACGATAGAAGCGTGGTCGCCACCGATACCATGGGGACCAACTCGCGTGTTCGCGAGGGCGAGGCCTTGATCGAGCAACTCCGCCAATGTCTTGTGCGACTTCCCGAAACTATCTACCCGCTGCAGCGATATCGTGTTCTCGAAGCGCTGGGAGAGCTCCTCCTCGTAGTTCCACGAGCGAGTGACACTACCTCGACCTCGGCAAAACCCGACGCCGCGATAGAATCACCGGAGTCCGTGTTTCGAGAAGCACTCTCCTGCCTCGAAGATGTTCGGGTCCGGGTTCCGACGGAAGACTCGAAGATCGCCTTTCTCGAGGACAAGACTCACCTCTACGACCGGCTTATCACGTTAGAGATCGCACGACACGAACCCGACAACGATCGCATCTTCGAGTGGATGGAACGGGCGCGAGCCCAAAGCCTCTGGGACCGTCTCCGAAGTCCGCGAACCTATCTCGCGTCAGCAGACGTCGGGACCGATACGTCCGAGATGGAAGAAACTCGAAAGCACCTCTCTTGGCTACATTCCCGCCTCTCCCAGCTCGAACTCGGTACCGCCGAAGAGCGCGTCCAGGCGGTTGCCCTACGAGGGCAACTTGCGCAAACGGAAGAAAGCTGGGCGAGGATGCTTCGGGAACGTACCGAGATTTCAGGAATCGGTGTCGCTTCGAGCGCAGGACGAGCTCTCCGTCTCGACGCGATTCGCCAATGCCTTCCCGCCGGTTGGGGCTGGATCAGCTATCACATCGGCGACGGTTTCTCGCTTGCTCTGATTGTGACTCGGGATGGTGTAGAACGCACCTCCCTCCGAGCGGATTTGGCCGCCTGTGTTACAAGCTTGTGCAATCGGCTCGACTTCCAATGGGGTGCGGCTGCTCTCAGTAGCGTCCGCAAAGGGAGCGTGGCCGACGCACCAGCCAAACCACCGTCTTTATCACCGCACGACTTTGCCGTCTCTCGCCCACCAGGTCGCACCCATCGCTCGGGGCACGGACAACGACCTCATGAAATGCTCCAAGCAACGACAGACGCGATCCTGACTGAACTCTACGAACTACTCTGGCAACCGCTCGTGGACATCGGCGCTCCCAGCGGGCTGAACTGGGTCGTCTCCCCGCACGGACCGATTCATCGCGTCCCCATCCACGCCCTCCGCGGGCCCTCCGGCTATCTCGTGGAAGAGATGGACATCGCCCTGTCTCCAAGCGCTCGCGTTTGGCACGAGCTACCCAGGTCGAAACCCCTTGTCGAGTCTGACGGCGATTCGAATTCACCCCCTGACCCAACCGCCAGTTCGCGTCCAGCGAGGACCGCGTGGGTCTCCGGAGTTCCATCAACACAGCTTCCAGCCGTACAAATCGAGGTCGACAGAGTTGGACGTCACCTTTCCCACATGCAGGTCGTCAAAGACCTTCGACCAACGCACCAGAGCTTTATCGCCGAGGCACCTCGTGCCGACCTCATCCACCTCGCTGCCCACGGCTCCCTGCGCAAGGACAATCCTGCTTTTTCCTATGTCGAGTTAACTGACGGTCCGCTCTTTGTTCACGATCTCTCTTCTCTTCAGCTTCGTCCCTCGACGGTTGTTCTGACCGCCTGCTCGTCCGCGCGGGGTTCGGCCCCGGCTGGTGATGAGTGGATCGGGTTGGCTCGCGGGTTCTTGCAAGCGGGCGCCAACACTGTCGTTGCCTCACTCTGGCCGATCCAGGATCAACCAACCCTTGAACTCATGGATCTGTTCTATCTTAGCTTCCGACAGGGATACTCGGCCCCGGTTGCGTTGGGAAGAGCGATGAGAACGCTCCTCAGGACCAGACCCCATCCCTGGCATTGGGCATCGTTCGCGGTCTTGGGCGGGGTCGCAACAGACGGGCCGCCATCGCCCCGGGATCCATCCGAATGATGGGTGCCACAACGTGATACACTAGAATCCTATTCATAAGGAATCATCATGAAGCTTTCGAGTTCGATACTACTCATCATCCTCGCTCACCTCGGAGTATGCCCATCGATTGCTCTGGGAGAGTGGGAAGACGATAGGATTCAGCTCCGACTCGCTTCGGGCGTCTCGATCGGCGAAATCAATGATTCCTACGGAACCTCAACATCGGACGAACTCGACCCGCTTTATCTCATCCATGTAGACCCGATCGCCTACCCGCAACTCCTCGTCGAGTTGAATGCCGATTCCCGGGTCGTGTGGGCCGAACCATCCTACCGAGATGAGACGCCGGAAACGGTACGGCAGATGGTCGTGGCAATCGTGGGCGGTACGATTGCCGATTACGAGGACCAGAATGTTTACAGTCGAATTGGACTTCAAAGTATCCACGAGCACGTCCTGGGTACGGGAGTTACGGTTGCCGTCATCGATACAGGTGTGAAAAGCGACCACGAAGCGCTGGCCGGGTCAGTCATTGGTGGCCCCGACTACATCGACAACGATGGCAATCCCGATGACTCTGCCAATGGGGAAGACGACGATTGGGACGGGGATTTCGATGAAGGTGCCGGCCACGGAACGATGGTCGCCGGTATCATTCATCTGACCGCTCCCGGCGCGACCATCATGCCCATTCGTGCACTTGATGACGAAGGCCACGGCATTTCTTTCGACGTCGCGAAAGGGATTCGTTACGCCGTCCAGAATGGTGCCCATGTCATCAACATGAGTTTTGGTCTGCTCTCCACCTGCGAGACGATCGCGCATGAACTCGCTTTCGCCGAGGCGGCTGGCGTTCTGATGATTGGCGCAGCTGGAAACGACGGAAGTGAGAACCCACCGTACTTCCCCGCGATCGACCCTTCGGTCGTTTCGGTCGCAGCACTCGACTCCTCGGATGTGAAGGCCTCATTCTCCAACTTTCACTCTGATGTCGGAACCTCTGCTCCAGGGGATGGCATCCTCGCCCCGTTCTACGACGGCAGTTACGCTCTTGGGGCAGGAACGTCGTTTGCGGCGCCCTTTATCAGCGGCCAGGCCGCTTTGATTCTGGACGGGACACACAACCTGGGCAAATCGGATGTCGAATCGCTCATCCTTGGCGGTGTCGTCGATATCTATCAAGCGACCCGGAACTATCCTTACCTGGGCAAACTCGGAACGGGCCGGGTTGATGGATACGAAACATGGAGTGCCATGCAGTCGGCTGCTGCGGTCGAATTCAATCCAGGCGGGTGGTCGGTCAACGTGGGGCCGAACCCGGCGCGCTCCGGTGAGCCTGTCGAGATTTCGTGGGCTCGGGAACTGACCCCAACAGGTCGGATCACAATCGTCGACGCGCAAGGGCGACAGGTGGCTCGCCTGACGCCCTCCTCCGGTCTCGCTTACTGGGATGGACGAGACGAACGGGGGCATCTCGTTCCTCAGGGCATCTACTTCGTCCGAGTCCCGGGCCTGAACGATGAGGTGCCAGGCCGCATCATTCGACTCGACTGATCTCGTCGCGGGGAACACGAAGCTCCCCCCGTCCCTCCTGTCGATCCGCGACTCTTCCTCTCGCCCTAAGTTCGTTCCTTGTAGAGAAGGCGCAGCGTCGCAATCTGCCCTCGATGTTCCGCTTCATGTTGGAGCAGGTGATGGATAACCCACCTCGGCGAGACATCGTACGCCTCGAGCTGTCGGACTCGTTCGAACTCCGCGAGTGAGAATCTCTCAAACGTTCGGTTGAAGTGACCTCGGACATAGCCGAGCCGGTCTGCGTGGTGGTCCAGACTTTCGCCCGTGATTACGGAAAGCTCTCCGTCCTCACCGCGGACATCCTGCGGGAACCAGGAGGCGCAATCCGCCGGAAACTCCTCTTCGAGCACCTCGGCATAGAGCCAATCTAGTTCGATGGCCGCAATGTGGTAGAGCAGCGTTCCGATCGTATTGCGGTGGTGAGGGCCAACCCATTCGAGCTCCTGTGGCAGAATTCCTGCCACGGCTCGCTCGGTTCGACCACGGCTGTCGTTCATTGCAGCCAGCCAGCCACCGATCTCGGTTGATTGGCATTGCTGGGGCGAAAGAACGAGGCTACGAGGCTTTCTCCGCTCATGTTCGTTCAAGACATTCCTCCTTCGCGTCTCTGCGGAACCGGCGCAGACAGAGGGGTTGTTTGAACCATTTCAAGACTCTCGTTCGAAACATTCCCGGAACACGACACGTCCACCGTCCGACCGTTCAAGACCAACCGTACCACTGGGCCAATATCTGATTCGAAG
>Ga0315338_1003671_pt1 | contig 13110 bp, 6 predicted proteins | sample ASW8metaG_FD_204518 | JGI IMG/M metagenome (GOLD analysis project Ga0315338, IMG submission 204518) | Ammonia-oxidizing marine archaeal communities from Monterey Bay, California, United States - ASW #8 | ecosystem: Environmental > Aquatic > Marine > Coastal | place: USA: California | collected... | reverse complement strand
CGCTTAGAAAGACCCAAACCGCAACAAGTACCAACGTTCTACCGTGACATCGCCCCCATTTTTCAGAAACGGTGCGAAACCTGTCATCGTGAAGATGGAGTGGCGCCATTCGATTTTATTACGTATGACGATGCCTATTACAGCGCGACACGCATCCAGGAAAATGTCCTGGAGCGACGCATGCCCCCTTGGCATGGATTTTTGAATCCAAAATATGGGAAGCTGGTCAACAATCCCGAGATGTCGAAGCAGGAAATTCGGACGATCAACGATTGGGTTCGCACCGGAGCTGCGGAGGGGAACCCACAAGATGCACCTCCACCCATCGAGTGGCCAGATCCTGACACTTGGGAAATCGGTAAACCCGATTACATCTATGCCACCGATGGATTTTTAGTTCCAAAAACAGGCGTTCTCGATTATCAGTTTTTCAGAGCTAAGCTCGGCTTTGATGAGGATCGCTGGTTCCGAGCAGTGGAAATTAAACCTGGCAATGTAGGAGTGGTTCACCATGTGGCCCTCCATGTCGTCCCCAGCGGCGACAAAGTGTTCACTGGCTTTTCTGGGATGGCAAAACTCTATGGTTTGAATGGCGAAGGTGCCACCCTGATCAATGACTACGTCCCAGGGGACACGTACAACGCGAAAGTGTACGCACCCAATCTGGCAGTACGTATCCCAAAGAATTCGGATCTTATTTTTGAATTACACTACACGCCAAACAACCGTTATCCGGTTCTTGATCGCTCCAAAGTTGGCTTCAATTGGTCCGATCAACCTCCTGACGCAGAAGTATTGACCAAAGTTTTCCGCAAACCCATTGGACGTTTTCTCATCCCGCCGGGAACCCCACATCATAAAATGGAGGACAGCTACTACTTTCCCCATGATGTGTTGATCGACGCAATCAGACCGCACTTCCACTATCGGGGCAAGTCATTCCGGGTTGAACGGGTCGAGCGAAACCAAACAACGGATGAAATTACCAGTCGCGAGACCATACTCAGCGTCCCTATCTGGAACCCCGACTGGCAACGAACCTATGAATTGGAGACACCGTTCCTCTTAGCTGCAGGAACCGAACTGCTGGCAACCGGCATCTTCGACAACTCCTACTTGAATCCCAACAACCCCGATCCGGAAATGGCTGTTGAGTATGGCCAACAGAACGAAGACGAAATGTTCAGTGTGCGATTTAAATTCCGTGCTGCACCACCGTCTACCGAATCAGACTGAAGCCCGCTACGGAGTCTTTATGTTCAGGAGATGGCGAATCGCCCTAATACTATCCACAGTTATGACGGTGTCTTGTGTAGCGATTGCTACCAACCCCGAAATTAGCGGCCAGGTGAAAATCATTCATCGTGCACTGGCGCAGAATGTACTGAACCAACAAGCTCAAAATGTGGATCTGGAACCGTCGCGCAAACAACTTGCACTAGCGGTCAACGGATTGGCAACCTTTCTCGACAAGGCCGCCCCCGAGGTCCGAGCAGGCTGGCACAACTATCTGAACTGGAACGAGTTGGTGGAGCAAATCACCAAACCAAATGCCGATACTGAAGCACTCAAGAACGTATTACTCCCATTCCGCCGCTATCGCACCGGCTTGGAAATGATCCCCTTTCAGGAAGTTCGGAACGCACTGCAACTCTATATTCAGGAACTCCATATCCACAGAGCGATCAGTGAAAAGGATTCTATTAATCACTGTCTCGAGGACTTGGCACATGCATTGGCTCGCTACGAGCGCCAGCCAAATTATGAAGATGCCCATCGCATCGGGCGTCAACTCTACCACCTTGAGCGATCCGTCGCATCGAGCCGAAAAACGGTTGAACCGATCCGCGAGCGTTTTCTCCATCCAAATTTATATGGTCGAGTCAGCCATCGTTTGATCAACCGTATGTTGTCCCGGGTAGTCCATGATGAAATGGTCATTGACGATTCTGGGGATCGTAGACAAACGAGGGGACAGGCGACCACAAAAGTCCGCCTCCGCGCATCTTTGATTAAAAGCAGCGAGCAGGCTGCAATCGATCTAATCCTTGAGGGCCAATGTCGCGCGCCAAGGACGATTACGCACCAAGGGTCCATTACGATCCACGGTTCATTTGTTTCCAACGTGAATGCTCGTAAGCGAATCCATCTGAACAAAGAAGGCATCAGTTTCCAACCCGCAGAAGCCACTGCTTCCACTTCGGTCCGCATCCACAACATCGCTGCTGATCGACGCATTCTAGAACTTATCGCTCGCCGTCGCGCACCTCGAAAAACCCCCGAGGCAGAAGCCGATGTTTCCCAAAAAACCAGTGAACATGTCAAGCTACAACTCAATCGACAAGCCGAATCCGAATTGCAGGAAGCAAACCATGTTTTCATGAGCCATTTCCGTACGCCGAACCAATGCTTCGGAACTTTTCCGGAACTTATGCAATTCAGCACCACACCCCGAGATCTGCAACTCCATGCACGGGCTGCCAACGCCTGGCAACTTGGTTCCCCACAAGCCCCTCCGACCCTCAATGCTGAGTACGACTTAGGATTCGCGATCCATGAATCCATGATCGGCAACTACTCAGAGGGATTGTTCGGGGGAAAGGAAATTACTGACAAGCAATGGTTAACATGCCTTGATACCCTTACCGGATCGGAGCCTCGGGCACTCTGGGTCCACGATCGGACCGAATCGTGGTCTCTAACGTTTTCTGACCAACGCCCGATTGTTGTCCATTTTCACAACGGGGAGTTTCGCATCACACTTCGCGCGAAACAAATTGACCTTGACGGTCATTCATTTCATGACCCGATTGATATCTCAAGCACATTTCGCATAGAGGTCACCGACAATGGGCCGGTACTGTTCCGCTCGGGCAAGGTTTCGGTTGATTTTGTTGATCGACATGATCCCACGAAATCAGAACAACAACTCTTCGATTTTATCAACTGGAAGTTTGGGGCCATCATGCCACCAGAACTGTACTTTGATGGTCTGGTCCCGCCCACCGGCGGAGCACTCAGTATGTTGCGCAGTCTGCAGCCCAAGGAATTCAGTTTCCAAGAGGGCTGGATGAAAATTGGTTACCAATTGTTGAAAAACAGAAAAGCAGAACGGATTGGTGCTTCTTAAATATCCGCACCCTCTTTGCGCTCTTCGAAAAGTCTCCCGATGTCATGTTCGAGTTCCGGCATCTGGAAAAAGAACCGGGAACTGCTACTCTGAAGAGGTCTGAGCAAAAAGGGTCCTCCACCTTTGCACAACCGGCTTGCTTCATGCAGTTTAAAACAATTTCTGAAAAACGGGCCGCCTGTTTTTACAGCCCGATGGTTGTCTTTCTGATCCTGGTATTAGCTAGTTCAGTAGCCCACAACGCTGTCGCTACGGAAAAGGGAGCGACCTCCGACCCCGTTCGAGTCGTGATCTGGGACGAACGGCAACCGGATCAGAAAAAAGCGTATGGTGGAAGTTTCCTCGGCGAGGCGATCGCCGCACACTTGAAATCGAGCCGAAACTTTGATGTCCGCCTGCAGGGACTTGATGACGCAAGGCAGGGACTCGATGAGACCGTTCTCGATTTTGCCGAAGTGATCATCTGGTGGGGCCACGTGAGGCACTCCAAAATTACGCCCGAGGTGGGAAAGAAAATTGTCCAGCGGATCCAACAAGGGCGCCTGTCTCTGATCGCGCTGCACTCCGCACACTGGGCCACACCCTTTGTCGAAGGGATGAACGCAAAAAGCCGACAAGAGGCGATTGCCCCCTTCAAGGATCGAAAGTGGAGTTTGGCGGAGATTCCCCTCCGCACCCGCTACTATCTTCCGAAGTTGGCCGAACCGCAGACGCCGCGCACCGAAGTGAGTGAAACAAATGACGGAGCAGTAACTATAAAACTCTATCTGCCCAACTGCTGCTTCCCCGCCTACGCCGACCGCGGCACACCGAGTCAACTCAAGGTGCTGCAGCCTGCGCATCCAATCGCCAAAGACATTCCCGCTCAATTCGAATTACCACAAACCGAAATGTATGCCGACCCCTTTCAGGTGCCAAAGCCCGATGCGGTCCTCTTTGAAGAAAGCTGGAAGGAGGGTGAAAGCTTTCGTAGCGGTCTGGTCTGGAACCTCGGTGATGGCAAAGTATTTTACTTTCGCCCCGGACATGAAACGTATCCGATCTACCGGCAACCGATCCCTCTCAAAATTCTCTCCAACGCCACCCGTTGGCTTGCGGAACAAACCCGCAAGAAATCTAAAGCGTTGGCTGCTGAAAAATGAGAGTGGGGCCCGCTTGTTATATTGCAAACTTTCTGATTCAAGCCGATGATGGATACGTAATGTCCATCGACCACAATCCTCTGTTGAATCGGCAAAAATCGCAACACGCGTTCCGCATCGGACTCTACCTCGGAGTTCTTTTTCTCTATGGAGGTCTCGTTTCGGCCGAACCTCATTCGGTGCCGCAAACGGCACATCTGGAGCAGAAATCTTTTCGACTTTCAGATCCCGATCTGGTCATCGAACTGGTCGCCGCCGAACCGAATGTGCAAAGTCCGGTCGCCATCGCCTGGGACGCTGAGGGGCGTCTTTATGTGGTTGAAATGAACGGCTATCCACAAACTGACGGAGAGGGGAGAATCCGGCGGTTGGAAGATACCGATGGGGACGGAAGATATGAAAAAACATCCGTCTTCGCAGAGGGCCTTCATTTTCCCACCAGCGTCATGGCCTATCGCGATGGAATCCTTGTTGCAGCCGCGCCCGATATTCTCTACCTGGCTGATACCGACGGAGATGGTGTGGCCGATTTGAAGCGTGTGGAGTGGACTGGCTTCGGTACAGGTTCCCAACAACTCCGTGCCAATTCGCTCCACTGGGGACTCGACAACTGGATCTATGGAGCTAACGGCCGCTGCGGCGGTTCCCTGCGGCGCCTGGACACTACGGGTACCGATGCCGTCTCGATCCACGGTCGCGATTTCCGCTTCAATCCCGAACAAAAAATCATCGAAGCGATTGGTGGACAGAGCCAGTTTGGACAGAGCCATAACAACTGGGGAGACCGCTTTCTCAGCTGGAACACGATACCAATTCGCCAAGCCGTTACCCCCGATCTTTATCTGGCCAGCCGACCAGAACTTGCCAGGCAATCGGTAATCGACTGTGCCGAGAGCAACGACATGGGACAGGTTTACTCGATCAGTCCCCCACCGAGGCAATTCAATGGCGAACGGGCCGACTATTACAATGCGCTCTGTGGCTTGACCATTTTGCGAGGCAACGGCTTAGGACCTGAGTATCAGGACGATGCCTTCATCTGTGAGTCGCTCACCAACCTTGTCCTCCGACGGAAACTGCATCCGGTGGGACCCGCATTCGCCAGCGAACGGATAGAACAGAAACAAGCGTTTCTCGCCTCCACCGACGGATGGTTCCACCCGGTCAATCTGACAACCGGACCGGATGGGGCACTCTACGTTGTTGACTTTTATCGCCAATATGTTGAACACCCAAAATACGTTGCCTCCAGTAGCTTGCGCGATCAGGTCGATTGGCGGCGCGGACATGAACATGGACGTATCTGGCGGGTGCGGCATCGCGATGCACCCGTCCAACTTGGGATGAACCAACCTCTAACGAGCGAGGCCTCTACGGATGCACTGATCGAAACCCTCTGGCACCCAAATGGCTGGTGGCGGAACACTGCCCAGCGACTACTCCACGAGCGCAAGGATCCTGCAGCGATTCCACGATTGCGCGAGCGGATCACTCTTGGAGGCAATCCGCTAGGCCAACTCCACGCCCTCTGGACTCTCCACGGCCTTGGGGCTCTTGATGCAAAAACCCTACTGCCGCTCCTTGAGAGCGAAGAGCCCCGACTCCGCCGGAGAACAGTACGCCTTGCAGTGCCATTCCTCAAAAGCGATACAGAAATGCAAAACGCCATTCGGAAAATGGCCACCGACCCCGATCCGGCCGTACGCTTTGAAGTTGTTCTGGCCACCACTGCCGGTACAGGTGTGGCCGATCACAAACAACTTGCTGCCATTGCCGCAACAGATTACGGCGACCTGTGGATTTCCCGAGCCTTGCTCAGCAGCAGCGATGTCCTACCAATGTTAAAGCACCTGATCGCAGAAGATCCCGACTGGCACGGGAAATTGAGCCCCGACCAGCTCACGTTTCTGATGCATGCCGGCGAAAGCCTTGGACGGAGGGCGAAACGGGAATCCGCTACAGAACTCCTCGAATTTGTGGCAAGCTGCCGCGAGAGCGCTACGGATTCCCGGGTTGCCACCGCAATCCTGGCAGGATTTTCTCAAGCGGCTGCCAAACACGGTTTTCCACTAAAAGAACACCTTCGGCACGCCAAGCGGCCACTCCGCAAATCGCTTGGAGCTTTAATGCGTGAAGCTGCAAAAAATATGGAAGAGGAGACGTTGCCACTACTCCTTGCAAAGGTGCAACTCCTCTCTGCGGGCGAAACGAACACCGTTGCCGGACCACTCGAAAAACTGCTGCGAGAAGATCCTCGTGAAGCGGTCCGGCAAATGGCCGCTCGCTCACTGGCAGATCTCAACGACAAAGACACCTGCAGCCGCCTCTACGCGAATTGGTCCCAAAACCCCGCCTCCCTGCGACGCGCGATCCTTAGTGCTGCGACCCGCTCGCCCGCCAGTCGCAATGCCCTCCTAAAACATCTCAAAGGGGAAATCGTACTACCGATCGAAGTGCCGCTCACCGCCGAAACAATGCTCCTTGAAACCGGGCCCATCGCACTGCGGGAACAATTTTCTCAACTCCTGGGCCAGCAGCAGGAAACAGACCGTGCACAAATCGTTGCTGATTTTGCCAACGTGGTATCGATGCCCGGAAATGTAAAACGGGGGGCGACACATTTCAAACAAAATTGCCTCGCTTGTCACACAATCCAGTCCGCCGGTACATCGGTTGGCCCGGACCTGTCGGGCGCAGGCCGTCGCCCTGAAAATGAACTGTTGGTGGATATTTTGGATCCAAGCCTGCGGATTTCTCCCGACTACGTGACATACATGGTGACCACCCACAACGGAAAGGTTCTGACGGGACTGATCTCCGAAGAGACCACCGACTCGATTACGCTCTTTCAAGCTGACGGCGAACGTGTCACCGTTGCGCGCGATGACATTGCAACATGGAATGCAACTGCGAAATCTCTGATGCCGGACGGCATCGAAAAGAAGATGGACCGGCAAGGGCTGGCGGACTTACTCGCTTTTTTGAGAAGCCCCGATCGCCGACTCCTGGATTAAATACCCAACCGCAGTGTCGTTGGCCCAGTGGTTCGGTCGCAGTTGAAATGTTAAAATCAGGCGGCTGCCTACCACTGTTTCGATGAACCGGCAGATTTCGTCAAATCCAGGAGAACCACGATGCCCAAGTTTGTGATCGAGCGAGAAATTCCCAATGCGGGAAACCTTTCCACTCAGGAATTAAAGGGCATTGCACAAAAATCATGTGGTGTGCTGCGGGAGCTTGGCCCCCAGATCCAATGGCTTGAAAGCTACGTAACGGGCAACAAAATCTACTGCATGTATATTGCGCCCAATGAAGATGCAATCCGGGAACACGCCTCCATGGGTGGTTTTCCCGCAAACTCTGTTGCCCAGGTTGAAGCTACGATCGATCCAACCACCGCAGAATAGCGAAAGGTTGGGCCATTCACGTGGGCAAGGGCCATTCACGTGGGCAAGGGCCATTGAATTGCTCGGAGCCTCGTCGGCCCATACCGGGCAACACAGTACCGGCAAGCAGCCCCAAATCTCCAGCACAGAAAATTCTTCTAGGCCGTTTTCAGGTCCTGCAATACAGCGGCCATACCCTCGCGAACTTGCTGTTCCACCTCGGGCTTGCAGGCCAAGCGATGGTGGTAAAAGGCGGCGGCTCCCTGAGGGCTTGCCTCATAACCACCACGGTCGCCCATCCGATAGGCATCTGCGGTTGCAAGGTAATTTTCACAGCCTCCGGTATAGCCAAACACCAGGGTCTGCTTGAAGGGTGATATTTCGTCAGCATACAACTGGTAAGCCGCAAACGGCTCGTGGGGTATTGCCAATATGCAGAGTTCATCGCCCAGCGCAAAAGCCTGCATTGGAAAACGCAAATACCTCGGTTTCCCCGCTTTTGCATACTCAAGCAGTGTCTTATTGGGCGGATGATTGGGCCGCTCGGCAACCCTTTTTTCACACTCAGCGACCGAGGGGGGCGCTTGCAGGGGCAACAACATTTCGCGGCTGACCACACGCAGCCGACCTTCGACTTGCTTGGGATCTTTTTGCAGGGAACGGATGACCGCGTGTCCCAAATCGCGGCCAGCACCACGGGCAGCATCAATGCCGGAACGGAGCGGAAAACCGTTGATATCTCCACAACATCCCTGAGCAAACATCGGTATACCCGTTTTTGGCGGCGCTCCTTTTGTTACCTGATAGTTCATCGCCTTGCGAATGTGTTCGTTGGCAAAACCGGGATAGTCGGCACTCATGAGGCGACTCGCCCCGTGAACAATGACCGGATGCGCTGCATAGGAATAGAGGATGCCTATCGGATGCCCCGTTGCGACCGCCTTGAGAAAGACCACATCGGTCCAGTCAATCTGATCGCCCTCTGGATTCGGCGCCATGGTCATCCCGTGTGCGGCTTCAATCCGCCGGTTGAAGGAAATTTGTGTCGGCTCGCGACTGCGGCGAACTGTCGCCAACACCATCTGTTCGTCCGCCTTCTCGACCACATCGGCAAACTGTCCCGGAAGCGTTTTATGCCACGGCTTATCCTTTTTCTTCTCCCAGCTTTCGCTCCAGGGAATCGTCAAAGGTGCACTGTGATTGTGGCTGCAGTTGATCATGATGTGCGAGCGAGGAATGCCCGTTCGCTGGTGGATTGCATCCACAAGCCGATCGTTATATTCGAAGTCGAAACCGAGCAGATCGTTCGTCACGATCGCCAACTTGGTGTCTCCGTCGGAGAGAACCAGGGCACGGATATAAAGCGGATCGTGAACCCCTTGGCTCGTCTGCATCGGCCCGATCAGAAACGTCCCTTCAGCCGGTATGTCGGCAACCACTTCCGCCGCGCCGGCACGCAACCCGAGCCCTTTTTTATCGTCGGCATCCACCGAGCCGCTGCTCAGCGCAGATACGGCCGCCCCGGTTGCAGCAATTTTGTGGAACGTCCGCCGCGACAGGTGTGAATCTGCCATCGAGCTATCCTTTCAAAATCAAATGTAAATGAGATACATTCAGAACCAATAACAGTTTACCACCAATCGAAAAAAACGGGTACGGCCAGAAAAAAGCGAGGGAGTCTCCGGCCCCACCCTTGCGACTGCTATCTCTTTCATACCTCGCTCTGTTCCCGCAAAAAAGGCGGCGGTGAAACTCTATCTGCTGTGCCCATAGTATCCTGCGTCAAGCGGTCCTGTTACATTAGGAATCCTTCGCAGAGCCCCTGCGTGGCGGCGAAGCGTGCGAACCGATCGATAGGCAAAGGCGGCCCGAAAACGGGGCGAAAGGTACTTGCTGTGAACAGACCGTGCGGCCTGAAACGACTGCTCATTACCCTGTCTCTGTGTTTTCTGCTGCCGGCCCTCGCGGCAGCGGCCGACTCCAACGGGCGGATTATCCGCGACGATGCGCCGGCACCTGCCTGGGATACCGGCTACCCGGTCGGCAACGGGCGGCTCGGGGCCACCGCCTTCGGCGACTTTCCTACCGAAAGGATCCTGCTCAACGAAGAGACGATCTGGGCCCGCGGGCCGCAAGGGGTGATGGCCGAGGATAGCTTCGAGCATCTCGAAAAGGTACGCAAGCTTGAGGCGGATGGAAAATACGAAGCGGCCGACGCCCACTTTACCGACCACATTCAGGCCGCACACCGGCCCTACAGCTATCAATTGCTCGGCAACCTTGCCATCGAACACACCGATAGCGAAAAAGCCCAAAACATCAGCCGAGCGCTCGATCTGGCCACCGGCCTTACCACGACCCGCATCGAGCTTCCGGAAAACACGATCACCCGCACGCTCTATGCCAGCGCGCCGGATAATGTGCTTGTGCTGCACCTGGCCGCCAGCAAGCCACGCAGTTTGAATCTGCGGCTCGCGCTCAGCCACCCCGGTTCGGTCAGCCTACAAACCGAAAAGGACGACCTGGTGATCGACGGCATTGCCCGCCGGAACGCAAAAAGTAAAGACGACAATGCCCCGCCCGATCCGGATGGCACCCATTTTCACGGGCGGGTGCGGATTGCCGCGCACGATGGTACGCTCACCGCCACACCCGATGCACTGCTGCTGCGCGATGCAACCGAGGCCACGATCCTGATCGCTGCAGCCACCAACTTCAACCGCGCCAATTGCGATGCGCCTCTGCCCGAAGGCTGGCAGGCAGCGGCGGCCCGCGCACTCGATCGCGCAGCCGAGCGGGATGAGACGGCGCTACGCCGCGATGCGATTGGAGACCATGGGAAATATTTTGATCGCGTGGAGCTGGATCTGGGCGAGTCGGCCCCCGAAATCGCTGGGCTCAGCACCCCCGCGCGGGTCGAGCGGTTCCGGCAGGGAGCCCGCGATGACCCCGACCTGATCGAAACCTATTTTCAGTTCGGACGGTATCTGCTGATCGCCAGCTCCCGGCCGGGTACGTTGCCGATGAACCTACAGGGAATCTGGAACCCCCACCTCAAAGCGCCCTGGGGTTCTGATTTTCATCTGAACATCAACATCCAGATGTGTTACTGGCCCGCCGAGACAACGAATCTGGCGGAACTGCACACACCCCTCTTCGATTTCATCGAGTACTGCCAGCCGCGCGGTCGCGAGATGGCCGAGCGGATGGGATTTGAAGGCTGGTGCATGGGCCACGCCACCGACCTCTGGGCCAACGCCCGCGTGATGAGCGTGACTCCCTTCTGGGGTGGCTCCTTTTACGGTGGTCAGTGGCTCACGTTCCACATTCTCGAACATTTTCGCTTCACACGTGACAAAGAAGAACTGCTGCGGATGTGGCCGATCCTCACCGAGTCGAACCGCTTCGTCCTCTCCTGGCTGATCCGCGACCCCGCAACCGGCAAGCTCATCTCGCGACCCTCCTGTTCGCCGGAAAACAGTTTTGAGTATTTCGACGAGAAGGGCGAAAAAAAGACCGCTGCCCTCTCGTCCGGTAACTCGTTCGATCAATATCTGGTGAGCCAGATTTTCAGCGACTACCTGGAAGCGGCCAAAGCGCTCGGCAAATCGGATGAGCCGCTGGTCGGAAAGGTCCAAGCGGCCCTGGCCAACCTCTATCAGCCAAAAATCGCCGACGACGGCCGGCTGATGGAATGGCGATTGCCGCTGGGCGAAGCCGAACCGGGACACCGGCACATCTCGCACGTCCTGGGTGCGTACCCCGGCAATCAGGTCGATCTGGCCGCCGATGGGCCGATCCGCGATGCGATCCAAAAGTCGCTCGATTTCCGGCTGGAAAACGGCGGGGCGGCGACCGGTTGGAGTCGGGCCTGGACAATCGGCATGTACGCGCGACTCGGCGATGGCGAGGTGGCCGGAGAGCATCTGCAAAAAATCCTCGAGCGCTCGACGCTCAACAATCTCTGGGACAATCATCCCCCGTTCCAGGTCGACGGCAATTTCGGAGCCACGGCGGCGATCGCCGAAATGCTGCTGCACAGCCACGAACAGACGGCCGACGGCACGACCCTCTTGCGGCTGCTGCCGGCCCTGCCCCCGATGTGGCCCGAGGGCAGTGTCCGCGGACTGCGAGCCCGCGGCGGGTTTGAGGTCGACCTGGCCTGGGAGGCGGGCAAGCTCAAAGCGGCTCAGGTCCACTCGCTCGGTGGAGAGCCGTTCGTCCTGGTAGATGGCGAAACGCAAAAGAAATACCACCCCGACCGGGGTGAGACTGTAGAGATTTCAAGGAACAAAAAGTAACGCAAGCCATCTCAAGACTTTTAGCCCAGGGACCTGACATGCCTGTATCCCTCTCTCTCTTCGCCCAAGCCAATCCGCCCGCCTCGACGCTCACTTGGCTCGATATCACGGTGATTGTCGTTTACACGGTGGGCATTGTCGTCCTCGGCTGCTGGGCCGGACTGCGCAGGCGCGGAGGCGGAGAGGCGAAGGAGTATTTTCTCGCCGGCGGCACACTCCGCTGGCCCGTGATCGGCCTGGCCCTGTTTGCCACCAACATCTCCTGCGTCCACCTGGTGAGCCTCGCGCAGTCGGGCTACGACTCGGGACTGCTGAACGGAAATTTTGAGTGGATGGCCGCCTTTACGCTCGTACTCTTGGGCCTGTTCTTCGCCCCGTTCTACATCCGCTCGCAAGTGACCACGCTGCCCGACTTTCTCGAAAAGCGCTACTCGCGCGAGTGCCGCGACTGGCTCGCGGTACTCTCGATCGTTTCGGCCGTGACAATCCATATCGGCTTTTCATTCCTCACCGGCGGGATCGTTCTGGAAAAACTCTTCAACATCGACATGTACACGGGAATCGTGGTGGTTGCGGCACTGACGGGCCTCTACACGATCATTGGCGGCCTGATGGCGGTCGTGGTCACCGAGGCGATTCAGACGGTGGTCCTGGTCCTCGGCGCGGCAGTGATCACCTACTTCGCCTGGGAGCAGATGGGGGGCTGGGAGCCGATGGTCGAAGTGCTCCAGCAGAAAGGGGAAACCGCCAAGCTCTCGATGCTCCGGCCGCACGGCGATGCGGACGGTTTACCCTGGTATGCCGTTTTCCTCGGCTATCCGGTCCTGGGGATCTGGTACTGGTGCGCCGACCAGACGATCGTGCAGCGGGTGTTGGGCGCGCGGGACGAACAGCATGCCCGCGTCGGCCCCCTCTTCGCCGGTCTGATCAAGGTCCTGCCGGTCTTTATCTTTGTGCTGCCGGGACTGCTAGCCTACACCTTGGTGCAAAGTGGTGGGCTCGATATCTCTTCACTCTCGTCGGTCAACGAGGCGGGGCAGGAGGAGATCGATTCCAAGGGCATTTATGGCGTGATGATCACCCAGCTGCTGCCGCAGGGATTGGTAGGACTGATGGTCGCCGCGCTGCTGGCCGCCTTGATGAGTACGGTC
>Ga0315338_1003670_pt1 | contig 13114 bp, 14 predicted proteins | sample ASW8metaG_FD_204518 | JGI IMG/M metagenome (GOLD analysis project Ga0315338, IMG submission 204518) | Ammonia-oxidizing marine archaeal communities from Monterey Bay, California, United States - ASW #8 | ecosystem: Environmental > Aquatic > Marine > Coastal | place: USA: California | collected... | reverse complement strand
GGTAGCTGTCGTTTTTATATTTATGGGCTATCAGTTAATGGATGATTTCTTCACTTATTGATTGGAAGGAGTTGTCCTAATATTAAATTCATTTTGAGCGTTTACTAAACCTTGGAGTATTTTTTTCTTCTGATCTCCATTATTTAAGCAGTTTTCAATTTATATATTCTTAAATTTTATTAATCACAAAGATGTATAACCGCCATCAGCAAGAACAATTGATCCTGTTATTAAGCTTGAAGCTTCTGAAGCTAGAAAAAGAGCTATTGATGCTATCTCACTCGTTTTTCCTAATCGCTTAATTGGTGACATTTCCATCCAAGTTTTAAACATTTTTTTATCATTCTTAATAAATGCAGTTGCATCAGTGTTAATATATGTTGGAGCTATGGCATTAACTCTAACACCTTTTTCAGCCCATTCTACTGCTAGAGATTTTGTAAGATGATGTACTGCAGCTTTAGAAGAAGCATAATGGGCCTGCTGTTGAGGTTTATTTACAATTATTCCACTTATTGATCCAATATTAATAATAGATCCTTTGTGGTTTTCTATCATTTGTTTTCCAACTTCCCTACAACACCAAAATGTTCCATTTAAATTTACATCTAATATTTCCAACCAGTCCTCATCATATATTTCTTCAGCTTTATCAAAAATTTTATTTCCTTTTTTTCCTCTTCCAATTCCAGCACAATTAATTAGTACATCAATTTGATCTGTTTTTTTTATTCTATCAAAAACATTTTTAACTTTATTTTTATTAGTTACATCTAATTGAAAATAATCTAGATTTTGATCTTTTTTAAAATTTTTTAGTAAACTAGTTTCTTTTTTATATAAATCTAAGATAATAACTTTTGCTCCAAACTCTAAAAAGGCATGACTACAAGCTAAACCTATTCCATTAGCTCCACCTGTAATCACTACAATTTTTTCTTTAAGATCAAATAATTCTTTATACATATATTTAATATTATGATGAATTTTTCTAACAATAAATTTTCATTTTCCAAAAAATTTAGCTTCAACAATAGAAGTAGTTTTGTGCATACCATTTACTTTTACAACAACGTCTTCATGATAAAGTGAAACAAAAGTTTCCATGTCTACTGTATTAATAAATTCATAATTTTTTTCAATAAAACAAATAAATGTAACTTTAAAAGAAAGGAGGGCTCGATGTAACTTTATTTGAAACATTTTTCTCAACCTTACTTATTACTTCAATAACAGCGGTTTTGCCTTTGCTATTTGCTTCTTTTGCGCGCTTGATTGATGACAAAAGCTCGTCTGGTTTTTCAACTCTTTGTGAAAATGCTCCAAGTCCTTCGGCAATTTTAGAATAATCTCCTCCCAGGTTATTACTTCCAAAAAGCTTAGATGCTTCTGGCATATAAACATCATAATTAGTCATTACTGAATTGTTTAAGACAACAGTAATAATTGGTATTCCAGAGCGTACAGCGGTTTCAATGTCGAGTCCTGACATGCCAAAAGCTGCCTCCCCCATAATATTGATTACAAGTTTATCGGGTGCAGCGAGCTTAGCACCAATGGCAAGTCCAAGTCCATAGCCTAGTTGTGTTGACTTACCCCAACTTATGTAACCACGTGGAACCAATGACTTCCACATCGGGACAAGTTGATCGCGCGGGTACCCAGAGTCATGAGTGATTATCGTATCTGAAACATCGAATGAGTTTTCCAATTCACGAAAAACACGGTAGGGATTTATGGGGACTTCCGCCGAACTGAATCTTGGTTCCCATTCTTCTTCAAACTCCTTTCGTATTTCTGAAATATTCTGCACTATTGTACAATCATCTCCACGTTTCTTTGAGTCATTTTGAACCTTATACTCTTCAATCATTTGATTAAGTACCAGTCTGGCATCGCCCACGCAGCCTATTTCAATTTTATAATCCTTAGCTAAATCCTCCGCACAGTTCGTAACCTGCGCCAATTTAACACCATCAGGCATAGGCGTTGTAAATATATTTCGTGTAAAACTCGTACCAATACCAACAGCAAAATCTGTGGATTCAAGAAAACGACTGACCATGAGTGTTCTTGTTAGACCTCCAGTACCTAATGATAGTTCATGATTCTCTGGAAATGCGCTTTTACCAGCAAGGGTGGTCATAACAGGGACTTTTGCTAAATCAGCAAATTCGACCAACTCCTTTGTTGCTTCTGAGTAGAGTGCTCCTTGTCCAGCTACAATGATTGGATTCGAAGAACTTAAAATCATCTTGATTAAATCCCTCACATCTTCAGAGGCGGCTTTTGATCTTTTTTTCAAAACTTGAAAGTTTTCTATTTCATCTTTTGGATATTCTTTTCCCATAACATCATTGGGCATTTCAAGCAACGCAGGTCCTGGGTGCCCATTTTTCATCTGAATCAACGCACGTCTCATCATATCCGGGATGTCAGAAACATTGTTGATCCTAGCAGACCACTTTGTAACATTGTTAAAATTTTTAACTGCGTCAAAAGTTGGTGAAACCCCATATCTGGAAAGCGGTTCTCCACCAGCAAGAATTAGCATCGGAACAGAATCTGCAAAAGCCTGAGCAACACCGGCAAAACAGTTTTCGGCTCCTGGTCCATTCTGCATAGTAAAAACTCCAAACTTATTACCGTTCGATATTCTACTGAACCCATCTGCGATGTTAACCCCTGTTCTTTCTTGCCGACAAATAATTGGGCGTATTCCAATTTTTGCACAAGATTCAATGAGAGGTTGATTAGGAAAGGCTGAAATGAATTCAACACCTTGCATTTTCAAAATTCCTGCTAAAACGTCATATCCTTTCTTTTTTTTCATTATTTTTTATTATAACATGTATAATTATTAGTAAGGAACTAAATATGTCTTTTATTACTTCTGATCAAATCAAACAATATAGAAGGAGCATGGATGAAAAGATGGAAGAAATAAAAAAGTATAGGAGAAAGAAATTGTTATTAATTAATTCATATTTTTCAATCCAACAAACCGATAGAAAGCTATTAAATAATAAGGATTGTCTTGTATAATCTTACTAATAAGGTTGCTGAATCAATGGGTTGTTTTGGAATAAAAGTTAATAAACCGAGTGAGTTTCAAGGAGCTTTAGAACAAGCTTTATCTTGCGGTAAACCCGCTATCGTAGATGTTAAAACTGATATTGAAGGCATAGCTCCTCTTGCCTGGCTACCAAAGGAAAAAAAATGAAAAAAATTTCAATTATTGGTGCTGGACTTATGGGCCATGCCCTTGCTCTTGTATATGCTCTTGGTGGTTTTAAAGTTCGCCTTACTGATACAAACACTGATACTCTTGAAAGATCAAAAATATTAATGAGTAGTGCTCTTGATCTTCTCATTAAAACTAAAGAAATTAGCAGCAATTGGAGTCGTCAAAAATTATCAAAATCAGTTACTTGGTGTACAAATCTAGGTGAAACAGTTGAAGGGGCTGAATTGGTAGTTGAGGCTATAATTGAATCTACTAAAGAAAAAAGAAATCTTTTTAAAAAGCTTTCTCATATGTTGAGTAAAGATTCTATTCTTGCTTCAAACACAAGCTCATTAAATGTTTTTCCATTGATCCCAAGTTCACTTCAGAAAAATTCCCTTATTATGCACTGGTACTCTCCCCCTTATCTCTGTGATCTTGTTGATCTTGCCCCTGGTCCAAAAACAGATCCTCAAATAGTAAGAAAAATGTTTAAAATAGTTAAATCCTTGAATAAGGAGCCAGTGATTTTTAAGAAATTTATTCCAGGCTATATCGCCAATAGGATACAAAGAGCTATCCATCTCGAGATTTTTGATTTAATTGACAAAAAATTAGTAAGTCCAGAAGATATTGATCGCTCTGTAATACATGGTCTTGCTCTAAGAATGCCAATTATAGGGGTAATGGCAAAAATGGACTTTGAAGGGTTACCTTTGGTACAAACCCTTCTTGCTAATAAAGGCTATAAACCTCCAGTAGATCGAGGAAAATGTATAAACATTGATAGCCTAATTGATGCGGGGAAAAAAGGTGTAATGAATGGAAAAGGATTCTTTGATTGGAATAACAGAAGTCCTGAAGATTTATTTAAGGAACGTAATATTAAACTAATTAAACTTAAAAAAGCTCTGAGGAAAATCAAGCCGATGGGAATTAAAACACATAAATAAACCATATTAAACACAAAGACTTTTTCCTTACGCATACTCGAGAGTTTTACGGAGATTGATTCTGTCTCTGCGTTAAAAGTCCCTTGCTTTATAGTTGGCTCTGTGTAACAGTAAATAGACTTCATAACGCAGTAGTTATAATCCCAGAGATCGAGACACTATTTATAATTATTGGATCATTATAAAAGTATTTTAAATTTTTCATAATTTGTAAAAAAAATAATGCAAAAAAAATATTTAACCTATCAAGGCGGATTATTAATTATATTAACAACTTTATGTTTTTCAACTACTGATGTACAGGTAAAATTTTTTGGTAATCAGATTTCAGTTTTTGATCTTGTTTGGGCAAAATATTTTGGTCAGTTTTTTTTCTTATCTATTATATTCCTGAGATCTAGAAAAAATCTTCTTAATTATGGTAATCTAAAATTACAAATTTTAAGAGGAGTCTGTACTATTTGTCCAACTTTTCTTTTTTTTTATGGTCTTCAATTTGTTCCTCTTGCTGAAGCCACAGCAATATCTTTTTTACATCCATTAGTTGTCGTCATTCTCAGTGCTATTTTTTTTAAACAAGTTATTTTAAAAAAAACAATATTTATAATTGTATTGGGATTTATAGGCGTTCTAATTATTACAAGACCCGGATTAGGTGTTATACATCCTGCTTCTTTTATAATTGTATTGGCAAGCTTGTTTTTTTCTGTGTATCAAATTTTATCTGAACATTTAATACGTATTAGTGATGCTATTACTACTTTATTTTATACAACTTTAGTTGGAGTAGTAATTTCCTCCGTGTTTTTTTTATTTTCAATATCAAATTTATCATTAACTATATTATTTATTTTAATTAGTTTTGGTTTTTTATGTTCTATTGGAGAATATTGTTTAATATTAGCTTATAAGAATGATCGGGCTTTATTTTTGACTCCATTATTTTATTTATGTTTAGTCTGGAGCACTCTATATGGTTTTTTCTTTTTTAATGAATTACCAGATATATTCTCTATTATCGGAACTTTAATGTTAGTATCAGCAGGTTTGTTAAGTTTTTATTTTAAAAAAAAATAATTTAAAAAAAAATTAATTATTTTTACAGTTTTGAGGTGGAATTGAACCACCTACGTTTGGAAAGCGTGTATAGTAGCAATACTATAAAAGGTTCGATCCCTCCCCTCTCTATCTACTTAAGAAATTTAAAAATTTTAGACAAGCTATAGTGAACTAAAATCTCTATCAATCAATATTTGTTAAAAGATTATCAATAATTTTTTTAAAACTCTTAAATGGTCTGCTTCCTGTCAGCAAGGTACCATTAATTAAAAAAGAAGGAGTTGTCCCAATAGTAAATTCATTCTGAGCGTTTACTAGGCCCCGGAGTATTTTTTGCCTCTGATCTTCATTATTTAAGCAGCTTTCAAATTGATCTTTTGTCATACCGCTAGCTTGCACAATTTTAAATACTTCTTTCTGTGCAATTTCAGGCTCTGGTTTAACCCATTTTGATTGTAAAATATAAAGTAATGATAAGTAATCATATCGAATATTGCTATCTATACATTGAAGAACCATACTTCCCATTAAAGCGGGATAGTTCAAAGGAAAATCTCTAAATACTATTTTTATTTTACCAGTATCAACATATTCTTTAATGAGTTGCGGAAGTGTATTGAGATGAAAATTGGCGCAATGATTACAAGACAATGACGAATATTCAATAACAGTAATTGGCGCACTTTTCTCGCCAATAATAAAATCATCTTCTTTAACTTCCAAAACTGATGCAGCTTGAGCTGAGTTAAATAAATAACAAAAGAAAGATATGATATAAATAAAAAGTGTACTTTTAATATTCTTCATTACTTGTAGTGGATAATCCTTAATCCAGTAGAGATTGCTTTAATTCTTTATCATTAATTTTACAACTTTTTAATTCATAATAGTTTATATTGAAGATATTAATAAAATATGAAAATTACTAGAATATTAAAAAATAAATGGTTATGGGTCGCTGTTGTTTTTGTATTTATTGGCTATCAGTTAATGGATGATTTTCTCGCTAATGATTTCACGGGGGATGAATTTGTAATGCAGGGTGATGATGTAATAAAGGCAACAAATGCAGGTTCCACCATGCAAGACTAGGAGTCAAGCAAATCAATAAGTTTTAAATTTTTGGAGCAAGTTTTAAATTTAGCAACCCAAAAATTATTATTACTGTGCAACCTAATATTGTGTAAAAGTCTGGTATCTCTGCGAAAACGAAATACCCAAAAATAGTGTACCAAACTATCATAAAATAAAACACTGGTGCAATAAATGAGGCAAGTGCTTTCATGTATGCTTTAATCATATAGTATTCAGCCAATGCTGCCCATATACCCAGACCTGTAAGCATTAAAAATAATTTATAATCATTAATCCAACTCCAAAAAAAAGGAATGCAAAAAGATGCTAGTATAAAACAAACAGTGGAAGATAACATAAGTGTATTAGCTGGGCCATCTTCTTTCAGGTAACGGGAAAGAATTTGGAAAAGAGACCAAAAGAAAGCTGCACTTAAAACATATAAAGAAGCCCAGTTGAACTCCCCAATTCCTGGTCGTGTAATAATCAAAACACCTGTAAAGCCACAAATTATGACAAGCCATCTTTTTAATTCAACACGCTCTTTAAGCAATAACCATCCAAGTAAAGATACAATAAATGGTGCAACAAAACTTAGTGTTACAGCTGTTGTCATTGGAAGATTTTTCAAACCATAGAAAAACAATATTGTAGCAATAAAATATGAAGCTCCTCTCAAATATTGTATTTTGTAATTGGAGGAAGTGAAAAAATGTTTTCTTTTTTTTATGAAAAGAACTAAAAAAACTATAATAAATTGTACTAAACTTTTTGTCCAAATAATATGGAAAATTGCATAAAAGGAACTTAGATATTTAACTTGCACATCTTGCACACAAAAAAAGAAAACAGCCAACATGGCAAATACAATACCAATAAAAGTACCATGTCTTTTATTAGCAAAAACTTGAGATTGATTCATAACTGTTAAATTTTTTGATTTTATTTATAGTCTGTAATACTTAGTAGCGTTACCATGAAATATTTTATTTTTTTCATCATCTGAAAAATCCTTTGTTATTTCAGTATAAGAATCCAAAACTTTATCAAAGTCACTGTACTTTCTATCAACTGGAAAATTAGTAGCAAAAATACAACGATTGATACCAAAAATATCAATTGCATCTAAAACTAAAGGCCTAATACTTTCAAGAGTCCATTGTTGGTCGAACATTGCGAGACCAGATATTTTTATGACAGCATTTGATGCCTGTGAGAGAATTTTCAAACCCTTACGCCAATTATCAATATATTCCTTATCTCGTTGTCTTGGCATGCCTGCGTGATTAATGATATTTAGAATATTAGGAAAATCATTCATTAATTTAAGTGCATCATTATTTTGTGGCCACCATAATTGCATATCAAAAGAAAGGTTATATTTCTCAAGTAAAGCATAATTCGCTCTCCATTGAGTATCAAAAACAACTTTGTCTACAGGAGCAAAACAGTTGAGAGCAACATCAGGATCAAAATTCAACATATATCTGATGCCTCGCATATTCTTATAAGAGCAATGTTCTTCTAATTCTTTTTCCACATCTTTTGTTAAAAAATCAGAATACGCCACTATCCCGTGAGGAAATCCTTTTGAATTTTCTTCATCAGCTAAAGATTGTAACCATGCAGTTTCTTCAACAGGATTATCTTTTCCTCCTCCTCCGCATTCTACATGAACAGATTTAATTAAATTTTGATTTTTCGCATCATCCAATAGGTCCGTTATAAGATAATTTTCTTTAAAATGACTAATATCTCCAATGGGATGAGGATCATTAACCCCCGGATAAGGGAAAACACGATGGTCCCATGTATGGTGATGCGCGTCTATAAAATCCATTGTCTAAAAATTTCTATATCCTGTAGTATTTTTCAGCATTTTTAAAAAAAAGTTTTTCTTTTTCATCTAAAGAGAAATCATTTGTTATTTCAAAGTAAGCATCCCAAACTTTTTTATAAGAACTAAATAATTTATCAACAGGAAAATTTGTTGAAAAAAAACTCCGATCTACACCAAAAATTTCAATACAGTCCATCACTAGAGGCCTAATACTTTCTGTTGTCCATTGCTGATCAAACATACCTAAACCAGATATTTTAATGACTGTATTAGAATTCTCAGCAAGTAGTTTTAAACCATTTCTCCAATTTGACAAATATTCACTTTCTCTTTTCCTTGGAGTTCCTGCATGATTAATAATACTTAATATGTTCGGATATGATTTAATTAAGTTGTTTGCATGAACATATTGCGTCCACCAAAGATGCATATCAAATGAAAGATTGTATTTCTCAAGCAGTGCATAATTAGATTTGAAAGTTAAATCTGTAAGAACTTCCTTATGCGCAAAACAATTAATTTTATTTTCAGGATCAAAATTAAGCAAATACCTTATACCTCTTGTATTTTTATATTCACAGTGCATTTCTATTTCTTGCTCCGCATTTGGATCTAAAAAATCAGAATACGCCACTATCCCATGAGGAAATCCTTTTGCATTTTCTCCATCAGCTAAAGATTGTAACCATTTAGATTCCTCAACAGGACTATCCTTACCTCCCCCGCACTGTATGTGAACAGATTTGATGAGTTCCAAATCTTTTGCATCCTCAAGTAAATCTTCAATTAAATAATTTTTTTTTAAATCTGATATATCACCAACAGGATGAGGATCATCCATCCATGAGTAAGGAAAAACGGTTCTATCCCAGGTGTGATGATGTGCATCAATAATCTTCATAAAAAACAACTCAGTTAAATTAAAAAAAAATTTTATATCTTTTTTCTCAAATTAGAATGAAAAAAATCAATTTATTGGGGAATCTTCACGAATAATTTTTTCTTTTTTTAATTCTAACCATAAATCTTTAGATATTTCATTTTTCAAATTTTCAATATTTGACGATACGTGACTCTCCGCAATCATGCCAGGAATTACAGACACAACAGAAGGATGCATTAAAGGAAACTGCAGTGCCGCAGAGCCTATATTTATATTATGATTTGAACAAATCTGCTGAATTTTTTTAACTTTTAAAATAATTTCTTCTCTAGGTTTTTTATAATTATAAGTTGCACCTCTTCCAAGTTCGAACGTAGATTTCTCATCAACACCTGTTGCAAGTATTCCAGATTGATAAGGGGATCCTATAATAACTTGAACATTCATTTTTTCGCACAATGGGAAATCAAAATCTAATACATTTTGTTTCAACAATGTGTAAGGCATTGCGACAAGAAAAAAATCTAAATCAAATTTAGGAATAAAATAAGGAATCATTTTATCTTGGTTTATTCCTGCCCCTATTGCTGAAATTTCTCCTGATGATCTTAGCTCTTCAAGAGCTTTCCATCCTCCATTTATTTCTAAATCTTTAATAAAGTTTTGAACATTTTCCTCAGTCTTATGATAATAAAAATCTAAATCATGAATAACTAATAAATCAATTTTACTAAACCCAAGTCTTTGAATGCTGTCTTCGTAAGACCTCATTATTCCATCATATGTATAATCAAATTTTATATTGAATTTTAATCCAAACTCCCAAGGATTATTTTTAATTTCCTGAGGCCAACGATTAAGTTTAGCATTCTCAGGAAATAAAGGTTTCTGCAAAACTCTTCCAACCTTAGTGGATATAATGAAATTATCTCGATTGATTTCCCTTAAAGTATGACCAACTCTTAGTTCACTTCTGCCTGCTCCATACCAAGGAGCAGTATCAAAATGATTAATTCCTTTTTGGAGGGAGAACCGCATAACTTTTTCAGCAATAGTATTATTAAAAAAATCATTGGAAAGTGTGAAAGGCGCACAACCGTGTCCCAAAATTGGCAATTCGAATCCTGATTTTTTTAATTGTCTTTTTTCTTTATAATTCATAAAAGTGTATCATTACTAAAACATATAATATAAAAAAAAGATAATGTTAAAAAAAAATACTATTCCACAAATTTTTAAGAAACTGTCAAAATATGACACCCCCACTATATGTAATGCTTTAGAATTAATTGATCCTAAATGTCAGGGAAGTGGTTATACAAAAGAACCGCTAATTTGCTTAGACAAGTCTTTACCTCCCATAATTGGATTTGTAAGAACAGTAAAAATTCATTCAGGAGATAAAAAAACAACTATAACTGATAAGCAAAGAAAAGATTACTATACTTATATGAATCAAGGCAAAGTTCCAAAAATATGTGTAGTACAAGATACAAATAATAAACCTATGGGATGTTTTTGGGGAGAAGTGCAAACAAATATCCATAAAAGTATGGGAGTTAAAGGAACTATCACAAATGGAGCTATTAGGGATGTTCATATGGCTGCTAAAGGTTATCAAATGTTAGCAAAGTATGTGCTTCCTAGTCACGCGTATGAAAGGTTTGTAAATTTTGGCAAAAAAATTCATCTATGCGGTATTAGCATTAATCACAATGATATTGTACATGCAGATCAACATGGAGCAGTTAAAATACCAATAGAATATTTAACCAAATTGCCAAAAGCTGTAAATCAAGTAATAGCAAATGAAAAACCAATATTAGAAATGTGTAAAAAGAAAAAATTTACTTTAGGAAAACTTTTAAAAATTATAAATAAGAAAAAAAAGTACCATTAATTTAAATTAATTATAAAAATGAAAGACGTTTCAATAACAAAAAAGAAACTGAAAATAAAAAATATTTCTTATGGTACTGCTGTATTAGGAAATTATTATGAAGTTTTTTCAAATGACGAAGCTTCAAAAGTTATTAATAAAGCTTTTGACTTAGGTATAAATTATTTTGATACTGCCCCTTTGTATGGCTTTGGATTGAGTGAACACAGGGTGGGTATGAATTTACAATTAAAAGATAGGGATTCTTATATTTTATCTACTAAAGTTGGAAGACTCTTATCACCTGCTGACCCAAAGGAAATTGATAGAGGTGCTTGGAAAGGAGGATTAAATTTTAATCCTTATTATGATTACAGTTATGACGGAACTATGCGATGTATAGAGCAATCTATGCATAGATTGGGAATATCAAAGATTGATATATTGCATATTCATGATGTAGATTATTTTACCCATAAGGAAAAACATCTTGTTGAAAAATATTTCAGTGAAGCAATCAAAGGAGCATACAAAGCGTTAGAAGAACTCAGAAGAAATGGAAATATTTCTGCTATTAGTATAGGTATTAATGAATTTGAAATGGCTGAGCGTTTCTTAAAAGAAGTGGATGTAGATTGCGTTATGCTCGCAGGAAGATATACTTTACTTGAACAAAATTCTTTAAAAACTTTTCTTCCTCTATGTGAGAAGAATAAAGTGGATATATTACTGGCTGCTCCTTTTAATTCTGGAATCCTCGCTGGAAATGAAAATAATTTAAATTGGAATTATGCAAAAGCCTCAAAAGAATTAATTGATCAGGTACATTCCTTGAAAAAAATTTGTGGTAATTACAATATTCCTCTTGCTGCAGCTGCTATACAATTTCCCTTAGCACATCCAGTAGTAAAAACAGTAGTTACAGGAGCTGTGAATGTCAAAGAATTAGAAGATAATGTAAGTTATTTAGATGTTAAAATTCCTAATGATTTTTGGCAAGAATTAAAAGCATTGAATCTTATTGCAAAAGAATCTCCTGTACCCTAATTTTTTATGATCCCTCTAGTCGGATATGCCAATAAATTAACTGTACGCCCAAATGAAACAATTGATTTTAAGGTTAGCAGTTCTTCCACACTACCTTTTCATGCATCTTTAGTAAAAATTATTTGTTCAGATCCAAATCCAAATGGGCCTGGACAAAAATTAGTAAAAATTAAATCAAAAATTGAAAAAAAATATCCATCATCATTAAAAACAGTAAAATTAGGTTCGTATGCCAAAATTAAAAAAAACAAAATTATAAGAAATTTAAAAGACTTTACTTTTTCTGCTAACATTTGGAGTACTACTCCCTCAAAAAATAATCAGGGTATTATAAGTTTTTATGACCAAGAAGAAAAAATAGGTTTAGCGCTAGGTATCTTTGATGGTTGCATAGGATTGATTATAGGTGAAAAAAATACAAAGCTGTTTATTTTTTCAACAAAAAATAAAATTAAAATTAAAAAGTGGTATAAGGTGTGGATTTCTTTTCATTACAACACCTCTACAATTCAATTAGGTCAAGTTTTATTAAATAAAAAGGTTAATAAAAAAAACTCGACTATAAAATCAACAAAATGCTTCAAACGAAATTTTCTTAATTATAATTTACCTTTAGTCTTTGCTGCACTTGGTAATAAAAATATAATTAATCATTTTAATGGTAAATTAGAATCCCCTCAAATTTATAACAAAACTATTAATGTAAAATCTGCCAATCAATTTATTTCAAAATCAAACCAATATACTCCAATTATAGGATGGGATTTTTCAAAAAAAATTAAATCCACATACATTGTTGATATTGGCAAGCATAAATACAATGGTCAATTATTCAATTTACCTACAAGAGGTATGATAGGATCAAATTGGTCTGGAAAAGAAATGAATTGGAATTATCTTCCTGAAGAATATGGAGCTATACATTTTCATGAAGATGATATTTATGACTGCGATTGGAAAACAGATTTTTCATTGAAGATTCCAAAAGAATTTAAGTCTGGGGCCTACGCCGTAATCCTTAAATGTATGAATTATCAAGATGCAATAACTTTTTTTGTCAGTGCAATAAAAGGAAAACCAAAATCTAATTTATGTGTTTTAATTCCAACTTTTACTTATTTAATGTACTGTAATCACGCTCGATCAGAATTTT
>Ga0315338_1003669_pt1 | contig 13115 bp, 10 predicted proteins | sample ASW8metaG_FD_204518 | JGI IMG/M metagenome (GOLD analysis project Ga0315338, IMG submission 204518) | Ammonia-oxidizing marine archaeal communities from Monterey Bay, California, United States - ASW #8 | ecosystem: Environmental > Aquatic > Marine > Coastal | place: USA: California | collected... | reverse complement strand
CCAGAAGATCGAGATCCCAGCCGAGTACAAGACGGTCAAGGTACGGAAGATCAGCCGTGAGCCTCAGGTCAAGAAGACTCCGGTCCCAGCCGTCTATGACACCGTGACGAAGCGAGCCCAGGTGACCGAGGGGCGGATGGACTGGCGTCCGGTCCTCTGCGAGACCAACATGTCAGGTACGAACGTGACTGGGATCCAGCGCGCACTGCTGAAGGCGGGATTCAACCCCGGAGCCATTGATGGCGTCATCGGTGCGCAGACGAAGTACGCGATCAAGCAGTTCCAGAAGTCCAAGGGCCTGGCCCAGGGCGGATTGACAATGGAGACTCTCCGAGCACTCGGCGTCCGAGTCGGTTAAAGTCAGCAAGCGAAGGCGGGGGCGCCTGATGGCAGCGCCCGCCTTCGGAGCCACCCGATCGGCCTTCAACCAGAGGAAGAAAGATGACCTACAAGATCCAAGATATCGAAGGTATTGGCCCGGCGTACGGCGAGAAGCTTGCATCGGCCGCTATCAAGACAACCGATGACTTTTTGACGCTGTGCTGTGACAAGCCGGGTCGCAAGAAGGTCGCGGAGACCACAGGCGTCTCCGAGGGACAGCTCCTGAAGTGGGCCAACCTCGCTGACCTCATGCGGATCAACGGAGTCGGGCCACAGTTCTCCGAGCTTCTCGAAGCTACCGGCGTTGATACCGTCAAAGAACTTCGCAATCGCAACGCGGAAAATCTCGCCGAAGCGATGGAAAAAGTGAACGAAGAGAAACATCTGGCCAAGACGTCCCCCGCACCGGCAACGGTGACCGGATGGGTCGATCAGGCCAAGACGATGGATCCAAAGATCACCCACTAGTTTCCGGTATCGCAAGTATCGATTGTCAAACGAACGAAAACCGACCCGTTCTTTTGGCAGACCGAGACGCATCGCCCCGATCGATCACCCGTCGACCGGGGCGTTCGCCGTTTCCCGCGTGAGCATCCGAGGCCGCCATGCAACCAATCGCCTTTCTGACCATGTCCAACCTGGACGGTTTCCTGGGGAGCGATGAGCCCGCCATCGGACCTCTGGCCGACCGCGGGTTCTCCGTTGAGTTCGTCCCGTGGCAATCGAGAAGTGTCGACTGGTCCAGATTCGCAGCCGTACTCATCCGGAGCACTTGGGACTATCAGGAACACCTAACGGACTATCTCCGGACGCTCGAAACGATTGATGCGAACACACAACTCTTCAATCCGCTTGCGATGGTCGAGTGGAATGTCCAAAAGACGTATCTGGCCGAGCTTGCCAAGAGCGGAGTCCCGATCGTCCCGACGGTTTGGGAGTCGGCCGGATCAACCCGGAGCATCGAATCATTCTTCGACGAGCTCGGGGTCGAGGATATCGTGATCAAACCCACGGTCGGAGCGAGCGCGCTCGACACATTTCGAATTCTGCGTTCATCGACCGAACCCATCTCGAGATCGACCCCCACGGCGGCTGGATCGAAGTTCTCCGGTCCTCCACCCATCTGGGAGCTTTCCGACGACGTTCGAGAAAGAGTGGCCACGGCGTATCGGAATCGGGACTACATGGTCCAGCCGTTCGTCGCCCAGATACTCGACGTCGGCGAGCACTCCCTTTTCTTCTTCGGTGGAGGGTTCAGTCACGCGGTACGGAAGGTCCCAGCAGCAGGGGACTTTCGGGTCCAGTCTGAGTTTGGAGGCCGGCTGACTCCGCTCGACCCAGAGCCGAGCGGGGTTACTGCTGGGCTCGAGATTCTCTCCCGACTCGACTCGACGCCCCTCTACGCCCGCGTCGACCTGGTTCCAAGGGGCTCGGAGTACCTCCTCATGGAACTGGAGCTGGTGGAACCTTCGCTCTACTTTGAAACCGTCCCTGGCTCGGCCGAGACCTTCGCTGTGGCCGTCGAGCGTCAATTGAGCACTGGATGATCATGGAGTCCGCAACACCGATGCTATTCCCAAGAGCGACGTGAGGCGGTAGGGTTCCGACCTGAGATGGTCGGGTCTTCGGACGCCGTGCAGAATCCACTTCCCGCAAGATACGAAGGCAACAAACCCGAACATGGCGCTCCTCAGTCTGAACAACGTAACCTTTGGTTTCACCGGCCCCATCCTCATGGACTCCATTTCCCTGCAGGTTGAACCCGGAGAACGTATTGGCCTTCTCGGCCGGAACGGGACGGGCAAGTCTACGCTCCTCCGAATCCTTCACGGCGAGCTCGAACCGGACTCAGGCGAGATCGTGCGCAATCCAGGCCTCGAGATCGCCGGCTTGCAGCAGGACGTCCCTCTCGATCCAACCGGCACGGTCCAGGAGTTCCTGCAGGAAAAGTGTGAGATGTCGAAGGCAACAGAGACCTGGGAAGTGCATACGAGGATCGATCGCACCATCGCCCAACTCGACCTCGACGCCAGTGCAGTCGTACGGTCGCTTTCGGCCGGATCGAAGCGGCGGGTCCTCCTCGCGGCAGCTCTCGTGGCTGAGCCGGACCTCTTGATCCTCGACGAACCGACGAACCATCTCGATATCGACACGATCGGCCGCCTCGAAGAGACTCTCAAACGACGCTCCGGTGCACTCGCGTTTGTCACGCATGATCGAAGTTTTCTTCGACGACTGGCGACCCGCATTCTCGATCTCGATCGCGGCGAACTCCGGAGCTACTCTTGTGGGTACGAGCGCTATCTCGAACGCAAGGAAGATGAGCAGCGGGCTCGAGCAGAACAGGCCGCCCAGTTCGACAAGAAACTTGCGCAGGAAGAGGTTTGGATCCGGCAGGGCATTCGAGCTCGACGTACCCGCAACGAAGGACGAGTCCGAGCCCTCGAAGCCCTGCGAGAGGAGCGGCGACAGCGACGGGACGCAGTTGGAAAAGTCAAAGCAGAGTTGAACGTTACGAATCGTTCGGGCCGGATGGTCCTGCGGACCAAAAATGTTTCCTTCGCCTACGAGACCGAACCGATCGTGCGGGACGTCTCCCTCACGATCATGCGCGGAGACCGGATCGGTATTCTCGGACCAAACGGTTGCGGGAAAACAACGCTCCTAAAACTTCTCCTCGACGAACTGACGCCTAATACCGGAACCGTCGAACGCGGTGTAAAGGTAGAGCACGCGCATTTCGAGCAACTCCATGATGTCCTCGACGAAGAAAAGTCACTCTTCGACAACGTCGGGCAGGGTCGGGACGTTGTCACTTTCGGATCGGGCAATCGTCATGTGATGGGATACCTTGAGGACTTCCTCTTCACCCGTGAGCAGATTCGCGGACCGGTCAGCAAGCTTTCTGGTGGAGAGAAGAAACGCCTGCAACTTGCCATCGTCCTTTCCCGCCCGACCAACCTTCTCGTCCTCGACGAACCGACCAATGATCTCGACCTGGAGACGCTCGAGCTATTGGAAAGCATGCTCCTGGAATTCGATGGGACTCTTCTCCTCGTTTCTCATGACCGGGAGTTCATCGACAATGTCGTGACCTCGACTCTCGTCAGTGAAGGCGCCGGTCGCTGGAAAGAGTACGTCGGCGGTTACAAGGACTGGCTCCGTCAACAGATTCCAAAAGAAAGTGGCACAAAAAAGAAGAAGTCCGCCTCCAAATCTGAATCGAAACGGGCCAAGACGGCCAACAAACCGCCTCGCCTCAGCTTCAAGGAAAAGCGAGAACTCGAGCTACTCCCCGATCGGATCGAAGCTCTCGAAACAGAACAGAAGAGTATCTTCACGGCCATGTCTCTTCCCGAGTTCTACAAGAGCGCAAGCGAAGAGATCACGCGGACTCAGGATCGGCTCGCCGAACTCGAACGCGAACTGGCCTCGGCCTACGAACGTTGGGAGCAACTCGAGTCGATTCGCGAAGCCTCGGAGTAGATCTTTGGGCTCACCACCGAAACGCGTGCCGTCCGGCCTCTAGAGACAACTGATCCCGTATCTCGATTGCGACCTGCGCAGGCAGAAAGGGAATGCGAACCCAATTCGCCTGCCCGGAACTCGCCGTATCGATGTGAAGGCTGGCCATCTCCCACCTTCGGTCGAACGGGCTCTCACGAAGATCGATCGCCTGAATCTTGTTCAGGCGAACTGCGGTGGTCGTGCGGCCCAGCCATCCCCTTCGAAAGAATACGGCGTCCGTAGTCAGCCCATACCCCATGGAGCGGCCAAGACTGCGCGCCCTCCAAAGGAGCAACGGTAGTAGGGCAAAAACGGGGAGGGCCTGAAAGCGAAACACGATAAGGAGCGGTAGAGCTATCACTCCGAAAATCCAAAATTGCCTGCGCATCAATCGGGTGACAGCGTGCCGATGCAAGGGCATCCATTCGACGTTCTGCGGCGATGACTCGGGCTGAGTTCGCTCGAGCACCTCGGCCAGCTCCTCCTCCGCGACGAGGGGCACGATCCAACGACGCCCGGCGGCGATAGACCCGGCTTTGCTGCCCGCGGTCTCTACCCGAATCGTGGCACGCCGCAACCATCGCTGCCAGAGTGAAGACCGAACCTGGAGGGCCTGGATGCGATGGATCGGAATCGTCGATGAGAACCGGGTAAACATTCCCATCTGGGTCCGGAGATCACCGAATTGGCGGGTCAAAGTGAATCCATAGAGGGAAGTAAAGGTCATCGCTATGGAAAGAAGGCGCAACACGACGAGAACGGCAAATGCACTGAGGGCGATGAAGAGAGGGTTCGTCTTCGTCATCCCATCGACCAGGTCGGGCGCGACACGAACGACCCGCTGGGCGAAATCCAGGAACAGATCTGACTCGAAGAAGTCGAACTGCCACAAGAGACCCCAGATTCCCGCTACGAAGGGTAGGCTACGATTCGACATGACCCCAAGCAGGAGGAGGTCTCCAATCCCCAGCCTGAGAATCTCCTCGTCATCTGGACTAAACACTGGCTCGCTCGCAACGTCGTCTTCCGCCCCGACAGTAAGACTGCGCGGGTCGCCGGCCTGGGCAGGGATCGAGGTAGACACAGCCTCCTTTGCGGATTGGACCCGCTCCCGCATTTCCTCTATCGACGAGAGCGAGAGAACACTGAACACGGCTTCGGGCTTGGTTCCACTCGCTGTTTCGACCGATGCTTCCGCCAGGCCAAGAAGACGCTGGATCAGGTTCCGTGACACATCGATGTTCTGAATGCGCTCGTAGGGAATGTGGCGCTCTCTCTTGTTGAACACGCCCTCTTTGACAACGATTTCGTCCTCCGCAAAGCGATAGCGATAGAAGGCATAGCGGAGGACAGCCGCCGCGGTCATCGGGATGGTGGCTAAGGCAATCCAAGCTTCGGCAGGCACTCCTCGAGACACCAGAACAAAGACGGCAGCGGGAAGAAGGAACCGCAAAATGACGTTGATGAAATCGAGAAACGGCGTGATCGGGTGGAGGCGACGGTAACCGTCGTCGACTCCGTTCTCGACCCCACCCTCAGGGGTAGTCTCACCGGTGACGATCTCAGACGGCATCGTCGACCCGGGTTTCCACAAGGAGATTCCGCAGCTCTGTCGACCGCTCCAGAGTGAGCCCTTCGATGGTCACGGACGCGCTTGTCGTACCGGCCGTGTGGATGACCAGACTCGAAAGTTCGAACTGCCGCTCGATCGGCCCTTCTTTGATGTCAGTGTGCTGGACCCGCGATCGTGGAATGTCGACCACCTCTCGCCAGAACACACCCCGACGAATCTGAATCCTCGTCTCGTTCACGAGGTAGCGATAACGATCATGAACCTTCGCCGGCCAAAAGTACGCTCGGACGAGAAGGATCACGGAGACCACGACCCAGGCCAGGAGGAGGAGCGCAGGCCGCGGAGCCGGCAGGTCCAGAAAAGCGATCAGCACGAGCAGGCCGATTCCCGCTGGCCCAATGACCAGCCCAGCCCCGAGAAACTCTTTCACCCGTGTGACCAGGACGTGTCTGGGGTCAAGGGAATGAACGGTATCGTCTGGAACGAAGGTAGGTTCGGCCGGGTCGGGCGAGGCCGTCGCGTCTGCCGGGGACTCGGAGGACTCAAGATCCCTTTCTGATTCCCCTCGGCTCTCGTCGAGCGGAGTGGCATCCGGGGAATTCTCACTGGGTAGATTAGTATTCATCGTCTCCGAATCATACCGCATTGCCTCCGTTCTATTCGCCGACCGATGTTCTGGCCCGCAGCTACTCCCATTCCGTCACACGGAGGAAGATCGGTCGGTGCAGAGAGAAGCTGTCGTAGATTCGGGAACGAGAGAAGCTGGAGGAATTGTAGGATACTACGAGCTCTATTTCCGAGCTCATGCCCGGATGTATCTTCGCGTTGAAAGTGATGCGACTCTGATTGCCTCCTCGATCCTCCCAAACGAGCTTGTGAAATGACCATGGCCCGGTCGGATCATCTGCCACGTTCAGGACAATGTCCCCGTAGAGAGGCGATAACTTCGTGAGCATATAAAACCTGTCGTGGGCGAAGAAGACGGAAAACTCATCGGAGACTCCGTCCGCAATGGGTACCGCATCTTCCCAGGCCTTTGACCACCCTTCTCCGTCGAAGTACTCCCACTCGCCAAGGAGACTCGTCCCTGCCGTACGGGCGACGTAGGCTCTCTTGTTCAGTTCACCGACTACTTCGCTAAGAAAGTCACGCTTCCCATACACGTAGGCCCGACCACCGTCTTCCAGGAGCGCGGAGCCGAAGACAATCGGGCTACCCTCGGCAACCGTCTGTCTGGAGATCGTCGACCAGTCTTCGAGGGACAGAACTATGAGATCAGTCCTCACGAAGAAGATGTCGAAGATTCCGTCCCCGGTTCGGGAATAGGTCCCACAAACGACTTCGAGCGTCGAACCCTCGACCCGGGCAGACCTGGGAATATAGACGAGCCCTTTCTCAAGGGGCCGAAACAACGCGCGAGGAGAGCTGGCGCTGGTATCGACGATCGTCTCAAAGTGTTCGCCCATGGTGAGAACGATCGCGTTCTCGACCACCGCAGAGTTGGCGGGCCGGGTAAAATCGGAAAACACCGTGTCGACGAAGGACTCACCAAAGAGCCACGCGATTTTCGATTCCGAAAGCTCGACGGAGTGCCCGCCCAGACCACCGGTCCAACCACCGCCCCGACGGGCAAAGAAATCGTTGAGGGCTCCAAAGCCGCGGGTAGCGGTTCGATCGATTTCCTCCTCACAGCAATCAGGGTCAACTTCCGAGGGAAGATCGCAGTCGCTGCAGCATCCACCGATCGTGCACCAGACCCCAAGCGCGGCGACCACGATAGGGAGCATGCCTGGAAGCCGATCCTGTCGCCCTCGTGGACCCGCCAGCCACGGTGCCCTAGTCAAGAGCACGACGAACCTCGAATTGGACAAGTGGTCGCCTCAGGAAGTAATAGGTCGGATAATGTTTGTCCAGATTCATGGTTTTGTTCGTAAGAGAAAATGAGAGATACGCATCCTCCGTGGCCCGAAATTCAGGGCCGACAGAGAAGAACGGATAAAGGAACGGGTCTTCACCTTCGGCAAGGATCGCATTCAGATCGAGCTGAAACCGGAACGACAGAGACTTCGTCCAGTCGATGTTGACATCAGTCTGGAGCGTCACACCATCGACATAGCGTTTGTCGTACTCGGTGAAGACAGCCCATTGGCTGAACGGTCGATCGATCGCCTCGAGCGGATAGAGTTGCGATCCGATGTAGTTTCCGAAAGAGCCAGTGTTCGTGTTTCGATAGTGCACCTGTGTGGGTTGTGAGAGTTCGTCGTTGAAAATGCCGCCGTAGTGGCGCCACTCCAAGCGTGAACTGATCGAGCCTGCATCGAAGTCAGAACTGTAGGTCGCGCCGAGGACGCTGCCGTACTTCAGACGCCAATCGTAACTGCCTTCGAACGGCCGGTAGCTGAGTTGCCCGTAGTAGCGAGAGTTATTCTTTTCGATCCCCAAGGAGGCGTTCCAGACGTCCCGCCAGCCGCCCGACTGGAAATCGGCATAGTCGGTCACCCCAAATCGAACGTCCGCCACCCAGCCCTCGCGAAAGGCCCAATCCTCGACGGAGACCATGTAGTCGAGCCAATCGTTGATCCCCAAGCCAATCCCCTCACGCAGGTCCCCGATGCGAATGAAGGAAAGTCGCCATCGTCCAACCTGAGCGTGGGTGTAAACGGCCTGATAGTCGATGTTATAGAGCTGGAGCCCCTCATAGTGCCTCGCCTCCTGAAACGTTCCGGCTTCGAAGGCCAATTCGGTCGGGAGACGATGGGTCCACGACTTGTCGTGACTGGAGTGCCAGAGGTAGTCGACATGATACTTCGGATAGATCGATACCTGGTCCTGGTTGTAAACGCCGAACGAGTACCCACGCAGGTCGGCCACCAATGAACCATCCAGTTGCAGGTCGCGGGACGCTTGATTCCGAATCGCGAATTCGATGAAGGAGGCGCCATGCCCCATCGGACTATCCGTCGCTTGGTCGCCGTCGAGATTCCACAGTTCCTGAAGCCGTATCTCGCCTGATCGCCGCGGGGTGGAGGAGGGCGGAAGTCGAACACGAGCCCCTTCATTGAAGGAGAATTGGTGAAAGAACGCCCCAGCAAGTCGAATCGATATCTTCTCCGAAACGAGATCCGTAGAAGCGTCCTCTGCCCTCGCAAGCTGGGGAATCGGTCCTGCGACAAGCGCGACTGCTGCGAGCGTGATCGCGAAAAGGTTTTTCAATCGCATAGCCGCTCCGCGAGTAAGAGAATCGCCAAGTTATCATGCCGAAGTGCGACGAACAAGGCCGCCCCTCTCCGCCTCCTAGCCGTGCAATGTTCGGCGCGCTCGAGCTCTAGTTACGGAGAAATCTCGAAAGCGGAAAGCCGGCGACGAGCACGAGAAGCGCAGCGAGGAGAAACGGCGCACCCGGAAGATAAGGCGGTGAGAAGCGGTCGGCAAAAAGGGTGAAGGTTCCGGTCATGATCACCGGGGCGATGATCGACTCCAACGCTGCCGAACTCGCCAGCACCCCCTGCAACTCTCCCTGCTCATCATCTGGTACTCGACCAGAGAGCACCCCGATCAATGCAGGATCGACGACGTCTCCGAGCGCCGAAATCGGGAGGAGAAGAAACACGAACCACGACGTAGGCGCCAAACCGGTCCCGATCATGGCCAGGGCGGTAATCCAGACTCCGAAGATGATGGTCTTCTTCTCACCGAGGAGTGAAATGATGTGCCGGATCAACCAGCCCTTGACGAGCGCAACGCAGAGCCCGTAAGCGGCGAGGGACAATCCGATCGTCGACGCGCTCCAGCCGAAACGTTCCTTTCCGAAGTAGCTCCAGACTGCTGGATAAACGAATCCAGCGACACCGTAGATGAAGTTACCGGTCAGGCCACTGCGCAGTATTGGCCGGGTCGTGGCCCGGAGCAGTACACCGAGAGGATTGGCCCGAGACATGGTGAAAGGACGGCGTTTCTCGACGGGGAGGGATTCGGGAAGGACGAACGCCCCAAATACGAAGTTGAGAGCTGAGAGTCCGGCAGCTAAAAAGAAGGGTGCCCGCACGTCGACCTCACCAAAGACCCCACCGAGAACAGGTCCCACGACAAACCCAACACCAAAGGCTGCACCGACAAGTCCAAAGTTCTTCGCCCGATCCTCCCGCGAACTCACGTCCGCAAGGTAGGCTGTGGCCGTCGAGTAGGTCGCCCCGGCAATTCCGGCCAGGATCCGACCGAGAAAGAGAACCCAGATCGTGCTGGCGAAACCGAGAATCAGATAGTCGACGGCCATGGCGGCGAGCGAGATAAGGAGAACCGGTCGCCGACCATAGGAATCGGAGAGATTACCAATGATCGGCGAACAAAAGAACTGCATCACCGCATAAGCGGTGGCAAGAAACCCGCCGTAAAAGGCGGCCTCAGCGATCGAGAACTGACCCAACTCTACGAGCAGGTCGGGCATGATCGGGAAGATGATTCCGACCCCGATCGCGTCGAGAAGTACCGTCGCGAAAGCAAACCACTTGCCGGCGGTCCTAAACCGCCCGGACATCCCTAGCTGAGGTACTTCGCCCACCACTCCTCGATCTCACGAAGCCGATGCATCCTCATGTCCGGTGGTCCCCCTCGACTCATTCCGTGACTCGTCTCACGGGGATAGCGCACGAATCGGACGGGAACGCCTCGCAGCATCAGGACGGCATGCACCTGCTCACCCTGCTCGATGTTGCAGCGAAGGTCTCCTTCACTATGGATGATGAGGGTTGGCGTCCGGCACTTCCCGAGATACTTGAGCGGGCTCCCGTCCCAGAGCGCCTCGGGTTTGTCCCATTGGTTTCCGACCCAGTAGGCGTCCGGGACCTGCGGGAAATCGCTGTTTCCAGCCATGCTGACAAGATTGGAGACACACCGATCGGTGATCGCGCCGGCGAAATCACGTGTGTGACCGATGACCCAATTGGTCATGTAACCGCCGTAGCTCCCACCCATCACACCCATCTTCTTCGCATTGATGCGGGGATGAGACTTCATGAATTCGGTCACGGCCTGAATATCCATCCAGTCCTTGTCCCCCCACGAGCCACGAATGGCCGCACAGTGCGCCTCGCCGTAACCTTTGCTCCCACGGGGATTGGCGTAAACGACCGTATAGCCCTTGGCCGCCAACATCTGAAACTCATGGAAGAAACCCACCGAATACATGGCGTGGGGTCCACCATGAATCTCCAGGACTCCAGGATGCTTTCCCCGAAGACGCCCCGGCGGGGTCATCGTCCAGACGTGGACACGGTGCCCATCGGCTGCCCGCACCCACTGCGACTTCGGTTTGGCAAGTTGCAGCTGGGAGAGAAGTGGACCGTTGAGGTCGGTAAGGAGAGACAGGGAGACTTCGTCTTCTAAGATCTCACCTACGGCGACATCTTCGAGTCGAAGAGAGTTGCCCTTGAGCGCGGCAAGTCGCTTTCCATCGCGGCTCAGATTGCCGAGACTATGGGTGCTATTTCCCGAGGTAAGAAACTGGACGTCTCCTCCCCGCCGAGAAACACGAGCGATGTGTGACTCGCCGTGCCAACCCACGAGCAGATAGATACTGAGTCCACGCGGAGCCCAACGGATGGTCGGGCCAAAAACCGCGGCGGAGGTGTCGGTCAGGGCGATAGAAATCAGACAGTAGTCATCCTTGGCCAGAAGATCCCGGGTCTTCCTGGTTTGGATGTCATAGACGAAGAGATGGAGGTTCTCGGGACTGTAGACATCGTCCTCTCCAACCCGTCCGGCATAGGCGAGATAGCGTCCATCCGGAGACCACGCAACATCCGTCTTCACTCCACGGAGCTGGCCCGGAACCTCTTTGATCTTCTTTGTCCGAACGCTGAGCCTATAGAGCAGCGTCTCTGCCGGCTGTACGAAACCCTTGCGATGCCGGTTCGACGTCAAGGCCAGCTCTTTACCGTCCGGTGACCAGGAAAAAGTAAAATCGCCGAGAGGGTCTTTATAGAGGAACTCGTGCACCCCTGTTTCGGCGTCGACGGTAAACAATTCGAAACGGGCCTCGCCAAAATACCCATCCCCGTCTTCGCGATAGTACGGATGTTCCACTGCGAGGGGAGGTGGCGTTAGTCCCCGCTCGACGCGATCCTTCTTGGCTGCTTCGGTCCATTCCGGAGCGGTCGCACGGAACGAGACGGCCAGGGTCTGACCGTCGGGAGACCACTGGAACTCGCGAATCTGACCTTCCGGAAAGTCGGTCAAAACTCTCGCTTCTCCCCCATCGACGGAGAGCAGGCAAACCTGGTCCTTGCCACCATCCACGCTGCGAATGAAAGCCACCGTTCGACCGTCGGGAGACCATCGTCCGTGCGAATCTTTTCCGCCGCTGGTAAACGAGCGCGCCTCCGGATCATCGACATCGACGATCCAAAGATTGGTGACATAGTTGTTCTTGTCGCCAGTCGCCTTGTGCGTAAAGAGAATCCGATCACCCTGAGGTGAGATCTGCGGATCGAGGGCGTAGTGGAATCTGAGCAAGTCCTGGGCGTTGATAAGTCGGCGGCGATTTCGTCGCGAACGAGCTGGGACACTCTTACGGGATGTTTTCGTTCGTGTCATTCACACTCCTTGGGTGCTTCTTGGAGTCGAAAGAGCGCAAATGCGCCCGCTGGATAGGTAAACCGGCCGAGTCCGGCCGAGAACTTGTGTTCCAGTTCACATCACGACAAGAGGTTAACCGGTTCGTGCGAAATTACAAGTGTGGCAGCGGAGGGTAACAAACTCCCGGCAGCTCAGACCTCGTCTACAGCCTCTTGACGCTGCTGACGGGCGCGCTTGCGCAAATCCATGCGCGGGTGCCCCGCCTTGGCCCGGGCAATTTGAAAGTTGACCATTGAGTCGAAGACCTGGCGCATGTGGTCGTACTTCCCCGGCGCCTTCTCCAGGCGCTCGAGAAGTTCCGCGGTCGCTTCTACGGTGGAAAGATAACCCGGTCGCGGTTGCCTCTTGATCCGAAACCTCGACGGCGGGGCACCGTCGATCCGTACTCGCGGCCAATCCCACATCTCGGGATGGTTCCGCCAAAGTCCCTTCGCTTCGTTCCAGGTCCCGTCGAGCAGGACCAGGACAGGTTCGAGCCCGTTGGAATGGGCCGCGGGGTCAAAGTCCTCCGCGGAGTGAGCGTCAGGGGAGGGAAAAAGGACGACGGGCGCAAGGGTCTTTCCAGCAACGAGCTCCCGATAGAGCGCGTGGCGATGGAAGTCGGGCCCGACCAGAATCTCGGCGCGAGGGAGGCAGATTCGGAGAATTCGAGCCGTTCCCACCGGTCGCCGAAACTCTCGGGGGTGCTGGAGGACGATGACCCTGTACGGACACGGTACGATGATCGCGTCGACGCAGAGGCAGGCGACGACGGGCTTCCGGCAGGTATAGCAGTACGGGCGATACTCGGGATCTGCGTCGCTCAGACCTGCGCTCTTCGCAGCATCTGCGTGATCGCCTTCGTTCCCCGCGGCCGGGTTTGGGTTTCGGGACAATCGAGCCACTCGAACCGTCTTTCTCTCCATGTCTCGAAATCGTTGCCCTGTCGCGATCTGCCGGACCATCCCGGTCCGCAGAGAGAATACTAAGCAACTAGAGCCGAAGAATCACCGATGGATACGGTGGATCGTAACGGAAGTAG
>Ga0315338_1003668_pt1 | contig 13124 bp, 7 predicted proteins | sample ASW8metaG_FD_204518 | JGI IMG/M metagenome (GOLD analysis project Ga0315338, IMG submission 204518) | Ammonia-oxidizing marine archaeal communities from Monterey Bay, California, United States - ASW #8 | ecosystem: Environmental > Aquatic > Marine > Coastal | place: USA: California | collected... | reverse complement strand
GGATGCAGCGCGAGGGAGAAATCAAGGATGTCGAGAACGTCAGAAAACTGCCGGGTAACGAGCAGAAGGCCCCCCAATCCGTTCCGCGGACGCATGTCTCTTGGATCACGCTCCATGGCACGACCGTAGAGCTCTATAGCTTCGTCCCACCTTCCCATGCGGCGCGTGAGGCTTGCCTTCCGACTCAGTAGGCGGGCGTCGCGATCGACCGCTGCGCCAACCGACTCGATCCAGGTCAGGGCGGCCTCGTAATCTTTTTCGATCATCATCGCGTAGCTGCTGGCAGCGTAGACCGTATGCAACGAGGTGGGCGCGAGCTGCACCGCCCGATCGAGCGCGCGACGAGCCTGCACACGCGTTTCTTCGTTGGCACTCGAACAGTTTTGATAGGCATTCGCCTTGTTTCGGGCCAAGTAGGCCCAAGCCGTTGCAAAGTCCGGGTCAAGCTCGACAGCCTTCTCGAGACTCTCAATTTTCTGGTGGAGTACTTCGCAGTCGTACCCTGACGACTCACTTCCACGCAGAAAAGCCTCGTAGGCGACAAGATTTTCGGTCGGTCGAGCTTCGATCACCTCTCGCTCGGCTTCACCGAGAGTCACTCCGAGCTCCAGCACTACCTGACTCGCGATGGCGGATTGGAGTTCGAAGACGTCAGCCAGTTCTTTGTCGAAGGTACTGGACCACATGTGCGTGTCGTCCGAGACTCGTATCAGTCTCGGAGTAATCCGAACCTGACTGGACTCCCCGTCTCGTGCCCATCGCACGCTGCCCGTCAGAAGATAGGCGACACCGAGCTCCGCGCCGATCTGGCGGCTGGACTTGTCCGTCTTTGCGTATTGATTTGCGCTGCTGCGCGAGACCACACCGAGATCGTTGACGCCAGCCAGGCGGCTGGTGATCTCCTCGGTCATACCAGCGGCAAAAAACTCGTCATCCGTCGCGCCCAGATTCTCGAAGGGAAGCACCGCGATCATCTTTCGTGCGGCGATCACAGGGGCGATATCCTGATCGGTCGAAAGGTCGCGACTCGGCAGCAGCCAGACCGAGGCGGCAATCGCCGCAGCGGCAAGAATCAGAGCGGCCTGCCAAGGTCGACGTCGTAGCCCGGCCGTGCCGCCCCCCGGCTCGAGCACATGCTGATCTCGAGAAAGTGTAAGCAGCTCGTCATGAGCCCCGGCGGCGTTGTCCGGACGCTCGCTCGGTTCCTTGGCGAGGCAGCGTGCGACGAGCGCACCGAGCGCTCCCGATAGTTGGTCGTTCAGCGTGTCCACACGGGGTGGCGTGTCGCGCAGAATTGCTGAAGCCAATTCAGCCCCCGTGCCTTTGAATGGCAACTGACCGGTGGCCATTTCATAGAGTACGACACCGAGGGAAAAGACGTCGCTCTGCACACCGACCACCTTGCCGGTCAGCTGTTCTGGAGACATGTAGGGAAAGGTTCCGACGACGTCTCCTTTGCGAGTCAGCTGCGACATGGCAGTGGGCGCGGCTGAGTCAGAATCGGGGGTGCGGCTTTGGGCGAGCTTGGCCAGACCGAAATCGAGCACCTTCAGTCGGCCGGTCGAAGAGACCACCACGTTCCCCGGCTTGAGATCGCGATGGACCACATTGTGACGGTGCGCCTCCGCAAGAGCGTCGGCCAATGGAATGGCCAGCTCGAAGAACTCCTCGTGCGCAAGTCCCTCGACGGGGATGTGGTGTTCCAAGGTCAGGCCATCCACGAGTTCCATGACCAGAAAACTCGTGCCCTCGTGGGACTCGAAGCCGTGGAGCGTCGCGATATTGGGATGATTGAGTGTGGCGAGCATCTTCGCTTCGCGTTCGAAACGGGCGCCAAGACTTTTGTTCGCGGCAAGGTCCGTCGACAACACTTTGACCGCGACGTCGCGGTCAAGTGTCGTGTCCCGAGCGCGGTAGACCTCACCCATGCCGCCCTTCCCGATCCGATCGGCGACTACGTACTGCGCCAAGCGCTTCCCGGAAAGGGACTCAAACGCCTGCTCTCCCGACCCGAGATCGACAGGATGGCCCAACTCTTTCGTTGCGTGTGACTCCTGGAGAAGCACATCGACGTGGCCCCGGAGGTCGAGGTCGTCGGCACAGACCTCATCGAGGTAGGGCCCTCGTTCGCCAACATCAAGGTCCAGTGCGGCAAGCACGATCGACTTGATCCGGGCGAACCTGTCCTTGGAATCTACTGGCTTCAATTCAACTACCTTTCGAGTGCTCGCCGTTCAAACCAACGCTTTGCCTCGAATTCCTCGTTTGCTCGGTCTGAAACTATCACACGGTATCCAAAAGTCGAACGACTCAGGATTTCATGTTTTTCAAATGCTATCCCGCGATCTCTATGGCTCTACTGGTGGTCGAGGAGAGGAGAGAAGGCCGCCGGGAGTGGTGAGAGCCGGAAGCTCGCCGTTCGAATGGCAGAGGAGAGTCTGTGGAGGGTATGGCGGATCCCAGATCGGATGGAGTAAGTGGCGCCCCATTTCCGCGAGAAACGACGACTGGGAGGACTGAGCGGCGGCGCGACGATTGGAGGACTCGGTCAAGTCTTCGGACGGAACGCGCACCGCCCCCGTGGATGCAGCTCAATCAGCGTACGATCATGACTCGCTCAGTTCCCCCGGACCGAGCACCCTGCAACTTGACGAAGTAGACGCCACTCGGTAACGCGGTTCCCGATGCGTCGCGACCATCCCACGTGATCTGGTGGAAGCCTGCGGACATGTGTCCATGGTGCAGGCTCCGCACGAGTTGTCCGGATGCGCCATACACGCCCAACTCGACCGGGCCGGCAGACGGTAGATCGAACCGTGCCGTAGTCGTCAGAGAGAACGGGTTCGGTGAGGAACGAAGCGACAGGAGGCCAGGATGCGCGACGTCGGTGTCCTCAATGCCAGAAGTTTGCGGAACCCATGTCGCCTGCCAGAAGTCGAAGGCGCCGGAAGTGCCGGGTTGATCGGACAGGAAGTAAAGTGTCGAGCCAGCCTCGGGCCAGTCGGGTGACAAAACTGGGAATGCATCATTGTATGAGGTGTTCACGACATCACCAAGGTTTGCGACACTCCCAAATGTCCCATCGGAACTCTGGGTCGCAACCCAAATGTCGGCAGATCCTTCGCCACCCGGTCGATACGGGGCAACACGGTCCGAAAACAGAAGGAAACTCTCATCCGGTGTGACGAACGGAGCAAACTCATCAACGACTGTATTTACGCCCCCCCCAACGTTCGTTGAGGCCCCGAAGGGGCCGGCTTCAGATGATCGCGTCGCCGTGTAGATGTCGAACCGGCCAAACCCACCGGCCCGATTATAGACACAGTAGAAGATGCTGAGTTCATCCGATGGCCTCGATGTCGAACCCTCGTCAAGATGCGAGTTGACTCCCGGGCCAAGATTCTGGACGTCACCGAACTCCTCGGTCGGAGAGGTTCTCGTTGCAACATAGATGTCGTAGCCCCCTTCCCCGCCGGACCGATTGGATGTGAAATACATTGTCGTCCCGTCCGCTGTGACACCTGGATTCGCCTCAAAGGATGAGGTGTTGACTCCGGCGCCGAGATTCATGACGTTGCCCCAGTCATCGTTCACGGACGTTCGGGTCGCTTGATACAGGTCCTGTCCGCCGTAACCCCCAGAACGTTCGGAGGCAAAGTAGAGGGTCAGGTTGTCTGGACTGACTTCCACGTTCCCCCACTCTGCCGACGAGCTGTTCACTCCTGGCACCCGCCTCGCATCTGTAAAGTATCCTTCGGGAAGTTGTGCAGTGGCCACCGAGGTCAGAAACAGGCCTAGAAGATTGGCGCTGAGCAGTACTCGATTCCGGGTCATAGGTTGGCCTCCTCAAGCTGACGCAGGACAAAGGGTTGCTGCGCCACAGTATTTTTCTCGCCTCCGCGGGACTATCTGCCGCCGGGATCCGTGTTCATCCATGCATGGGGATTGAGTGCAAAACTGCGCCAAAGATTCTCAGATATTTTTGTCCCGTGGTCACCGACACTCGAACGACCCGCAAACCAACTCGGCCCTTTGAACTCGCCGGGAGATCTGCGCAATGTGGCGAGCCCCTGTCATGAGGTCTTTTAGGGGCGCAATCTCGCGCCCCTATCTCGCACACTTTCGTAGAGTCGTTCGAAAACGGTACGATCCGGGGAGCCATTTCTTTTTTGGCGGACGGATGAGCCGCGGTTTGATTGACGGAGGCCCCGGCGGTGATGACCACTGGGGTCTTTCCATATGCCTAAGTGGCACATAGATATGGGGATGCAGGCTTTGGGTGTTGGCTCTCTGGTTGGCGGCAGAGACGGACGGGCCGGGCTCTCCCCCGTTCGATCGAGGCCGATTTCCCGCCGACTCTCTGTTCTCTGGTTCTCCGTAGGCCGTTTGGTTGACGGACTCGTCCGACTTGGGGGCCTTGTTGGACGGTTTACGAACTCCGGCTGGTCAGCGTCGTGCCGCTCGAGGTCGTGGGGTGAGAACGCGTTCGAGTTTTCGCACACTACGGGGAGCCATTTTATTGCCGCGTATTTGGATAGCGCGGTTTGGTTGACGGAGGCCCCGGTTGTGATGACCACTGGGGTCTCTTCATATCCGTAAGTGCCACATAGATATGCGGATACATGGTTTGGGTGTTGGCTCTCTGTTTGGCGACAGAGACCGGCTCACCGTACTCTCCCCCGTAGTGTGCCAAAACTCGCGCGACACTCATGCGACCCGCTAAACTCTATGGACGACGCGATTTCTAAATGTCGTCCGAGTTTTGGCACACTACGGCGTAAACGATCCTGTCTGCTAAACTCTACGAAGCGTACGGATTCGAAGGACGGCTGAGTTTCGCGCCCTACGACAATGTTGCACCCCGGCCAATCTACTTCCGTTTCGATTATCTCTGAGTAACTGGCGCACTCGCAACGGGACTCTCCGGAGAAACAAGACCCAAGGCGGCTCGGAGCGACAGTCCCGCGCCCCTAGCAAGTAGATGCTCCAAGGCTTCTTGGCCCACCGCATCCCCCAGATCAGAACGCGTCTGCTCGAGAGTCTTCGTTTTGTTTGATAGTTCACCCTCGGTCGACAGACTATCGGCCGTGGACTGATATAGTTCGAGCGCGAGTCCGAGGAGCATCCCCGCGATCTCATGGTCCCCGTTCTTTCCAGCAACACTCGCGAGAAAAGCAAGCGGGAACCCGGCATTCACCTTGGCGTTGAGTTCTGCAAGAACCTCCAAGGACTCGACGAGATGAGACCAGGCTGCAACCTCCTGGTCGTTTTCCAGTTCGATGGCTGCCAGTCGAGCCAAACCTGCCGCATGTTCGACTCGAAACCCAGCTTTCCCAAAGAGAGCAGCGGACTCGGTTCGACACTCGATGGATCGTGTGATCTGACCTAGATCGTGAGCACAGTGCCCGAGCACGAGAAGAGCGAGGGCGGTTCCCCAGAGATCTTCTTCGTCCCGTTTCATTGCGATGCACTCCTCAAGGTGCGGAATGGCCGTTTGGAGGTGGCCTTGGCGCCAAAGGTTCACGCCAGTGTTGTGCAGGACAGAGGCGACAGCGTGCTGGGGACCGTTCTCGCGGTAGTAGAGGAGAGCTTCTTTGTTGAGGCGTGCCTCCTCTGCGAACTCTCCTTTCTCGCCGAGAGCAGCTGCAAGATGAGTCTTGCCGCGAACGATCGAACCTGGTTCACCAAGCTCAATGAGAACGTCGAGAGATTCCCTTCGGTACTCGATGCATTCGTCGATTCTGCCGGTTCGTGACGAGCAAAAGGCCGCGGCGTCGAGCGCGTGCGAGCGAGCGCGGCTCGGCAACTGTCCGTCTGGCTGCTTCAGCATCCGAACGGCGGCGTCGTATCCTTCTTCCAGACGGTTTGTTCCCCACCAATAAACGTCGAGGTCTCCGACCAAAAACAGGCCCAGTTCTGCGCTGTCTATGTCCGTAATTGCGGATTCGATTGCTTGGAACAGATTCTCATGATCGGCCGCGAGGCGTGGGAGCCACTTTCCCTGGTCTGGGCCTCGCTGGTACTTTCGCGCTTGCTTCGCAAACTCAGCGAAGAAAGTGCGGTGCTTTCTCTCTACGTCCACAGTTTCTGAGACTTTCTCGAGTTGCTCTCGAGAATAGTCTCGAACGGATTCGTACATCCGATAGCGCGTGGCACGGTGAGGCGTAGTCGGTTCGGAATCTCGAAAGACCAAGGATTTTTCGATCAAGCTCGTAAAGATGTCGAGTACTTCCCATTCTTCGATCGTTTCGTCGGAACAGATCGCTTCGGCCGCTTCGAGTGTCCAACCGCCGGCGAAGATGGAGAGGCGTCGGAGGATTGTCCGTTCGTTCGCCTCTAAAAGTTCATAGCTCCAATCGATGAGAGCGCGTAGTGTTCGGTGTCGAGAGGACGTTGGCTTCCCGCCTCGTGTGAGCACGTTGAAACGTCTGTTGATTCGCTTCCTCAGTTCGTCCGGAGCAAAGACGTTGATCCGGGCTGCAGCAAGTTCGATCGCGAGGGGAATGCCGTCGAGCCGTCGACAGACTTCACTCACGCTGGCCGCATTCTCGCTCGTGACTTCGAAGGCGGGGTCGATCGCACGGGCACGAACCGCGAACAACCGAACGGCGTCGTTCGCCTGGATCTCTTCGAGTGAGAAGTGCGTCGCCGGAGTCGCCAAGGCTGCGAGTGGAAAGAGCGACTCGCCCTCCACGTTGAGTGGCACTTGGCTTGTCGTGAGAATATGGAGATTCGGACAGCTCGAAAGCGATTCGACCAGCTCACGGCAGATGTTGGGAACATGTTCCGCATTGTCCAGCACCAAGAGCATCGACCGGCTTTCAATGGACGACTGGATGCATTGGGCCGGCGACAGGTCAGTCTGTGACTCGGCGCTGAGTACCTTCGTGATCGCACCCGTAACTTGGGTGGCGTTGGTCAGAGGGGCGAGTTCGACGAACCAGACTCCATCTGGGAATCGATGCAACACCGACTCGGCCAGTTCTTGCGCGAGACGCGTCTTGCCACAGCCACCGCCGCCGACAACGGTTACGATGCGTTGCTCTCGCAACAATTCGGCTAACCGCGGCAGTTCTTCGGCTCGGCCGACAAACTCACTCAACGACCGAGGGATATTGTTCGAAACCTCCGACGACCCAACCGGCGCAGCGTTCGAAACGTCCCGGCGCATGAGGCCGTCGATCTCGTGCCGAACTTTGATCATCGACTCGAGGCGCTCGTCTTGCTTTTTCTCTAGACAGCGGGCGAGGAAATCGCGGACACGATCTGGGACTGTTGGCGGGAGGGTTTCCCAAGGCGGGTCCCTGTGCAATGTAGCCGAGAAGGTGTCGACTGCGGTCGGTTGGCGAAACGGCGAGCCTCCTGAAAGGGCTGCAAAGATTGTACAACCGAGAGCCCAAACATCCGTACGCCCGTCTGTTTCTTCGCCGCGGAGCTGCTCGGGGCTCATGTAGCCGGGCGTTCCAAGAACGGTTCCTGCGGCGGTCAGGCTTGGATCGAGATTGGCGGGAGCACTTGTTCTACTCTCCGAAGTATCATTTGGATCGGTTGGAGCACTTGGGCCGAACTCTGTATCTAGGTCTGTTGTAGAGGACGCACCGGTTTTGTCGTCGGCGGGAGCGGTGATCGACTTGGCCAGCCCGAAATCAAGAACCTTAGCTCCACCCTCGGGCGTGATCTTGATGTTTTGCGGTTTCAGGTCGCGGTGAATGACGCCCCGTTTGTGTGCGCTCTCGAGTGCGGATGCGATCTGCCGCGCGATGACTAACGTTTTGTCGGTTGTCCAAGGCTCCTTGTCAATCTGCTCGGTCATGGTGTCGCCAGGGACATGTTCCATGGTTAGAAAATGGTGCCCGTCTGCCTCCTCTAAGCTGTGGATCGTCGCGATGTGTGGATGTGTCATCGCCGCGAGAAGCCGAGCCTCCTGCTGAAAGCGTGAGAGGCTTTCGGGATGGCTCGAAAGTGTCCGGGGGAGAATTTTGAGGGCAATTGTTCGTCCGAGTTTCGCGTCTTCCGCGAGGTACACGATTCCCATACCGCCGCGGCCGAGTTCACCGACGATGCGATATTCGCCTATCTTGCTGGGGCCTTTCGCCTCCATCACGGGGCGCGAGCGGGATGCGACGGTTTGCTCGTCGACGTGAGAAACCCGATCGAGAGTCGCGAAATCTCCGAGATCGTCTGCGTCCGCAATCAGCTTTTCAATCTCGGCCCGAAGCTCTGGATCGCCTATGCATTCGGCGTCTAGGAAAGCGGCACGATCTTTCGGGGCCAGATCACCGATGGCGTGGAGGAGAGTCTTCTTTCGATCGAAACGGTCTGTTCCCATGGCCCTTCCAAGCAGCGTGGCGGATTGAGGAGGCGACATTCTCTCAGGGATTAGGCTGCGTGCGCAAACGCCGTAGTGTGCCAAAACTCGCGCGACAGTCACGCAGCCCTACGATGATAGTATTTTTAGCACCCCGCGGTGTGCGAAAACTCGGACGACCGGTTGATCGGGACAGGACGAGCCCTCTTTTCCACACAGAAACAGCGAGTGTAGCCAGCGCAAGCGCGAGCCTAAGCAGACCCCGAATTCTCCCGCAACAACTCGATGGCCCTACGTGCCACACCCATGTCCGTGCGCTGGCTGAGGAAAGCAAGTCGTAGGACAAAGTGCCCGTCGACGGTCGTGCTCGACAAGTGCAGCTCGCGCGTGGCATTCACCGCATCGAAGATTCGACGGGATTCGGCGTTGCCGGCGACGGCGCGGAAGGCGACAACCGACAAATCGCAACCGCAGACGACTTCGAACCCGGGTATTGCGGCGATCTGTTGCTCGGCCCACGCGGCGAGGTTGAGCATTTCATCGAGTGCTTCGCGGAAGGGTGCGATGCCGTGGACTTGCAGCGGTAGCCATACGGCGAGGCCCCGATTCGGGCGGGTGAGTTCGGGGCCCATAGCAAAGTAGTGGGGCAGTCCGCCCTCGGCCACGTCCTGCATGTAGGAGCCGCGGCCCTCGTGGGCCTCGACCAACGTAGAGCGGTCGCGTACCAACAAGCCTCCGATGCCGAAGGGCAAGAAGAGCGACTTATGTCCGTCCACGGTGATGGAGTCAGCCAGCGAGATTCCCGCGAGCCGCTCGCGTCCACGTGCGGTCAGCTGAAAGAAGCCACCGTAGGCCGCGTCGACGTGATGCCACGCTCCTTCCGACTTGGCAACCGCCGCGCACTCGGCAATGGGATCGATGCTGCCGGTGTCCGTCGTGCCGGCGTTGCTAACGATCATCATCGGTCGCAACCCCGCAGCGCGGTCGGAGGAGATCGCCGCACGAAGCGCATCGACGTCGAGGGCAAACTGCGAGGTCGTGGGAATCCGACGCAGGCGGTCGGACGCGATGCCGGCGATCATCGCCGATTTGCCCACCGAGTGGTGTGCGGCCGACGAGGCATAGATGACTCCATGACTGAAGTCCTCGCCGAAGTGCGACCGGGCGGTGACGACCGCAGTGAGATTCGCGATCGATCCACCGGAGAGCAAGATTCCTCCGGCGCTCGCAGGCAGGCCGAAGAGCGAAGTCATCCACTGGATCACACTCTCTTCCAGGGCGACGCAGCCGGGGCTCGCGTGGCTGCCGGCGGTGTATTGATTGGTCACCGCGCCCAAAAAGATAGCCAGCGCCGAACTATAGATTCCGCCGCTGGGGATGTAGGAGAGAAAGCCCGGCGACGAGGTCTCGAAACCGGTGTCGAGTGCCGCCGCGAAGTCCTTCAATGCTCCGTCGAGCGAGCGACCCCGCTCCTCTGGCAGGGCCAATAGACGGCGCAATAGGGCAGCATCGGTCGCGGGCGAGGACGCCGGCACTGCCGCCCGTTCCGAGACAAAGCGCTCGGCGAATGCCATCACCGCATCATGCAACAACGCACGCTGCTCTTCATTGGGCTCGAGGGGAATGCCGGAATGCACCATGGTCCGTGTATCTTTCCATCTTCTTGATGCGCAATCCAGCGGAGAATTCTCATGCGATTGGAAGCCCGCCCTGTCCAAAAACTGGATCGAAGCGAGTGGCTCACGCCGCAGCACCTCCCGCAATTAGAACCCGCCGTGCGCCCTTGTCGGTTCATGCAGATCGCGAAAGTGCTTCCGACCCTGGACGACTCTGGCATTGGACGAGCACGGCGACTTCTCGCCCATCGTAACGACGATGTCTCTTAGTCGTGGTCTAGGGACTCACGACTTCAACAAACACCTCCGCCCGCCCGTTGAGCTCGGAGTAGGAACTTCGCGCTTCGAGGATGGCGCGGTGAATTGCTGGTTCGGCATAGGACCAGGTCACGCTTTGAGCGGCAGTCTGACCGTCGAGCCAATCGAACTCCCAGATTCCGTCGCCGTTGAGGTCCCAGCGCACTTCAATCTGGTCGCGTGTCTCGATCGGGTCCCAGGTGAGTACGCTTGGATCGAACTCGAACAGTGTCGTCGGCGTGCCCTCGTGGTGTGCCAAAACTCCCGCGACGGTCACGCGGCCCTACGATGATAGTGTTTAGCACGCCGCCGAGTCCCGGCCGGCGGCCGGTGTTTCTCAGGCTTGTTTTGGTGGTAGTGTCTTGGCCGTAGTTACAGTTCAAACACAAAGGACCCGAGGAGGATCAGCATGTCTACCGCGCCCTATGCCGCAATTCCGGAGCCGCCCGAGGAGTACAACGCCACCACCGTGCTCAGCCGACTGATGGACGGACTCGGTTTCCGGTATCACTGGGCGACGGACGGTCTGACGGAGGAAGAACTAGACTACCGTCCGGAGCCGGCGTGCAGAAGCATCAAAGAGATCCTGCACCACATCCACAACATCGTGGACATGGTGGAGCACTCTCTGAAGGGTGAGCGTTATCAGCTCCCGGAGCCGAGCCTACCTGACGGCCTGGATGTTCGAGCAGCGACATTGGCCTCTATAGAACGTGTGAGTACCAACCTCCGGACCGCAGAGCCGAGCCGAATCGCGGAGTGGCATACTCTGTTTCGCATGGGAGACCAGGACCTGCAGTTTCCGTTCTGGAACACCATCAACGGCACCATGAGCGATGCCATCTATCACGTCGGGCAGGTGGCGGCCTATCGCAGGCCGGCCGGAAATCCGATCGACCCGAACGCCAATCCGCTTCTTGGGGTGAGGATGACGCAGTAGAGCGACGCGCGACACGCCCGTCATCACGGTGGCGTTCCCGACCCGGGTTGTTCTTCGTGATGACTAACGGATCAGTACTATCGATCGCGAGATCTTGCCTCCTTCGGTTTCTATCACCGCTTGATAACTACCCGAGGGAAGCCCTATGGTCGGCCCGCACAGAAACAGCGAGTCGTTCGTAAACGGTCCAACTAGGGAGCCATTTTATTGCCGCGTATTTGGATAGCGCGGCTTGGTTGACTAAGGCCCCGGTGGTGAAGTGGCACATGGGTATGGGGATGCATGGATCGGGTGTCGGTTCTTTGTTCTTGGAGAGATACGGTCGGTGGCCGCAGTCTTCGTCGCCGACCTCGCGAATTCCTCCCCGACTCTCTGTTCTCTCGTTCTCTGTACGCCGTTGGTTAACGGACGCTGCCCAGTTGGTGGCCTGTTTGTACGGGCTGCGAACTTCTGGCTGCCATAATGGCGTCGCTCGAGTTTTGGCACACTACGGGATCTGCTAAGCCCCAGGAAGCGAGGGCATTCCGCGGTCGGCCGAGTTTTGGCACCCTACGGGACGCAGTAGAGGCACACGGAATTGCTTTCCGCGCTGTACTCGGAGTTTCCGTCCGGATTGTAGGCCCGTACCCGGTAGCTATTGCACGGGGTGGTGTCGTCGCATGCGGGGGCCATGTCTACGAACGCCGTCACATTCGTGCCCACGGTTCCGATTTGCGACCAGGAACCGCCGTCCACCCGCCGCTCGATCTTGAATCCGGACTCGTTGTTGGATGTGTCCTGCCAGTTCACGGTGAGGATGAACGGGATGTATTCCGCCGTTACCTCGGTCGGTGCCGACGGAGGGTTCAGGCAGGGGTTGGGGTCGCAGCTGGTTCCTTCGCCAAGGAAGTTGTACGCGCAGTCGTCGGGGAGGGTCAGCGAGCAACTGGCGTTCGGGGTGCAGCAGGCTCCAGGTTGAGGGCAAGGGTTGGGGCTGCAGTCCGTTCCTCCGCCCAGGAAGTCGTACGCGCAGTCGTCAGGAAGCGTCGGCGTGCACTCCCCCGTCGGCGCGCAGCAGGCCCCAAGCTGGGGACACGGATTGGGGCTGCAGTCCACACCCTCGCCCTGGTACTCGCCGGCGCAGTCGTCGGGAAGAGTGACCGAGCATTCACCGGTAGGCGTACAACACGCGCCAGGTTGCGGACAGGGACTGGGGCTGCAATCTGTGCCCTCGCCCTGGTACTCGCCGGCACAGTCGTCCCTGTACGTCGGGGTGCATCTGCCACTCTGGGTACAGCAGGCGCCCAGCTGAGGGCAGGGATTCGGATTGCAGGAGATGTCGCCGAGGAATTCACCAGTGCAGTCGTTCGCAAGCGTCGACGTGCATGCGCCGGTCGGCCAACAACATGCACCGAGTTGCGGGCAGGGGTTCGGGGAGCAGTCGACGCCTTGGCCCAAGTAGTCGTCGGTGCATTCGTCCGGGAACGTGGGGGTACAACGACCCGTTGGTGAGCAACAGGCGCCCAGTTGCGAACACGGGTTGGGGTCGCACGGCGTGCCTTCGCCCTGGAAGTCGTCGTCGCACTCCGTGGACAGGGTCAGGCTGCACTCGCCGGTGGGCCCACAACACGCACCCAACTGCGGGCAAGGGTTGGGGTTGCACGATGTACCTTCGCCTTGGAAGTCCTCGGAGCAGTTTGCGGGCAAGGTAAGCGTGCAGCTGCCGCTGGGTTCACAGCACGCGCCGACCTGCGGACACGGGTTGGGGTCGCACTGCGTGCCTTCGCCCTGGAAGTCGTCGTCGCAATCTGCCGGAAGCGTCATGGTACACGCGCCCGTCGAAGAGCAACACCCGCCCAGCTGTGGGCACGGATTAGGGTCACACGCCGAACTCTCACCCTGGAAGTCGCCGGTGCAATCTGCGGGCAAGGTCACGGCGCATCCACCGGTCGGCAAGCAGCATGCGCCGAGCTGCGGACAGGGG